>ENA-OVGQ01001255-OVGQ01001255.1-human-gut-metagenome-genome-assembly--contig:-NODE-1255-length-28718-cov-13.860238_pt1 | contig 28718 bp, 28 predicted proteins | sample MGYA00237774_ERZ505427 | MGnify/ENA primary metagenome ERZ505427 (study PRJEB26158, sample SAMN06016404) | human gut metagenome | biome: human gut; feature: ankylosing spondylitis patient; material... | reverse complement strand
ACAGAAGGTGAATTGCCGCAAAGCGGCAAGAGAAGCCGCCCTGGGGCGTGTGCGTCGAAAAAACACTTCTCGCGTAGCGTGTGTCACAGCCGCCCGAAAGGCGGCAAGGCACAAAGCGAAGTGCAGCTTTCTCAAAAAAGTGGCTCAGCCGCTTTTTTGAAGTATTACAGGACCTTTGCGAGGAACGATTGCAGTCTTTCGCTCTGCGGGTGGTCGAAGAGATCGGCGGGGGAGCCCTCTTCGATGATCGCGCCCTCGGACATGAAGACGACGCGGTCGGCGACCTCGCGGGCGAAGCCCATCTCATGCGTGACGACGACCATCGTCATGCCGTCTTTCGCAAGGTCGCGCATCAAATCGAGCACCTCGCCGACCATCTCGGGGTCGAGCGCGGAGGTCGGCTCGTCGAAGAGCATGACCTCGGGCGCCATGGCGAGCGCGCGCACGATGGCGATACGCTGCTTCTGGCCGCCGGAGAGCATCGCGGGATACTCATTCGCTTTGTCGGCAAGGCCGATGCGCTCAAGCAGCGCCATGGCCTGCGCGTCGGCCTCCGTCTGGGACTTGAGGCCCAGTTTGACGGGCGCGAGGGTGATGTTCTTCTTGACCGTCATATGCGGGAAGAGGTTGAAGTGCTGGAACACCATGCCCATCTCGCGGCGGTGGAGGTCCAAGTTGACCTTCTTGCCGTTGAGGGCGACATCCTTGAAATAAATGGTGCCGGAGGTCGGCTGCTCCAGGAGGTTCAGGCAGCGCAGCAGCGTCGATTTGCCGCTGCCGGAGGGGCCGATGATGGCCACGACCTCGCCCTTTTTCACGCTTAAATTGCAGTGGGAGAGCGCGTGGACGCTGCCGCCGTTGTACTCCTTGCAGACGTCCGTCACGCGGATGAGAGAATTAGTGCTTGTCGCCACGACGCATCCTCCTTTCGAGCGCTTCGATCGCCTTGCCGGCGGGGTAGGTGATGCAGAAATACATCAGCGCCGCCAGCACGTAAGGCGCGAGGGAAATGTAGGTAGAGGTCGCCACGGTCTTCGCGGCGAACATCAGCTCGACCATGCCGAGCGTGGAGCAGATGGACGATTCCTTGACCATGGTGACGACCTCGTTGCCGAGCGCGGGCAGGACATTCTTGATGGCCTGCGGCAGCACGACGAGCTTCATCGCCTGCGTGGCGGAAAGACCCAGCGAGCGCGCGGCCTCAGTCTGGCCCGCGTCGACGGCAAGGATGCCCGCGCGGAAGATCTCGGCAACGTAGGCCGAGCTGTTGAGCGCGAGGGCCACAACGCCGGGGATAAAGCGGGAAATGTCGATAAAGCCGAAGATGTACAGGCGCGGAATGGAGATCGCGCCAAAAAAGCCGAAGTAAATGATCGAGAGCTGCACGAGCAGCGGCGTAGAGCGGAAGATCGCGATGTACGCGCCGGAAATGCCGCGCACAAACTTATTCTTGCTCAGGCGCATGAACGCGAGCAGCAGCGCCGGAATGACCGCCAGCAGGACCGAGATGACGGCCAGCAGCAGCGTGTAGCCGAGCGCCTGCAAAAAGTAGACGCCGTATTTCGGCAAAAAGGAAAAGTTAAAGAACGACGCCGGCGACATGCCGACAAAGAGGTTGCTCCACCGCGTGGCAAGATCCATGGGAGAGATCTCCTTTCAGATGTGTGATTTAGTTGGGATAAGCCTCGCAGAGTTTCGCGCTGCCAGCGCGAAAAAATCTTGCTCGTTTTTTGCCACGACATGCGCGTGGCAAAAAACACTTTGCGCGGAGCGAGTGTCGAAGCACCCGCTTGCGGGGGCGAGGCACAGAGTGGAGTGAGGATTTAATGAAAAGAGGCTCGCCTCTTTTCATTAAGAGACGCCAATGAGCAAAGCCATTTGGGGCTTTGCTCATTGGCTATGAGAGATAGTGAGAAGAGAGCGTAGTTAAAGGGGAGAACTTAGGCCGCAGGAGCGTCCGCGGTGACCTCGACGGCCTTGCCGCTCAGCTCATCGGCAGCGGCGATGAACTCTTCCATCTTGTTCTCGGAAGTCATCTTGGCAATGGCCTCGTTGATGCCGGGCAGCAGGCCCTTGGGGTCGCCCTTGGCAACAGCGATGCAGTAGGGCTGCGCTTCACCGAGCTCGGAGGAGGCGGCAGCGACGACCAGATCGGGGTTGGACTCTGCATACTGCTCAGCGACAGCGCCATCGACGACGATCGCGTCGACCTTGCCGTAGACAAGCTCGTTGACGAGGTCAGTCACGAGGGAGAGGGAGACGAGGTTCGCGCCTTCCATCTGGTCGGTGACGATGGCTTCCTTGGTGGTGGCGGTCTGTGCGCCAACGCTCTTGCCGGCGAAGTCGGCGAGGGTGTTGTACTGATCGGCGGCGTCAGCCTTGACAAGGATCATGGCCGGCAGGTCGGTGTAGTAGGGATCGGAGAAGTCAGCGGACTGGAGACGCTCGGGCGTGACCTCGATGGCTGCCATGACGATATCAAAATCGCCCTTGGCAAGGGAGGTGAGCAGGTAGTCGAAGCTCATGTTCTCGACCTGAAGCTCCTTGCCAAGCTCATCGGCGATGTACTGGCCGGCGGAAATGTCGATACCGGCGTACTGCATCGTACCGCTGTCATCGGCATACATGAATTCGTACGGGGCGTAGTCAGCGGAGGTGCCGAGCACCAGCGTGCCGCCGGTCTGCTCGGTGTTGTTGTCGGTGTTGGCATCATCGGCGTTGTTGCCGTCGTCGGTCTTATTGCCGCAGGCGACCAGCGAAAGGCTCATCATCAGAGCCAGCATCAGTGCAGTAAACTTTTTCATGGTTGATAGCTCCTTTTTCAATTTTTTCCATCTTGTATAATGTTTGATCGTTGAACGAATTTTCATACGCTTCAGAAACGATAGCGTTAGTATAAATGTTTACTTATTCATTGTCAACGATTAAAAACTCAAAAAATGCCAGAACTTTCGACGCCTTTCTATGCAAGATGCACAAATATGCATGCGAAAAGCCAAAAATTCACAAAAGTATGCAATTATGCGCGAATATATGCAAAAGAAAAGGGGAAAAGAGCCGTATAAAAGAAGCATCCGCAGAAGCGATCGGAGCTTCTGCGGATGAAGTTTCTTATCGGGTGACATCCGGCACGGCGCTGCGGGATTTTTTCGGCGTTCTGACGTAGGCAAAATAATAGCCGATCGCGCACAGCGGGATGGCTGCGGCGACATCCAGAATGGAGTGCTGCTTCATAAAGACGGTGGAAATGCTGATAAAAAATGCTGCAACGGTCGATGCAATGCGCCAGCCGCGCTTGGAGAAGATGGGCGCATACCAGAAAGCGAAAAATGCCGCCATTGAGCCGATGACATGCAGCGACGGGCAGACGTTCGTGTTCGTGTCGAACACGTAGAACCCCGCGATGAAGCGCGTGAGGGCATTGTCGCGTGGGAAGACCTCAGGCCGGAGCATCTGACAGGTGGGAAAGAGGAAATAGATAATGAGCGTCACCGAGTAGGTGATCATCACGAAGCGCATCATGCGGCGAAAGCCCGGCACGTCGAAAAAGAACGTGTAGGCCACCGCGCCGATGAGGTACACGAACCAGAACAGGTAGGGGATCAGAAACCACTCGTTAAAGGGAATCAGATCGTCGAGCGCGCAGTGCATTTCGATGTAGTGCGCCACGGGGTAGAAGCGCTCGACATACGAAAAGCCGAGGCCGAAAAGCGGCCAGTAGAGCAGCAGCCACACGTGGGAGAACTCCGGCGTGTTCAGCTTACTGAAGCGGAACTGGCGGTAGTCAACGCTGGGTTTGATCATGCAAGGTCTTCCTCCTTCTCCTCCTCGGCTTCACTCATCTCGGAGAGGATGTTGGCCGCGGCGTTGTGCGGCACGGCGGCGTCGAGCGCGTCGCCCATCTTTTCAAGCGCGTCCTTGTCGCTGAGCAGGCGCAGGCTCGTGCGCGCGATCTCCTTGGGCGTCTGCCCTGTGACCGCGCCGCCCGTGCGCAGGAAGAAATCCTTGTTGTACTCCTCGCAGCCCGCGACCGCGTCAATAAAGACCATCGGCAGGCGCATCGAGGCCGCCTCGGTCACGCTGATGCCGCCGGGCTTTGTGAGGTAGAGGTCAGCGGAGTCCATCAAAAGCGCCATGTCCTTCACATACGAACGGACGTGGACGTTTTTCGCATCATAGAAGCGGCGCTGGAGCCGGCGGTAGAGCTGCTTGTTTGTGCCGCAGACGATGGTCAGGTCCTGATCGTCCGGCAGGTCGCGCCCGATGCGGCGCGCGATGCTCATGATGGGGCCGCAGCCCATGCTGCCGCACATCATTACGAGGTGCTTGTGGTCAGCGGGGATGCCGAACGCGCGCTTGGCGTCCTCCTTGCGCACGCTGGAGCGGAACATCTGGCGCACGGGGATGCCGCAGGCGCGCAGGCGTTCGCTCGTCACGCCGCCGCCGAGGAAATCGCCCGAGAGCGACGAGGCAGGGATAAAGTAGCGGTCGAGCGAGCTGTCCTTCACGCTGGGCGAACAGGTGTAGTCCGTGGCGATGAAGCAGGTCTTGAGGTTCGGCAGGTGCGTCTTCACGACCTCGCTGACCATCAGCGCCGCGAACGTGTGGGTGCAGATGACCGTGTCGTACCCGCTGCCGGCAATGAAGCCGCAGAGCTTTTCCGCGCCCTGCGTCAGATAGCGGTAGAGCGCGGAACCCTCGTGAAACTGCGCGGGATGATCCTCCGCCGCGCGGTAGCCCACGCGGAAAAGACCCGGCGCGTGGCGGTAGATGCGCACGTGCCAGTTCGAGATAAAGCGCGAGACCTCGGGCGAGATGAAGCGCAGGGCGTCCTCGGTGTCGCAGGGAATGTTTTGGTTGCGGCACTCCTCCTCGAGCGCCGCGGCGCAGGAGTTGTGCCCCTCGCCGGTGTTGCAGCTTAAAATCAAGACTTTCATGAAAAGCTCCGATCCTTTACTGTTGTTCTTTTTGGTTGCGTCTGCTCCGGCGCTGCTGCGCGGCGAGAAGCTTTTGCAGCCGCGGCCGGTTGTAGCGCTGAATGATGAGAAACGGCAGATTGCCGAATAAGATATAGATGGCGGTGACGACCGCGCCGCCCGTTCCGGGCCAGAGGCGCAGTGCGTAAAAGCCGAGCAGGATGAGCACAAAGTGCGTGAACTCGGCGACGCAGGTCTCTTCGATCATGCGCGGAAGCTGCGCGCGAAAGTCCGTGCCCAGTTTTTTGGCGGGGATGAGCTTGGGGACGATCTTGCTCATGTCGGGCACCTTGTCCTGCCACTCGTGCACGCGCAGAAAGCGGAAGAGCTTTGCCTCCCAGCTCGCGCAGCGGTAGGGAAATTTGTCGCCGTGGAACCAGGATTTTGGCAGCAGCCGCCCGATGAAAAACGACACGACGGCTAAAATTCCGTAATAAACGCAGCAGCGCAGAAAGCCCATCGTCACCTCTCCTTATCCCGTGATAAAAGCCCGACGCAGGGGTACTGCGCCGGGGAAAAGCCGCCTCTGCGGCTGTTAAGATTTAATATAGCATAGAGTTTCGAACAAATGATGAAGAGAATCTCAATTTTTGTTGAAAAATGGTGGTCACTTCTCTACTGGCAGGCGCACGGCGAAGCGGCAGCCGCCGTTCACCGGGTCTTCGACCCAGACTTCGCCGCCGTGGATGGCGACGATCTTGCGCACAAGCGCAAGGCCGAGGCCGTTGCCCTCGGATTCGTGCGAGCTGTCCCCCTGATAGAATTTGTTAAAAATGCGGGACTTATCCTCGTCGGGGATGCTTTTGCCCTCGTTGTCGATGGTGAAGAGCACACTGCCGTCTTCCTCGATGAGTCGCATGCGGATCAGGCCGCCGCGCGGGCCGAACTTGACGGCGTTGTCGATGAGGTTCGTCCACACGTGCTGGAGTAGTCCTTCGTAGCCCGTGAAGTCGACGGAGTCGAGGTCGACGTCGAAGTCGACGTCCTTTTCCGTCCACTTGCGCTCAAGGGCCAGAATGCACTGCCTTACCTGCTCGTCGAGGCGGAAGCGCGAGCGCTGGGGGTGGATGGACTGGCTGTCGAGCTTAGAGAGCAGCAGAATGTTGCCCGCGAGGGCGGAAAGCCTGCGCGTATTGAAGAGAATCTTGTCGATGTACTCCGCCTGCTCCTCGGGGGATTGCTGGTGCTCCTGCAAAAGCGAGGCGTAGCCCTCGATCGCGCTGATGGGCGTTTTGAACTCGTGCGAGACGTTCGAGATGAAGTCGGTCTGCAGGGTCTCGGTCGCGTTCAGCTCGCTGACCATAAGGTTGAAGCTGTCAAAGCTGTCGCGGATATCGCGAAAGACGCTCTTCGTCTCCACATGCACGCGGAAGTTGCCGCCCGCGACCTCCTTCATCGCGCGCGACAGGCGCGAGATGGGCGCGAAGAACGCGATGGAAAAGCCCGCCGCCGTCGCGCTGCCGAGCAGCAGCGTGAAGATGAGCAGCCACACGAACATCGGCACGTTGACGCCGAGATGCTCAAGTCCCCAGGCCGCAAGCGCGGCGAGCAGCGCCACGCCGATAAAGCCCGCCATGCAGATGAAGAAAAACTGCACGCGGATATCGAAGAATTTGTTGCGCCGCTTTTTCATGTGCGCACCACCTTATATCCCACGCCGCGCATCGTGACGATCTTGAAGTCGGGATTGTCGCGGAAGCGCTCGCGCAGGCGCGCGATGTGGACATCGACGGTGTGGGTGTCGGTGCTGGAATCATAGCCCCAGATGTCGTCCATGAGCTGCTGGCGCGTGAAGATGCGGCCGGGGAACGACGCCATCTTGTAGAGCAGCATGAATTCCTTCTGCGGCAGCACCATGCTCTCGCCGTCGACGGTGACGCTGAGCGAGTCGCACTCCATCACCGTGCCGCCGATGACCTGACGGCGCTCGCTCGCCATCTGGGCGCGGCGCAGCAGCGCGCTCACGCGCAGTACCATTTCCCCGATGTTGATGGGCTTGACCATATAGTCGTCGCTGCCGGAGAGGAATCCGAGGCGCATGTCGTCAAAGGCGTCCTTGGCGGTGATCATCATAATGGGGATGGACGAACCGCTCTCGCGGATCGAGCGCACAAGCTCGTAGCCGTCCATTTTCGGCATCATGATGTCGGAGATGATGAGATCGTAATAGCTCTGCTCGAGCGCGGCAAGCGCCTCTTCACCGTTGGAGACGCCGAGTACAGTGTAACCGTTTTTGGTGAGCACGTGGGCGAAGAGCTGGCGCAGCTCGCGGTCATCCTCCGCAATGAGAATTTTGAACAATCCGATCCCTCCGATCCTGTGTCATGTTCTGTCAGTATACCATATCTTTGGCAAATGTGCAGCAGGTTGGGCGGAAATTTTGCACGGCGGCAAAACTGCACAAAAAAAGAGCCATCCTTTCGGATGACTCTTTGCATTTGAGGGAGATTTAACCGCCGAGGTAGGCCTTGCGGACGGCGTCGCTCGCCATAAGCTCCTTACCGGTGCCGGAAAGCGTGATGCGGCCCGTTTCAAGCACGTACGCGCGGTCGGCGACGGAGAGCGCGGCCTGCGCGTTCTGCTCGACGAGCAGGATCGTCGTGCCCGCAGTGTGCAGCTCGCGGATGATGTCAAAGATCTGCTCAACGAGGATCGGAGCGAGGCCCATAGACGGCTCGTCGAGCATCAGAAGCTTCGGCTTCGACATGAGCGCTCTGCCCATGGCGAGCATCTGCTGCTCACCGCCGGAGAGCGTACCGGCGATCTGCTTGCGGCGCTCTTTGAGGCGCGGGAAGCGCTCGTAGACGTCCGCAATGCCCGCTTCAATGGTGGAGTTCGGCTGGGTGTAGGCGCCCATTTCAAGGTTATCCTCGACCGTCATCTGCAAAAAGACGTGGCGGCCTTCCGGAACCTGCGCAAGACCGTGCTCGACGATCTTGTGCGCGGGGACGCCCTTTAAGTCCTTGCCCTCGAAAACGACGCTGCCGTGCTTGGGGTGCAAAAGGCCGGAGACCGTGTTCAGAACGGTCGACTTACCCGCGCCGTTCGCACCGATCAGCGTGACGACCTCACCCTCGTTGACCTCGAAGGAAACGCCCTTGACGGCGTGGATGCTGCCGTAGTAAACGTGAAGATCGTTCACCTGTAAGATCTGTCCCATCGTTAGGCCTCCTTCTGCTTGCCGAGGTAGGCTTCAATGACCTCGGGATTGTTCTGAATGTCTTCGGGTGTGCCCTTGGCGATGACATGGCCGAAGTTCAAAACGGCAATGCCCTCGCAGATGTTCATGACGAGGTTCATGTCGTGCTCGATGAGCAGCACCGCGATCTTGAACGTATCGCGGATGGAGCGGATGTTTTCCATCAGCTCAGCCGTCTCGCTCGGGTTCATGCCGGCGGCGGGCTCGTCAAGAAGCAGCAGACTCGGGTTCGTGGCCAGCGCACGGAGAATTTCCAGTCTGCGCTGCGCGCCGTAAGGCAGGGAGTTCGCCTTGGCGTTTGCAAGGTCTTCCATGTGGAAGATGGACAGAAGCTCCATCGCGCGCTCATGCATGACGCGCTCTTCCTTCCAGAAGCGGGGCAGGCGGAAAATGCCCTCGGGCATCGTGTAGTGCATCTGCGTGTCCATCGCGACGGTGATGTTTTCTTCCACGCTCAGCTCGCCGAAAAGGCGGATATTCTGGAATGTGCGCGCGATGCCCGCGCGGTTGACCTGCGCGGTGTTGAGGTCATGGATGTCTTTGCCGTTTAAGAGAATCGTGCCGTGGGTGGGCTGATAGACCTTGGTGAGCAGGTTGAAGACCGTCGTCTTACCGGCACCGTTCGGGCCGATGAGGCCGGTGATCTCGGTGCGGCCGATGGTCACATTGAAGTTGTCGACCGCTTTCAGACCGCCGAACGTGATGCCGAGGTCGATGCACTCGAGCACGGGGGACTTGTCCGCGTCGCGCTCGGTGAGCAGCGCCGGTTCACGGGAGACGGGAACGAGCTTGGCTTTTTCTTTCTGTGTCATGGTCAATCCTCCTTTTCAGCACTGGCGCGGTGATGGGGCAGAAGTCTCTGGAAGAACGCCTTGGCCTGCGGATTGTTGGTCGCGAGCATGACGAAGATCAGCACGATCGCGTAGATGAGCATACGGTAGTCGTGGAGCGGGCGCAGTGCCTCAGGCAGGATGGTGAGCGCGGCGGCGGCGACGAGCGAGCCCCAGATGTTGCCGAGCCCGCCGAGCACCACGAACACCAGCACGAGGATGGAGAGGTTGAAGTTGAACTTCGTGGCCTGGAGAGAAGAATAGTTCAGGCCGAAGAGCGCGCCTGCCGCGCCCGCAAGGGCGGCGGAGGTGACGAACGCCATGAGCTTGTACTTCGTCAGGTTCAGGCCGATGGCCTGCGCGGCGATGCGGTTGTCGCGGATGGCCATGATCGCGCGGCCCGCACGCGAACGAGTCAGGTTCAGCACGACGATGAGCGTGATCATCACGAGGATGAAGCCTGCGGTGAACGTTGCGATCGTGGCGGTGCCGGTCGCGCCCTGCGCGCCCTTGATGATGGCCGTGCCGTTCGCACTCAGGCCGAGGTCATCGACCGTTTTGTTGCCGGAGAGATTGAAAACGAAGTGCAGGCCCTTTTCATCGCAGCCAATGATGAGGCAGTTGATAAGCTCCTTGATGATCTCGCCAAAGGCGAGCGTCACGATGGCGAGATAGTCGCCCTGCAAGCGGAGCACGGGCGTGCCGATGAGAAGGCCGACGAGCGCGGCGAGAAGCGCGCCGATGAACATCGAGAGCGCGAGGCGCACGGGGCCATTCGGAATGAGTCCCGCAAGGCTCTGCGAGACGACGATACCGGAGAACGCGCCTACGCTCATAAAGCCCGCGTGGCCGAGGCTCAGCTCACCGAGGATACCGACCGTCAGGTTCAGCGACACGGCCATGGACATGTAGCAGCAGATGGGGACGAGCAGACCGATGGCGGAGCGCTTGAGCGAACCGTTGTTCTGCAGGATCGTCGTGATGATAAAGACGACGATCACGCCGAGATAGGTCGCAAAGTCGACCTTTGTGGTCTTCTTGAGCGAGTTGAATTTGTTCATTTTCTGTGTCATTCCGGCCACCTCACACTTTCTCCGTCACGGACTTGCCGAGAAGTCCGGCAGGCTTGACGAGCAGCACGACGATCAGCACGGCGAACACGATGGAGTTGGCAAGGTTCGTCGAGATATACGCCTGGGCCATGGCCTCGATGATGCCGAGCAGGAGCCCGCCGAGGAATGCGCCGGGGATGGAGCCGATGCCGCCGAACACCGCCGCGGTGAAGGCCTTGATGCCGGGCATGGAGCCGGTCGTCGGCATGAGCGACGTATTGAACGAGCAGAGCAGCACGCCGGCGATGGCGGCGAGCGCCGAGCCGATGGCGAACGTTGCAGAAATGGTGGCGTTGACGTTGATGCCCATGAGCTGGGCCGCCGCCTTATCCTCCGAGCAGGCACGCATGGCCTTGCCCATCTTGCTCTTGTTGACGAACGTGGTGAGGCCGATCATGATGACGACGCAGGCCGCGATCGTGAGAAGCGACACATAGGAAACGGTCAGCTTGCCGCCGAAGATCTTCACAGCGCCCGTGACCACGGGGGGATAGGAGCGCGCGGCGGCCTTCCAGATGAGAAGCGCGGAGTTCTGGAGGAAATAGCTCACGCCGATGGCGGTGATGAGCACCGCAAGGCTCGGCGCGGAGCGCAGGGGCTTGTAGGCAAGGCGCTCGATGACGATGCCGAGGACGGTGCACACGACAACGGCCATCAGCACCGCGACGATGCTGGGAAGGCCCAGATAGAACATCGCGCAGAACGATACGTAACCGCCGATCATGATGACGTCGCCGTGGGCAAAGTTCAGCATCTTGGCAATGCCGTAGACCATCGTATAGCCGAGGGCGATGATGGCGTACACGCTGCCGAGGCTGATGCCGCTGATGAGATAGGATAAGAATTCCATAGGATGGCACCTCTTTTTTCTCGTTGGAGTTGTGGGGAAACGTCTGTGGCAGAAACAAGGGCAGAGAGGAAGAACGCTGCCTTCGTTTCCGCCATAGAAGCAGGGCGCAGGCCGCCGGGAGTTTTTTCCTCCCGGCGACCCTTCGCTCCGTGAGAGAGACGATAAACGGTCTATTTGGTATCTTTGCGGGGATCAGCCCTCGACGTACTGGCCGTCCTTGACGACGTAGGCGGTCGGGGCCTTGGAGACCTGACCCTCGGCGTTCCAGGACATGTCGGTACCGGTGAGGCCGGTGAACTTGAGGGAGGTGATGGCGGAAACGAGCGCGTCGCAGATCTCTTCGTTGCTCATATCGGCGGTGCAGCCGGCCTGTTCGAGCGCGGCCTTGACGATGTACACACCGTCGTAGGCGTCGGCGGCGAACTGGTTAGGCGTGGTGCCGTAAGCGGCAGTGTAAGCGTCGACGAAGCTCTTGCTGGATTCAACGGTGGCGCAGAACGGGGTCATCAGCACGAGGCCCTCGGCGAGAGTGGTGTCAAAGCCGGGCATATCGAGGATGCCGTCCATGCCGTCCACACCGAAGAAGGTGGGGGCATAGCCCATGGCCTTGGCCTGCGCGAAGATCACGGAAGCGGGCTGATAGTAGATGGGAAGGAAGACGAGGTCGGCGCCGGCAGTCTGCGCAGCGGCGAGCTGAACGGAGAAGTTGGAGGAGGTATCGAGTGTAAAGGTGCCCTGATAGACGATGGAGAGGCCCTTGTCGCCCGCTTCCTTCACGAAAGCATCGCGGATGCCCTGAGAGTAAGCGTCGTCGTTGCGGTAGATGACGGCGATCTTGGCATCGGCGAAGTTCTCAGCCATGTAGTCGGCAGCGCCAACGCCCTGGTTGGGGTCGGTGAAGCAGACCTGGAAGACATTGTCCTTGCCCGCGGTCACGTCAGTGGAGGAGGCGGAGGGAGTCAGCATGAAGGTACGGTCGGTGTAGCAGGCATCGGCAACGGCGATGGAAGCGCCGGTGGTCGTGGGGCCGACGAGAACCTGCATGCCGTTGTCCATCATGTTGTTGTAGGCGTTGACGGCCTTTTCACCGTCGGCCTCATCGTCCTGAGAGAGGAACTCAAACTTGATGGTGCTGTCGCTCGCGTTGATTTCATTGACGGCGAGCTCCACGCCCTGCTTGACGGCCATACCGTAGATCGCGTTGTCGCCGGTCAGCGGGCCGGAGGTGCCGACCGTAAAGGTCTGGACACCGTCGGATGCGCCGCCAGCATTGTCGTCGGTGTTGGTGTCATCGCTCTTGGAGCCGCAGGCGGCCATCGAGAGCGTCATGGCCGCAGCCATGAGCATGCACATAAACTTCTTTTTCATCGTTTCAAATCTCCTTTGATTAAATAATGAACAGATTTATCATACAAAAAAGCGGATCCGCCATTCCCGGCGGAACCGCTTTGCTGTATCGCGTTTTTTACTCGCTCAGCAATCGCGTTTCATCCCGGGAACGCCCATCAGGACGACCAGAAGTACCAGTACCAGCAGGGAAATGCCGATAATGCTAATCAGGCGGGAAATAATAATGGACGCCATAATAATGGCGCCCAGAGCGATGCAGTTGAAGCGGGAGGACTGAGAGGTGCAGGAGGAAGCGGCCTCTGCGCACATGGCAGAAGCGGCGGCGTTATTCTGATTTGCATAAGCAAAACGGAACATAGCATTAAATCCTTTCATGTATCCCTCATGTTTGTTGGGCTTATTTTAGCCTCTAAAACGCCAGAAGTCAATACTGCATATTATCCAAAGAAAAAAGAGGGGAAATGGGGATAAGTATCCCATATTGACAATTTGGACAACTTTCGCGCCTCGGGCGCGGGAGGAAAGCAGCCCGCGAGGGCTGTTTCTTTTTGCGCCTGTAGGGCGCAGGGGGGGTGCAGCGCGGCAGCGCTGCTTCTGGCCCCACACCGTGTGGGGACGCGGCAAAGGGGGATATTCTCTTTCTCAGAAAGAGAATATCCCCCTTACACCCCCAAGAGAAAGGACGAGGGGGGCCCCTCGACCCCCGACATTGCCAGTTTGTAGCTCGAATAACTGCACACGCTGCGCAGTGTGGGTGCGGTGTACATGGCTTCGCCATGAACCCCTGCAATTCGTGACCACTCTCAACCGCGCCTTACTATCGTGAGGCGCGTGTGACGTCAGAACGGCGGCAAACTGCCTGCCGAATGCGGCATTGCTGGCGCTCGCCGCATTGTGGAGTGCTCCGGTAAACGGATATTAGTCAGCACTCCTACAAGATCAGCAGAGCGGCACCCGCAAGGGGTGTGCCGCATCCGTAAGGCGTCAGAGCCGCCAACGGCTGCGCAACAGCGGGTAGTAGGAGCAGAGGCAAATCGTCTTGCAATGCTAACGCGGCTTCGCCGCGCACGAGGCACTTTCACTTCGGAGACATCAGAGTTGTTCAAGCCTGAGACTGCCAATCCAAGGCCTTTCTCTTATATATAATAAAAGGTAACTATCCTGTTTTAGCACTTGCTGCCGACGAGTGCTAAAAATTAAGAGTTTGGTAACAAATATCAGGAATTTCCTGCTATACTTAGGTTCAAATACAATTCAGAGAGGGATGCTTTTATGGCTAAAAAACAGTTTAAAGCAGAATCGAAGCGTTTGCTCGATCTGATGATCAACTCGATTTACACGCACAAGGAGATCTTCCTGCGCGAGATCATTTCCAACGCCAGCGACGCCATCGACAAGCTCTGTTACGTCGCACTGACGGACGACAAGGTCGGCATGAACCGCAGCGATTTTGCCATCACGGTGTCGGTCGACAAGGAGAACCGCACGTTGACGGTCTCGGATAACGGCATCGGCATGAGCCGCGAAGAGCTTGAAAACAACCTCGGCGTCATCGCGTCGTCGGGTTCCTACAAGTTCCGCCAGGAGACCGAGGAAAAGGACAAGAAGGACGCCGATATCGACATCATCGGCCAGTTCGGCGTGGGCTTCTACTCCGCGTTCATGGTCGCCGACAGCATCACCGTCCGCACGAAGAAATACGGCGAAGAGCAGGCCTATGAGTGGCAGTCCTCCGGCGCGGACGGCTATACGATCACCGAATGCGACAAGGAGGCCGTCGGCACCGACGTCATCATGCACATCAAGCCCGACACGGACGAGGAGAAGTACAGCGAGTACTTGGAATCCTACCGCCTGCATGCGCTCGTGAAGAAGTACTCCGACTACATCCGCTACCCCATCCGCATGCTGCTGCCCGAGCAGAAGGTCAAAGAGGGCAGCGACCCGGAGAAGCCCGAGTACGAGACCGTCGAGGAGATGAAGACCGTCAACTCCATGGTGCCGCTCTGGCAGCGCAAGAAGAGCGACGTCACGGAAGAGGAGTACAACAAGTTCTACTCCGAGCTGACGCATGAATTCGACAAGCCCCAGCGCACGATCACCGTCTCGGCCGAGGGCAGCGTGACCTATAAGGCACTGCTGTTCGTGCCGTCTTCGCGCCCGTTCAACTTCTACACGGAAGGCTATGAAAAGGGATTGCAGCTCTACTCTGCGGGCGTTCTCATCATGGACAAGTGCGACTCGCTGCTGCCCGACTATCTGCGCTTTGTGCGCGGCGTGGTCGACTCGCCGGACCTGAGCCTCAATATCTCCCGCGAGCTTTTACAGCATGACCGCCAGCTCAAGGTCATCGGCCAGAACCTCGAAAAGAGGGTCCGCGCCGACCTTGAAAAGTTCCTCAAGGATGACCGCGAGGGCTATGAGAAATTCTACGAAAACTTCGGCCGTCAGATCGGTTACGGCATCGTGAGCGACGGCGGCGAGAGCCGCAAGGATTCGCTCAAGGACCTGATGATGTTCTATTCCTCCACGCAGAAGAAGCTCACGACGCTCAAGGAGTACGTCGAGCGCATGAAGGAAGGCCAGAAGTGCATCTACTACGCCGCGGGCGAGAGCATCGCCGCCGTGGACAAGCTGCCGCAGACCGAGCTTTTGAAGGACAAGGACTACGAGGTTCTGTACCTGACCGGCGAGACGGACGAGTTCGTTTTGCAGGCGCTGATGAACTACGACGAAAAGCCGTTCCGCTCCATCGTGGACGGCGACCTCGAGCTTGGCGGCGAGGAAGAGCACAAGGACGACAGCGAGAGCGCCGAGCTCATGCAGTTCGTCAAGGAGACGCTCGGCGACAAGATCAAGGAGGCCAAGGTCTCGCATCGCTTGAAGACCCATCCCGTCTGCCTGACGGCGGGCGAGGGCTTCAGCTTCGAGATGGAGAAGTACTTCAAGAACTTCCAGATGCCCGAGCCCATCAAGGCCGAGCGCATCCTCGAGCTGAATGTCGATCATCCGGCGGTCAAGGCGATGGCCGCCGCGCTGGCAACGGACCGCGACAAGGCGGCGCTGTATGCCAAGATCCTCTACGATCAGGCAAACCTCATCGCGGGCCTGCCGCTCGAAGATCCCAGCGCGTACACCGACATGGTCGCGCAGCTGATGCAGTAAGTCAATATGAGCCTAAAGGGCGCGGAGAATTCTCCGCGCCTTTTTTCACGTTTTTCATTCCTGCCGCCTATACTGGCATACAGGCGCTTTTCCGCCTGACAAACCGTAAAGGCGATGAACGGATATGCTTCGACCACTGATGCTGGCTCTGCTCGGCACGTCTTTCACGTTTCTGATGACGGCGCTGGGCGCCGCGACGGTGTTCTTTTTTGCCCGCAAGGTGTGCGAGCGCGCGCAGGGCGCGCTGCTGGGCTTTGCCGCGGGCGTGATGATGGCGGCGAGCGTGTGGAGCCTCATCCTGCCTGCCATCGAACAGACGGAGGCAGAGGGCCGCCTGCCGCCGTTTCTGCCCGCCGCGGCGGGCATTGTGCTCGGCGCGCTGACGCTCTTCCTGCTCGACGAGCTCGTGCGGCGGCGCGGCGGGGGAGAGGTGCACAGCGATTTTTTGCTCCTCTCGGCCATCACGCTGCACAACATCCCCGAGGGCATGGCCGTCGGCCTCGCGTTCGCGCTCGCGGCGGGCGGGGAGAGCCTTGCCGGCGCGTTCGCGCTGGCGCTCGGCATCGGCGTGCAGAACTTTCCCGAGGGCGCGGCGGTGGCGCTGCCGGTGTACCAATCGGGCAAGTCGAAACGGCGCGCTTTCTGGACCGGCGTGCTCTCCGGCGCGGTGGAGCCGCTGTTCGGCGCGCTCGTCGTGCTCGCGGCGGCGGGAATCCACGCGCTGATGCCGTGGCTTCTGAGCTTCGCAGCGGGGGCGATGCTCTACGTCGTGGCGGAGGAGCTGCTGCCGCGCGCGGGCGGACGGCGGGGGACGTGCGGCTTCCTCGTGGGCTTCCTTCTGATGATGATACTGGACGTCGCGCTGGGGTAAGCGCGAAAAATCCGGCATAGAATGGCGCGAGGTGATCGACCATGCACATTCATGTTGTAAAGCGCGGCGACACGCTTTCTTCCATCGCCGCGATGCACGACGCCCTGCCCGCGTTCGTCGCGGCGGACAACGGCCTTGCGCTGAGTACGCCGCTTGTGATCGGCCAGGCGCTCGTCGTGCGGACACCGAAGACACTGCACACCGTGCGCGCGGGGGAGACGCTTTCGTCCATTGCGCGGGACTATGATTTGAGCGTCAGGACGCTCCTGCGGCGGAACTTTTTCCTCCACGGACGCGAGCTTCTGCGCGAGGGCGACGTGCTTGCCATCGACTACGCAGACGAAGCGCCGCTCGGTACGCTCGGCGTGAACGCCTACGCCTACCCCTACATCGGCGGCGAGCTGCTCGACTCGGTCCTGCCGTACCTGACGTATCTGACGCCGTTCACCTACGGCATCACGCCCGCGGGAGTCCTTGCGCCGCTCGACGACGCGCGCCTGCTCGAACGTGCGGCGCACTATGGCGCAAAATCGCTCATGCACCTCTCGACGCTGACGCCGGAGGGGAATTTTTCGAGCGAAAACGCCGCGGCGCTCCTGCAAAACGACCGCGCGCAGAGCGCGCTCCTTGCCGAGATTTTGCAGACGATGGCGAAAAAGGGATACTGCGGCCTCGACGTCGACTTCGAGTACGTCCCGCCGGAGCTGCGCGAGGACTACGCCGCGTTCGTCTGCCGTATGCGCGAGGCGCTGAACACGGAGGGAAAGCCCGTCGTCGCCGCGCTCGCGCCGAAGACGAGCGCGCAGCAGCGCGGACTGCTCTACGAGGCGCACGACTACGCGCTGCTGTCAAAAGCCGCGAACGCCGTGTTCCTGATGACCTACGAATGGGGCTATGTCTACGGCGAGCCGCAGGCCATCGCGCCGCTGCCGCAGGTGTGCGCGGTGCTCGATTACGCGCTCTCGGTCACGGCGGGGGAGAACATCTTCCTCGGCGCGCCGCTGTACGCTTACGACTGGCCGCTGCCCTACGAAAAAGGCCGCACGCGGGCCGAGACGTTCTCGTCGCAAGCGGCCGTCGCGCGGGCGCGGCTGGTGGGGGCGGAGATCGAGTTTGATGAAACCGCGCGCTCGCCTTACTACCATTACTTCGACAAAATGCGGCGCGAGCACGCCGTCTGGTTCGAGGACGCGCGCTCGCTGCGCGCGAAGATCGCCCTCGCGGCGGAAAAGGGCTTGCAGGGCATCGGCTTCTGGCAGGCGGGGCGGGAGCTCGCGCAGGCGTGGCCGCTGCTCGACGCGCTGCTGACGCTCGAAACCCTCTAAAAAATGCAAAAAACCGCCCAACGGGCGGCAAAGATTGACAAAATGCGGCAAAAACCGTAAAATAAAGGTAGGCGCTGTTGTAAACGGCGGTTAGCCACTCCCTTGCGAAAGGGGGTGATGCGGATGGGAAGAGGAAATGCTCTGCGTTTTCTTCTGTGTCTCGTCATTGTCCTCGTGGTAATGACCTACATAGCCCCAAAAGCGTGTTAACCGCCCGGCGGCCACCGAGCGGTTAACATAGTATTTGTTTTAACCAGCTTTGAGGGCTAACCGTCATGACAACAGCGCCCTTTTCTATCTCCATTATACCCCGCTTTCCCGCGTTGTCAAGGCGGAAAATTTTTCCTCCGTTGCACCGGTTCGTCCCAAAAACCGCTTTACAGCTTTATAGCTGTAAACGGTCCGCGCAAATGCGTGGGCTGCACAAAATGAGGAGGAAAAACATGTACAACAACACCTATGAACGACCCAGAACCCAGATCGAAAAATGCGAGCACTTAGCGCGGATGAAATTCGAAAACCCGATCGAAAAGGCGCAGCGCGAGCGCGACGAGCGCGTCTACCGCTTTTCGAGCATCGACGAGGCCATCGGCGTGCTGAGCGTCGTGCGCCGCGCGTGGTGAAAGGGGAGGACGCGATGGGAAAAACAGCCAATTACGGCCTGCCCAAGTGGGAAAAGTCGGACTTTATCAAGATGGATGACTTCAATGCGGCGTTTGGCAAGATCGACGAAACGCTCAAGGCCAACGCCGACGCGGTGGCGGCCAAGGCGGAGGCGGAGACCGTGACCGCCATTGCGCAGACGATTGCCAACAGCAAGATTTGCCGCGCGAAGTTCGGCACATACACCGGCACCGGTCTATCGGGCCAAAATCACCCGAACAGCGTCGAATGCGGCTTTTGCCCCGCGGTGCTGGTGCTGTTCCGCGCGGACGGCGGACAGAAAACGACGGTCATACGCGGCGTGACCTCCTGCTCGTCCGGCATCGGTTCCATGAACAATTATTATACATGGGGTGACAGCGGCGTGAGCCGGGTATCGCAGACGTTAGACAGCGACTCTGGCGGATATATGGCATCCTCGCAGTTCAATACCAGCGGGAAAGAATATTGCTGTCTTGTCCTCGGTTATGACGCGGACTGGATAAAGCAAAAAACAGCCCCGAGCCTTTTGTTTCCCCCTCACAGGGGTAACAAGTGATTCCTGGGATACCCCGGCAGGTCATCGTGTTTACGATGCCTGCCGGGGCTTCTCTGTGTCCTGGGTTTGTAGGGATTCCGGTGCTTCCAGTGCTTCTTCCACATCCTGCTGACCGCTGCCGACATAGCCAATGCCGTTGTAGTAGATCTCCACGGTCTGGGGAGCGTGTTTAGACCACTTTACCTCTTTCTCGTGAACCACGATCTTCTCAATGAACAGCCGCAGCAGCTCCGGCGTCAGTTCCGTGATATCCGTGTACCGCTTCGCCTTATCAAGGAAGCTGTCCGTCCCGCTCACCGTTTCCCGCAGGCACTGGATCTCACTCTCTTTCTGTGGAATACCGGCTGTGATGCGGCTCTGTTCTTCCGTGTAGCTGCCGGAGAGCATTTGGAACTGCTCCGTGGTGATACGGCCCAGCACGCTATCCTCATACAGCTTCTTAAAGATGGTGTCCAATTCCATTTTCCGCTTCCGCATGGCGGCCAGTTCTTTCTCCTGCCTGCGGATCTCCCGCTGAAGCTCGGTGGACTGCTTGCTGCCAATGTAGGCGGCGAACTTTTCCGGATGTTCCCGCGCCGCGCTCGTCACCCGGCGCAGGTCCTCCAGTACGATCTCGTCCAGAACGCACTCCCGGATGTAGTGGCCCGTACAGGCTTCCCCGTCCTTCTTGTAGGTGCGGCAGGTAAAGTGATTGTAGCTGGCGGACATGGTATGCGCCCGGTGCAGCACCATGTTGGAGCCGCAGTCGGCGCAGAACACAAGGCCGGAGTACTTGTTCTGCTCATCCATATTGGTTCTTCGGCGCTTGCTCTCTCGTACCCGCTGTACAATGTCCCAAACTTCTTGTGTAATGAGAGCGGGATGGGTGTTCTCAAAGACCAGGCATTCCTCTCTTGGATGTTCGACCCGCCGCTTGTCCTTGTAGGATCTGCTGCTGTGCTTCATGTTGACGGTATTGCCCAGATAGATCTCGTTCTCCAGCAGATTGGCAATGGCACTGTCAGACCAGTTATACGGATGCGCAGTGTCCAGACAAGTATGATTCATGCTGTACCTGGTGTAGGCGTACATGGTAGGCGTCAGGATCTGCTCTTTCTTGAGAATGCGGGCAATCTGGCTGGGGCCACTGCCAGCGGCGCACATGGCGAAGATCCTACGGACGATGGATGCCGCTTCCTCATCCACGATTAGTTTTTTCGTGCCTGGGTCCTTTCGGTAGCCGTAAGGCGCTCTGGTCCCCAGCCGTTCGCCCCGTTCCGCTTTGGCCTTCAGCACCGCACGGATCTTCCGGCTGGTGTCCCGAATAAACCACTCGTTTTTCTGCTTTTCGCATCAACTCATAATCCTCCTGCTATCTCGCTTCTTGACCCTATTATACAGTCTTTGGTACAATAAAGGAAATTGATGTTTCTGATAGAAGTATATGGAAAGGTTATGATAGAATGAACCGTTACATTGCTTTGCAAAAGGTAGTAGAAGTCGGGAGCTTCACTAAAGCGGCGGAGCTGCTGGGATATACGCAGCCTGCCCTCAGTCAGATGATTGCCTCTTTGGAGCGGGAACTGAATATCAAACTGCTGTATCGCACCAGTCACCGGGTCTGCCTGACGCTGGAGGGGGAACGCATTTTCCCCGCCATTCAAAAATCGGTATCACAATACCTTGCCATGAAGGAGATCGCCAAGGAAATTCGCGGTCTGGAAACAGGCGTCATCCGTATCGGAACGCTGTCCAGTGTTTCATGTCACTGGCTGCCGCCGCTGATCGCTGCCTACCAAAAGCAATATCCCAATGTGGAATTTGTTTTGCACCAAGGTGACAACAATTCGATTCCGGAGTGGGTACGAACGGGCGAAGTGGATTTCGGCTTTGTCAACATGAGCGTTTTTAGCGGCAAAGCGACCTTTCTGAAAGAGGGCGAATACCGAGCTGTGCTGCCACAGGCACATCCGCTGGCAGCACAGGACGCCGTTACCCTGGAGCAGCTTGCGTCCGAGCCGTTTCTGGTGATCGAGGAGGGCAGCCTCAGCCGCCCGTTGGAGGCGTTCCGGGAAGACGGTCTTGCGCCTCATGTGCGACTCCGTGTTCACGATGACTATTCGATTTTGTCCATGGTGGAGCATGGACTCGGCGTCAGTATTCTGCCAGAGTTGGTGCTGCGGAAAACGAACTATCAGATCGCCATCCGGCCACTTCAGCCTGTCGTAACGCGAAAGCTGGGTTTCATTGCAAAGAGCAAAAATGAACTGCCGCTTGCCAGCAAGTATTTCGTCAATTTCATGGTTGAGCATATCGGAGAATTGCCATAAATTCTACCGCAGAACATCAGCAACGCTGTGTGTCACAACACTGCAATCCTTGTTTCTGCTAACGCGATAGTAGAGTCAAGAAAAACTTGACATTCCGCCCGACAATCTGTACCCCAAAATCGTATTCTATATGAGAGGGAGGCGAAGCCATGCAGGGAGATTTTGAAGCGTTTTACTTTCGGCACTTCAAGGCCACCTACCGCGTTTGCTATGCCTTTATGAAAAATGCGCCGGACGCCGAGGACTGCACAGAGGACGCCTTTGTCAAGGCGATGACCTGCGGCGTTTCCTTCGAGAATGAGCGCCATGAGCGCGCGTGGCTGACCACTACGGCCATGAATATCTGCAAGGACAAACTGAAACACTGGTGGCGGCAGAAGGTCACAGGCATGGACGAGGACACTGAGCAGATCGCCGCCGAGCCGGGCGAAAAGAGCAAAGTCATGGAGGCGGTCATGGCGCTGCCGGTCAAATACAAAGAAGTGGTCTGGCTACACTACTACGAGGGCTACCAGACTGATGAAATCGCGGCGATGCTGCACCGACCACCCTCTACGGTGCGGAACCAGCTGCGGGATGCCCGCGCAAAACTGAAACGCACATTGGGAGGTGAGGGCGCATGAACGAAAACGAAATGAAAAAAGCATTTGACGCCGTTGTGCCGGAGAATGGCGCAAAAGAGCGGATGTACGCCAACATTCTGAAAAAAGCAGCAGCGCAAAAAGTGGTACAGCTCCCGGAATCCACTCCGGCGAAAGAAAAAAGTGCGCCGAAAAAACGCCATAGCACTCCGGCGTGGCAGCGTTGGGGCAGTCTTGCCGCCTGTCTTGTGCTTGTGGCGGCGATTGGCTTTGCCCTGCCGAGGCTGACGCAGCACGCAGAGCTGGATGATCCTCCCGTGATGGTTGGTTCACCCTTTGAGGACGTGCAGAGCGCGGCAGATTTTGAAGATTTGGGCTTCACCATTGATGCGCCGGAAAATGCCGAGGAGGTGTCCTATTGCATTCTGGACGGCGAGATCGCACAGGTGACCTTCACGCTGGATGGACACAGCTACACCTATCGGGCATCCAAGCTGGAAGGCAATTTTTCCGGTACAAACGGAGAGGCGGTCGGCAGCGTTTCGTTGAATGCGGAATACGACGCCGTATTGGAACGTCTGTCACCAGCAGGCTGGCGGGCGCACTGGAGCCGTGATACGGTCAGCTATTATCTATCGAATTTTGACGGTGCGGGAGAAGAAGTGATCACTAATCTGGTCAATAAACTGCTTGGATAAAAGAGAATAGGCGCAAAAAATCGGAAAGAAAATTTCTTTCCCCTCGCAAGGGTAACAACTGTTTCCCGGAATCCCCAGTAGGCTGTTGTGTTTGCGGTACCTGCCAGGGATCTGCTTCTTGCGCCCGCTGGGATTTCATAACCTGTCGGTCAATGCCGGTGTTCAGAGTAATTCATAGCGCAGTAGTAGCTTCCTGCTTGAATGGGGTGTGTAAAGAACGCATAGTTGACAAGAGGGCTTTTTCTAACTATACTGCTACATATACCCCTAACAGTATGGAGGATGGAACAATGAGACAGTGTATGGACGCGGACAATCTGCACCGGCGCTTGAAGAAAATTATCGGTCAGGTACAGGCCATTGACCGTATGATCGACGAGGATGTTCCCTGCGAGGATATTCTGTCCCAGCTCAACGCGGCAAAATCCGCTCTGAACGGCTGCGGAAAGGTCGTGCTGGAAGGTCATATCAAGCATTGTGTCCGGGATGGAATTGAACACGGGGATGCAGACAAAACGATTGAGAGCTTCACCAAAGCCGTAGAACGGTTTGCCAATATGCAATAAAAAATTGCAGTCTATGAAAAGTCGGTTCTTTGTGAACCGACTTTTTCTTTTACACTCTTGACAGACTAACCCCTATATGTATAATATACCTATACCCCATATGGTATAGAGAGGAGTTAATCTATGAAGCAGGTAATGGAAAAGCTGGAACACCTATTGGAACTCGGCGGCATTCGGAAGGACATCATTTTATTGGTCATCTCCGGCGTAGCCGTGCTGTGCAGCCTGTTTGGGTTTCAGCCGCTTCCCTTTGACATGGCTTGGATCGCCATTGTTCTATGCGGTGTCCCCATCATCTTAGAAGCCGTCATCGGTCTTGTGACGGCGTTTGACATCAAGGCGGATGTGCTGGTATCTCTGGCCCTGATCGCGTCGATCTGTATCGGTGAAACCTTTGCTGCCGGTGAGGTGGCGTTCATCATGCAGCTCGGTGCACTTCTGGAGGAGCTGACCGTTGCCAAAGCACGGGCCGGTATCGAGAAGCTGGTACATCTGACGCCGCAAACCGCACGGGTGCTGCGAAATGGGAAAGAAGAAATCATCCCTGCCGAGCAGGTCAAAGTCGGCGACCATATTCGGGTATTGCCCGGAGAAAGCATTCCGGTGGACGGCGTGATTATCGCCGGACAGACTTCTATCAATCAGGTGGTTATGACCGGCGAATCTCTCCCGGTGGACAAGACCGTTGGTGACAGCGTATCCAGCGGCACGGTCAATCAGTTCGGCGCATTTGAGATGGAGGCTGTCAAGGTCGGCGAAGACAGCTCCATTCAGCGCATGATCCGGCTGGTGCAGTCGGCGGACGCGGGCAAGGCTAAAATCGTCGGCATTGCAGACCACTGGGCTACATGGATCGTGGTGATTGCCCTCAGTGCGGCGGCGCTGACATGGCTTATCACCGGGCAGATCATCCGGGCGGTCACAATTCTGGTTGTGTTCTGCCCGTGTGCACTGGTGCTGGCAACGCCTACGGCCATCATGGCCGCCATTGGCAACGCGACAAAGCACGGCTTTCTCGTCCGGGAGGGCGACGCACTGGAACGGCTGGCAAAGGCGAAGGTCATTGCTTTTGACAAAACCGGTACGCTAACCTATGGCACGCCGGAGGTCGTTGCGGTTCACAGCCTGTCTGAACGCTTTGAACGGAATGAACTGTACCGGCTGGCGGCATCGGCGGAGCAGCTTTCTGAGCATCCGCTGGGAAAAGCCATCGTAAGCTGCTGCAAAAAAGAGGGCATTGCGCTTCGTGATGTGAAGGACTTTCAAATGATCCCCGGTCGTGGCGTCTGCGCGGAGATAGAAAATAAGAAAATCCTCGCCGGAAATGCCGAACTGCTACGGGAGCACGGAATTTCCATGCCGGAGCTGCCGGAGGCGGAGGGCTATGTGCAGCAGGGCTGCACCGTGATTTACTTGGCCGCAGGCGGACAGCTTGCCGGCTTTCTCGCCCTGTCCGACACGCTGCGCAAAGAAAGCGCGGACACGATTTCGGCGCTTTCTGGCCTTGGCGTTCAGCCGGTTCTGCTGACCGGCGACCACCAAAACGCCGCCAAGTCGATTGCAGACAAGCTGCATATCCGTGAGGTGCTGGCGAACTGTCTGCCGGAGGACAAGCTGAAAGCCATTGCAGAGTACCAGAACAAAGACCTGCCTGTCTGCATGATCGGTGACGGTGTGAATGATGCCCCTGCCCTCAAGAAAGCGGATGTTGGCATTGCCATGGGCGGTGTGGGCAGCGATATTGCGGTGGATGCAGCGGATATTGCGCTCGTCGATGATGAGGTAAAAGAGCTGCCGCACCTGATCGCGCTTTCCAAGCGCATGATGACCACCATCAAGCTCAACATGACTTTTTCCATGACGCTGAACTTTATCGCCATCGTACTGGCGATCATTGGAACCTTAAATCCTGTCGTAGGCGCGCTTGTACATAACGCAGGCTCTGTTCTTGTTATCACAAATTCAGCATTAATACTGAAATGGAGGAAAAAACAAATGCATCAGGCCACAGCAGCAGAGCGTCCCAAAAAGCAGAAAGAATTGCGCCAAAATACTTCCACCCTTAATATATGCAGCAAAGCGACTGCCAGAGATATGGCAGTCGCTTTGCACACCTTCAACCGAGTTTGTATTACCCTAATATGTGTTGACATTCTTTTTCAATTTTTTATTTTCCATCCGACATTTTGCCGCGCTCCATCGTATGGATATATGGACGGGCAAGAGAGCGGCATTTCCGGAGATGCCGCTCCGCCTGCTCCATAAAATACGAATATTTAAGGAGATCATAACGATGAAACGGATTTTGACTTTTGCACTGGCACTGGTGATGGTGTTTTCTCTGGCCGCCTGCGGCAGCAAGAGCGATGACAACAAGAAAAATGACAATGAAGTGACCATGACAGCCCAGGAGGTTCTGGATCAGCTCAAGAAGTCCCTTGGCGACAGCTACGCCAGCGATACCGCCGAAACAGAGGATCGCATGAGTGGCTATTACGGTCTGGACATGAGCAAGATCGAGAGCTGGGCGGCGGAGAGCGATTCTAATTCCAGCATGAATATGGACTGCGCCGTGGTGCTGAAGGTCAAGGACGGCTATGCAAAGGACGCCGCTGCCGCCCTCCAGACCAGCTATGAGCAGGTTCTGAGCTATGCCCGGATGTACAACATGGATTTGCAGCGTGTGCTGAATGCCCGCCTGTTTGTGAGCGGCAATTATGTAGCGCTGCTGATCGAGGGCGCGCAGGGGGACTGGCAGGTCAGTGACGAGGAACAGGCCAAGTTTGCCGCCGAGGAAGCTGTAAAGGTGGACGATGCGTGGAAAGCCATTTTCGGCTCTGCCGAAAACAGCATTTCCATCCCGGAGGACGATGGCAACAGCGGCCTGACCGATGACAGCGACAACGCCGACGACAGCGATCTGCCGGTGCTGGGCGGCTAAGTCATGGTTTTCTCCAGCCTGACCTTCCTGCAATGCTTTCTGCCGCTGTGTTTGCTTTCGTATTTTCTGGTGCCGAAGGCGTGGCGCAACAGGACGCTGTTCCTGTTCAGTCTTCTGTTTTACGCGTGGGGTGAGCCGGTCTATGTGCTGCTGATGCTCTTTTCCACCGCGCTGGACTACACCTGCGGACAGGCGGTGGAGCGGTGCCGGGGGCAACGGGGCGCAAAGATCGCGCTATTGGTATCGGTGTGCGTCAATCTGGGGCTGCTGTGCGTGTTCAAATACAGCGACTTCCTTATTGGCACCATCAACACCCTGTTTGGCACAGCGCTTCCTCAGCCGAACCTGCCCCTGCCCATCGGCATCAGCTTCTACACCTTTCAGACCATGAGCTACACCATTGACGTCTACCGTGGGGAAGCCAGAGCGCAGAAAAGTATCATCGACTTTGGCGCGTATGTGACACTGTTCCCCCAGCTCATCGCGGGCCCCATCGTCCGTTACCAGACGGTAGCGGACGAGCTGGAACACAGGGACTGCACAGCGGATCTCTTTGCCTCCGGTGTGAAGCGGTTTGTCTGCGGCATGGGGAAAAAGGTGCTGCTGGCCAACAACATAGGTCTTTTGTGGGAGGCGGCGTCCGCACAGGCCACCCCCACCGTGCTGACTGCGTGGCTGGGTGTCATTGCCTACGGCTTTCAGATCTACTTTGACTTCTCCGGCTATTCCGACATGGCCATCGGCCTTGGACGGATGCTGGGCTTCCGATTCCTTGAAAACTTCAACTACCCGTTCCTTGCCGACAGCATCACGGATTTCTGGCGGCGGTGGCACATTTCTCTCGGCTCCTGGTTCCGGGATTATGTGTATATCCCTCTGGGCGGCAACCGGGGCAGCCTTGCAAAGCAGCTTCGGAATATCGCCATCGTCTGGCTGCTCACCGGCTTCTGGCACGGGGCCAGCTGGAACTTCGTTCTCTGGGGCGTGTACTTCGGGGTGCTGCTGGTGCTGGAAAAGCTGTTTTTGCTGCGGTGGCTCCAAAAGCTGCCTAACCTGTTCCGGCACATCTACGCGCTGGTGCTGGTGACGGTCAGTTGGACTTTCTTTGCGTTCACGGACATCTCTCAGGGGATGGCATGGCTGAAAGCCATGTTCTCCGGCCCGCTGTACGACAGCGGCAGCCTGTATCTGCTGCTGACCTATGGCGGGATGCTTGTGCTGTGTGCGCTGGCGTCCCTGCCGCTGGGAAAACGCTGCTACGAAAAGCTGAACGCACGGCTGGGACAGCGGGCGCTGACGGTGGCCGACTGCGGCGTTCTCGCCTGTGTGCTGGCAGCGTCCATGGCGTATCTCGTCAGCGGCAGCTACAACCCCTTTCTATATTTCCGATTCTGAGGTGCAGCCATGCGAAATAAGATCATAACCTCTTTCTTTTGCCTGCTGCTGGCAGTGTCCGCACTGGCGGGACTTGTGATGCCGGATCGGTATTATTCGGAGCGGGAAAAGCGCACCCTGACACAGAGGCCCGATTTCACCGCCGCCGACTTCATTTCCGGAAAATTCGGGGATGCGCTGGAAAAGTATCTCGCTGATCAGGTCCCCATACGGGACGGATGGGTGACGCTGAAAACCTATATGGAGCTGGCCGTTGGCAAGCGGGAGAGCGGCGGTGTGTATATCGGCAAAGACAAGTACCTGATGGACAAATTCACCTCCTACAGCAAAAAGCAGCTCAATACCAACGCGGTCGCCCTCTTGAAGCTGCAAAAGGCGCTGGCGGACGAGGGCATCCCTATGAATACCATCCTCGTCCCCGTGGCGGCGCAGATTTTGACGGACAAGCTGCCTGCCGATGCGCCTGTGGCGGATTATGCCGCGATCCTGCAAGTGCTGACCGACGCGGGGTGAACACGGTGGATGTGGCAGACACCCTTTCCGCCCACAGCGGCGAGAACATCTACTACCGCACCGACCACCATTGGACAAGCCTCGGCGCGTACTACGCCTACTGCGCGTGGCGGGGCGTTCAGCCCAACGCGGAGGAATGGACGCAGGAGGTCCTCTGCGGCAACTTCCACGGCACGACATGGAACAAGGTCCCGCTACCCACCGTCCCCGCCGAAGAGATCACGGCATGGTACAAGCATGAATGCCGCCATGTGTCCTACAACGACGGGCAGTACGAAACTGACAGCATCTATGAGCGCAAGTACCTCACTGGCAGCGACCAGTACGCCGTGTTCCTCAACTCCAATCAGGCGCAGACGGTCATTGCAGGCAGCGACAAGAGCGGCAAACTCCTGCTCATCAAGGATTCCTACGGCAATACCTTCTCTCAGTTCCCAGTGGAGGACTATGCAGAGGTCCACGTCCTCGACCTGCGCTTTTTCAAGGGAGACGTAGTGCAGTATGCTAAGGAAAACAGCATCACCGATGCGCTGGTGCTGTACGGGACGCAAAACTTTGTGAAGGACACAAATTTAAAGTTTTAATTCTTACTAACCAGACAGATTTGAAATCAAAGGGCGCGTTGCAAAATAGCGCACGGAAGCTGAATAAAAAAGATGAGCAGGTCTCCCCGAAAAAAGGGGTTGCCTGCTCGTCTTTTTGCTTTATGATTAGTTTGTGAGAAAAAACCAGAAGCAAAGCCAGTGTAGCGTAAATGAGAGAAATGGTCAACTGGTCTTTGCATTGAACAACGAAATTTTGTTGCCAGAGAACGCACCCGTCCGACTGACAAGCGC
>ENA-OVGQ01001252-OVGQ01001252.1-human-gut-metagenome-genome-assembly--contig:-NODE-1252-length-28792-cov-8.679368_pt1 | contig 28792 bp, 17 predicted proteins | sample MGYA00237774_ERZ505427 | MGnify/ENA primary metagenome ERZ505427 (study PRJEB26158, sample SAMN06016404) | human gut metagenome | biome: human gut; feature: ankylosing spondylitis patient; material... | reverse complement strand
GCAGCGCCACGCAGGCAAGCAGCCCGCGCAGGCTGGTCGGGGCCAGCCAGACGGCCAGCGCCGCCAGCAGGGACGACGGCAAGTCGCCCTCGAGTGCCACCACGGCGCGCGACGCACCGTGGGCCCGGGCGTTGTCGCGCACGGCGAGCACCAGCGCCTGCCACAGCCACTCCTCGGAACGGAACTCGGGCAGTTCGTGATCTTCCAGGGCATCGAGCATCACGCCGCGCTGAATCTCCTGAACCAGCAGGCTCTCCTCAAAACACGGCGCTTGGGCCACCACGCGACCGCAGTCGTCGAGCACAAACGAACCGCCGGTATACACCGACTCGTCATAGGCACCGACCGGCGCCATACAGGCAAACCACACGCTGCGCTTGGATGCGATCTTGCGGTAGGCGCCGCTGCGAACGGCGGCAATGGCGGCAGTCTCGCGGTCGGTCATGTCAAACGCATTGAATTGGAAATACGCAATGAGGTCAACACCGGTCGGCAACATCTCGAGTTCGCGGTCCAAGTCAAAAATCACGGCGATGCGCACGCCGTCCACGTCGAACACCGGCGGCGCCCAACGCGTGTCGTTGTTCTCGCCACGCTGCAGGGCAATGCTCGAACGCGCCGGCACCACATGACCGTCCTTGAGCATCATGTAGTCGAGCAGCGGCTGACCCTCAAACGAAACCGCCGCGGGCACGATGCAGATCATGTCAAGCTCCTGGATGCGCTCGGCGACACCAGTCAAGCCGGCAAGCATGTCGTGCTCAAAGTCGGCAGCGCCCACCAGGCCACCGGGCATGGCGCCCATAAAGAGCGGAGCCGGAACGCACAGCACGCGCGCCCCGCGCTCGTGGGCCAGACGAGCCTGGTCCTCGATGCGGCCGCAAATGCCCTCAATATCACCCAGGCGCATATCGATCTGTGCAAGCGCGAGCTTCATGGCTCAGCCCTTTCCGTCGTAAACCATCGAAATCGTAGTAAAAGCGCCGGCCGCATGATGCAGTCGGCGCTCGCATGTGCATATGCTAGCTATGATACCCCGAGCGGGGGCGCGCTCCTAGAACGTCGCGGACCACAGCCCGTGCAGGTTGCAGTAGGCATAGACGGTACCGGTCTTGGAACCGCCGGCAAAAAACGTCGCGGGCTTCATGCCGGGCTCAAGGTAATGGACCTCTAAGCGGCCCTCGGCCTCAAGGGCGATCCACTCGATATAGTGCTCGGGCAGGCTGGGGTGCTCGACCGAGCCAACGCGTGCGCGAATCACGTGACCGTCGCGCTCGGTCTCGACAACAGGCACGTGCTTCTCGTGCGCCGCGTCCTCAGTGTTTGCGGTCAGTTCCGTGCAACCGGCAGGGGTTGCAACGTCGTTGCCAAGGGCGGCAATGAGCTTACCGTCGGGGTCCTTAAAGAATTTCGCCATGATGTTCTCCTTTGCTGACGTGCCAATGTTCTTGATGGTTCTTATGCCCAAAGGCAGACAAACCATCCACGGCATTGCAAACGAACACATAACGGGCGGGGACGATGGGGCAGCGTGCGCTATCCGCCCTGGCGGCCCCACCCGAGCGGGTTAGCGCCCGTCGCCGCCCAGCAGCGCCAGAACATCTTCGCGGGTAAACAGCGCCGACGAGATGCCGTCGCCGCCGAGCACGCTGTTGACCAGGTCGCGCTTGGACTCCTGCATCTGCATAATGCGCTCCTCGATCGTGTCCTTGGCGATGAGCTTGTACACGGTCACGGTATGTTGCTGGCCAATACGGTGCGCGCGGTCGGTCGCCTGGTCCTGCGCTGCCACGTTCCACCACGGGTCGTAGTGGATGACCACGTCGGCCGCCGTCAGGTTAAGGCCCACGCCGCCCGCCTTGAGCGAAATCAAAAAGACCGGAACCTCGCCCGCTTGGAACTGCGCGACCATCTTGGCGCGCCTCTCCTTAGACGAAGCGCCCGTGAGCTTAAGGAAGGCGATGTCCTCCTTGGCCAAGCGCTTACCGATGATATCGAGCATACCCGTAAACTGGCTGAACAACAGGATGCGATGCCCGCCGTCGAGTGCGCCGTGCACGAGCTCCATACACGTATCGAGCTTGGCGCTCCCCGCCTTGTAATCCTCGTAGTGTAGACGCGGGTCGCAGCAGATCTGGCGCAGCTTGGTGAGCTCGGCGAGCACCTTGAGCTTGTCTTTCTTAAACTCCCCAGCCTCGCGGTGCTGCACCTGCTGGGCGATGCGGTCCTGGTTGGCCAGGTAGAGCTTGCGTTGCTCGCCGGTAAGCTGTGCCATGACGGTGTCTTCGATCTTCTCGGGCAGGTCGGCCACCACGTCTTCCTTAACACGGCGCAGCACAAACGGCGACACGAGCGCCTGCAGGCGAGCGGCGCTATCGCCCTCGGCATGCTCGACGGGGCTCTCAAAGCGCTTGGCAAACGACTCGCGTGTCCCCAAAAGGCCCGGCATCAAAAAGTCGAAGATGCTCCAGAGCTCGGACAGGCGGTTTTCGATGGGCGTGCCCGTCAGGGCAAAGCGCACGCCGGCAGGCAGGCGCTTGGCAGCGCGCGCCACCTGCGTGAGCGGATTTTTAATGTACTGTGCCTCATCGAGCACCACGCGGGCAAAATCCTGCTCGACGTACTCGTCGATATCGCGCCGCATAAGGTCATACGACGTCACGACCACGCTATGCTCGGCCACGCCGGCGATCTGCACGCGGCGTTGAGCCTTGGCGCCCACAATGGCGCACACATCGAGCGACGGGGCAAAGCGCTCCAGCTCGGCAGTCCAGTTGTACACGAGTGAGGCCGGGCATACCACGAGCGTGGGCTTGGTGTCCCCCGCCTCCACGCGCGCCAGAATATGCGCAATCATCTGGAGCGTTTTGCCCAGGCCCATGTCGTCGGCCAAGATGCCGCCAAGGCCCAGGTGTTCGAGCGAGCCGAGCCACTGGTATCCGTCGACCTGGTAGCCGCGCATCGTTGCCTTGAGCGATGCCGGCACCGTAAAGTCCATCTTGCCGAGCGTGTCCAGGCGCTCGACGGTACGGCGGAACGCAGCGTCGCGATCGGCCTCGAGCGCCGGCGTGCGTGCGAGCATGCTGTCGACGAACAGGGTGCTCGACGCGGGAAGCGACACGCCGTCGAGCAGGTCGACGGCATCGACACCCAGGTCCTCGGCAAGGCCAAACGCGGCGCGCGCCCCCTCGTCCAGGCGAATGATGTCGCCGGACGTAAGGCGCGCAAACGTTTGATGGCGCTTGTACGAATCGAGATAGACGGCAAGGTCCGCGGCCGAAAGCCCGCTCGCGCCCAGCTCGACATCGAGCAGATTGCTCTTAACGGTCGCACGAACCGAGAGCTTGGGCGCGGGGCGGACCGAGATCTGGCGCAGACGGTCGCTGAGCATGACCTCACCCAGTTCGGACAGGGCGGACAGGCCCTCGGTCAGCAGGCAGAACAAGCTCTCATCATCGCGCTCCTCAAACGCCAGACCGCCCTCGTAGAAATCGAAGTACAGGGCCGCCGTATCCATAACGCGAAACTCCGCCACCTCGTCGCGGGGCGGCACGCCGGGGCGCTGCTCTTCAAAGGGACTGCCCGGAGCGCCCAGGCTAAAGAGATCCGCCGACCAGTCGCCGTAGGTAACCGTAATCTTGCAGGTCACGAGCCCATCGTCGACGCCGATTGCCATGGCAAAGCTCGGCTCGGGCGCCACGGTATCGAGCGCGGCGGGCGCGGTGAGGTCGGTATAGTCGCGCAAAATGGGCAGCGCCATACGGCAGAACTCACCCACCTGCTCGGCGGCAATATGGGCGGGCGTGCGGCACGGCAGCAAGCGCGACAAAAAAGGTGCGGCATGCTGAGCAAATGCAGCGTCGGTACGGCGCGCGCGGCGCGTGTCAACCAAGTAGGCGGCATCGCCCGACGCAAAGCAGTACATATCGGCGGGCAGGCGCAGGTCATAGCTACCACCAGCCGCCGGCGCGATTTTGGCGGCAAGAAGTGGTGGGCGCTTAGCGGACGCCTCGTCCTCCCCTTGCGGAGACGGCTCAACCGCCACGTCGTAGGTGCGACGCGTCGTCGTCCCCCGCGACCAGGCGGGCTCAAAGGAGATGGTCTGGCCGCGCAGCAGGTCCAGCACATATACGATGCTATGCTCGGACAGCGGCAACTGACGCTCGGCAACAAAACCGCTGCGGGCAAAGTCGTACGACGCCGAACGCGAGCTTGTGATGTCATCGAGATAGGCAACTGTCGTCACAACAAGGTTGAGCAGCTTTGCCGATGTTTCGTCAAAGGCCTCAGGTGAATGGACAAACGTGAGCTTCTTGCCACAGGAGAACGTGCCGCCGCGCACGTAGGCATCGGCCATGCCGTCGATGTCCTTGACCACGTAGGAGACCGATCCACAGCGAATGCGGAACTCGAGCGCCCAGCTAAAGCGGTCAGCGAACAGCGGATTGTAGTACGGCACCAACGAGGGCTCCAACGCCGCTTTGGGGGCGTCGGGATCAACGGCACCGGCAAGTTTGCGGCGCATGCTCGCCAGCTCATCCATGCGCGCGTCCGAAAGATCGGAAAGCGCCGCCACAAGGCTCGGGCTCGTGGGGACGGGCGCCGGGAAGGGAAAGTTGGGGTTGACGGCCGGCGCGGCGGACGCGGCACGCGCGGGCTGTTTCGGCTGCGCCGTAAACGTGCGAACCGGCGTGCGCAGCCCCTCAACAGGCTCAATGCCGCTGGTGTCCAGGTACGCCAGCGCTGTGGCGATGGCGTGCTTGCACATACCGGGATAGCGGTATGCGGCGGGGCAGTCGCAGTCGTAGTCGACCACCTCGTGCTCGTCCATATCGAGCGCCACGTGCGTCTTGTACAGGTCGCCGCGCGAGCCGCGCACCGAGCCCTCAACCGTCACGTTTTTGGAGAAGCGCGAGCCGCTGTCCTCAATCGACAGCACGGCGCCGTTGAGCATGAGCGAGCGGCCCTTCATAAAGGTGCCGCTCAACGCCGCCTCTTTGCGAAGCGCCTGCACAAACGTCCCCTGCGCCATCACTTCCTCCAATCTCACCCGGGGTAGCTTAGATCACCGTCACGCGACCCTGGTTACCCACAATGGCCTTGGCCTCGGCCAGCAGCGGAATCGAGCGCGCGTTGACCTTGGCCGGCACCTCGGCACGTAGCACGCGCCCGTCCACCTGCTCGATAAAGATCTCCACGCGATCGCCGCCCGGGTTGGCGGTAAGCACCGTGGCAAGACGCGCCATATTGCCCTGGCTAAAGCGGCTGTTGGGCACCATGACCTCAAACACCTTGGGCTTGTTGTTCTCCTCGTTAAGCTCGAGCGGCACGATCTCCTGCGCGATGATCTGGTCGCCGCGGTCCGAGCGCTCGAGCTTGCCCTTAATGCGCACAAAGGCATCGGACAGCTGCGCGCCGGTCTCGGGATCGACCTCGCCGTACAGGTACCCCTCGGCCTCTTTATAGGTCTTGGGGAACACGACGACGGTGGCCTCGCCTTCCATGTCCTCGAGCTGCACGATGCCCATGGGGTCACCGTTTTTGGTCACGCGCTTGGACACGCTCGAGACCATACCGGCCCACCACAGCGCCTTGCCCTCGGGAATCTCCTGGTTGATGGTGCCGCCCGTAGGATTCTGAACCTCGTAGCCGGTGTCGATCTGCGAGAACGAGAAGTCGCGCGCCTTGGCTAGTGCATACTCAAACGGGCGCAGCGGGTGGTCCGAGACATAGATGCCCAGAACTTCCTTCTCCTGGCTCAGCTTAAGGTGGCGGTCCCATTCCTGGCCATCCGGATCGGGCACGCTCACCTCAAAGCCCGAGCCCTCAACGTCGCCAAACATGTCGAAGAACGACGTCTGGCCGCTCGCGCGATCCTTCTGGCGCTTCACCGCGGCATCGATGATGTTCTCGGGGTTGTTCTTATCCACAAAGTGCATCATCTGGCGACGCGGATACCCCGTGGAGTCGAAGGCGCCTGCCTTGATGAGCGATTCGATCACGCGGCGGTTGGCCTGGCTCGAGTCCACGCGCTCGACAAAGTCGTGCAGCGTCTTAAACGGGCCGCCCGCCTCGCGCTCGGCGATAATCGCCTGCGCCACGCCGGTGCCCACGCCGCGGATGCCGGCCAGACCAAAGCGCACGCCCTCCTTGGTAGCCGTGAACTCGATACCGGACTCGTTGACATCTGGCGACAGCACGGGGATGCCGTCGTGACGGCATGCCGAGACGTAGTGCACGATCTTGTCGGTCTTGCCCGTATAGGACGTCAGAACGGCCGCCATGTACTCGTGCGGATAGTGCGCCTTGAGCCACGCCGTCTGCATAACCAGAATGGCATAGCCGGCGGAGTGCGACTTGTTGAAGGCGTAGGACGCGAACTCGAGAACATCGTCCCAAATCTTCTGGGCGACCTCGCGCGTGTAGTTATTTTTGATAGCGCCGTTCATCCAGTGGTCGTAGGTGGTCTCGTCCGAGCCATCCTCCCAGTGAAGCACCGTCGACGTGAGCAGCTTGATCTTTTTCTTAGCCACGGGCTTACGGATACGCGAGTCCGATTCGCCCTTGGAGAAGCCGCACATCTCGACGGAGATGAGCATAACCTGCTCCTGGTAGACCATGGTGCCGTAGGTTTCGCCCAGGATGTCGTCCAGGCGGTCGTCGTAGGAGACCGCCGGCTCCTTGCCGTTCATACGGTTGATGTAAGACGAGACCATGCCGGCGCCCAGCGGGCCCGGGCGGTACAGAGCGATCAATGCCACGACGTGCTTGTACTCGGTGGGCTTCATGTTCTTGATCGTGGCCGTCATGCCGGCGGACTCGACCTGGAAGACGCCGGCGGTGTGGCCGGAACCCATGAGCTTAAAGATCTCGGGGTCGTCAAAGGGAATCTCTTCCTCTTTGATGTCGATGCCGAAGTTCTTTTTGATGTTTGCCTTGGCCTTGGAGATAACAGTCAGCGTGCGCAGGCCCAAGAAGTCCATCTTGAGCAGGCCCATGTCGGCAACGGTATGGCCCTCGTACTGGGTAATCTCGACGCCGCCCTTGGTGTCGAGCTTGGTGGGCACGTGCTCGTTGACGGGGTCGCGGCAGATCAGAACGGCGCACGCGTGCACGCCCTCGCCACGGGTGAGGCCCTCGATTGAGAGCGCCGTGTCGATGATGCGGCGGGCGTCGTCGTCCTTTTTATATGCCTCGGCAAAATCGGGGTTAAACAGGTCCTCTTTGCCGGGTTGCTTTTCGAGCACCTGCTTGAGCTTGACCTTGGGGTCGCTCGAGACCATCTTGGACAGACGCTGGCCCATGTAGACCGGGTAGTCCAGGACGCGAGCGGCGTCGTTGATGGCCTGCTTGGCCTTAATGGTCGAGTAGGTGATGACGTGGGTGACCTTCTCGGGGCCGTAGAGCTGGCGAACGTGCTCCACGACCTCGAGGCGCCGCTCATCGTCGAAGTCCATATCGATATCGGGCATCTCGGTACGCTGCGGGGACAGGAACCTCTCGAACATCAGGCCGTTCTCGAGCGGATCGAACGCGGTGATGTTCATGGCGTAGGCGACGATAGCGCCGGCAGCCGAGCCACGGCCGGGGCCGACGCCGATGCCGTTGTCTTTGGCCCATTGCACGTACTCGGCAACAATCAAAAAGTAGGCGGCAAAGCCCTTGTCGCAGATGACTTTGTATTCGTACTCAAAGCGCTCTTTGATGTTGACGCCACCGATCTCGCGCGTGGCCCAGTCGTCACCGTAGTGCTGGCGCAGGCCCTTCTCGCACTCGCGGCGGAACTGACTCTCGTGCGTCTCGCCGGGGTCGAGCAACGGGAAGCGCGGCAGGATGATGGAGTCCCAGTCCAGCTCGACGTAGCACTTGTCGGCGATCTCGAGCGTGTTGTCGCAGGCCTCGGGGCAATACGGGAACATCGCCCGCATCTCCTCCTCGGTCTTCATGTAAAACTCCGAGCCAGTCATGCGCATGCGGTTGGGGTCGTCGACCTTGGCGTTCATGCCGATGCACATGATGACGTCCTGCACGGGAGCGTCCTCGCGGCGCAGGTAGTGGAAGTCGTTGGTGGCGATGACCTTGACGCCTACCTGCTTGGCGATGTCGATGAGCGTGCGGTCCATCTGCTCATCGGTCAGGCCGTTGTCGGTGGTGATGCCGTGTTCCTGGATCTCGATATAAAAGTCGCCGGGTTCGAAGGTATCGCGGAAGGTCTCGGCCCACTTGATGGCGCCCTCCATGTCACCGCGGTCGATGTATTTGGGAATGATGCCCGCGATGCAGGCGCTCGTGCAGATCATGCCCTTGGCATGGCGGCGCAGGTTGTCGAGCGTCACGCGGGGCTTGTAGTAAAAGCCCTGCACGGCGGCCTCGGAAACCGTCTGCATCAGGTTGACGTAGCCCTCCTGGTCCTTGGCCAGGAGGATCATGTGGTAGAGCTCGGGCTTATGGTCGCGGGCAAGGGTCTCGTCCGGCGTAAAGTAGACCTCGCAGCCAAAGATGGGCTTGATGACCAGGGGCGGCTTGAGCTCGTCGATATTGCCCTTCTCGTCCCACATAGCCATGTCCTTAACGTACTGGGCATGCTCGCGCGGGTTTTCCTCGGGGTCGGGCTCCACCAGCTCGTCGCGGCGGTCCTTTTCCAAGAAGGCCTTGTCGTGGCTCCAGGTTTTGTACTCGGGCGTGTTGTGGTTAACGGCGTCGCAGGCCAGCGCCAAGTCGGGCACGCCATACATGTAGCCGTGATCGGTAATGGCCACGGCAGGCATGCCAAGCTCAACGGCACGGTTGACCATATCCTGGATACGGGTTGCGCCGTCGAGCATGGAGAAAACAGTGTGATTGTGCAGATGGACGAATGCCATGTGATGAGCTCCGATGCGGGTTCGTGTTCTGACTGAACGATTTTACCGCACGGCGCGGACGGCACCCGAACCTAGCCAAACCCACACGGCTCCTCACGCAGTTGCGGTGAAATGCGGACTGTTTGGCGGCTTTTTTGGCCAAAACAGTCCGTATTCCACCGCAAGTTATTGAGGGCTAGAGGCTGTAGGTGACCACCTGAGGCTCGCACGGGTTGGCGGGGTCGACTTGCTCCACGCGGACGAACTTGACGGTCACGGCCTCAAAGCCCGCCTTGTGCAGAACATCAGCGTAAACGCGCGCCTGCAGGGCGTGCTTCTCCTGCAGCTGTTCCGGCGTCTCGTCCGGTGTGCCGCCCGTCTTGTAGTCGATGACCAGCGCGCGTGACGAATCCGCCGGGTTCGTCGCCAAAGCATCGATGGCGCCCTCGGCATATGCACCGTAGCGAGCGATGTCCTCGTCCTCGCAGCCCAGCGAAAAGAACGGCACCTCGGCGCGAACGCACGGCCAGGCAAGCAGCTCGGCACGGACCGCCGACTTGAGCCAGCGATCCAGGGCAACGTCGAAGCGTTCGCGCTGTTCCGGCGTCAGGCGCCACAGGCGAGCCAGGGCGTCGGCACGCTCGGCGGGCAGCGCATCGGCACCCATCTCGATCAGCCACTGGCAGGCGGCGTGGAAGGCCGAGCCCAGCGCCATGGGATTGCCGGCGGGCTCGACAGCGGCCACGTCTGCATCCGCCATCTCGGAACCATCAGACTCCGCATCATCGCCAGCCTCGTCCATGGGCACATGCGCCTCGGTGGCACGGTCCTCGGACTCGGCATGCAGCGCCGCGGCAATTGACGAGTAGCTGTACGAATCGCGCACCGGATACGGGCAGATGCCCATGCGTACGCCCACCGCTTGGGGATGCACGAGCTCGAACGCATCGGGTTCGGGGTCGGCAGGACCGGGGACGATTGTACTGGCCGAATCGTCGGCAGTATCTGTATCGACATCGCCGCGAACAAGCCTGCCCTCGGCATCCAGTGAAGCGTTGGCCTCAAACGCCTGCTCGCCAAAGGAAAAGTCCGCGAGCGAAATGAGCTCGTAGTCGCCCGGCTGGGAGTTGTCGAACACCAGGCGGTCGGCATCGAGCTGCGGCATGTCCAGAGCGTCGGTAGGCAGAATACGACGCAGCACGTCATAGGTCAGATCGGTCTCGACGTCGAAGGTCGGCGCGCACAGCTTGCCGCGGCTCACGCCGGCATCCATCGCCAAGATCACCAGCTCTCGCGCACGCGTCATGGCAACATAGAGCAAGCGGGCCCGCTCCTCGAGCGAAAGCTGCAGGTCGTCGTCGCGCAGGCGGGCAAATGCCTCGGCGGGAGAGCCCGTCGCACAGACGTCCTCCATGAGCTCTGGCGGCAGCCACAACGACGTGCCCTTGCCCTTAAACGCATGCTCAAACTGCTTTTTGACGTCGTCGCCCTTCACAAAGGTTCCGTCGGCGAGCTTAACGCCGTCGAAGCGTGCCGGCAGCGCCACGATCTGCGCTCCGCCCTCGACGCGACCCATCTGTGCCGCACCCGAGGACTTACGCACGCCAAAACACTCGGCAACCGCTACGACCGGATACTCCAGACCCTTGGACGCATGCACCGTCATGATGCGTACCGCGCCGTCGCCCTCCTCGTTGAGCGCGCCCGGGGCCTCCTTGCCCGCCAAGAAGCGGTCGAAGGCGAGCGCAATGGAGCGCGGCGAGTTGCCGAGCTCGGCCTCTGCCTCGGCCACGGCGTCGAGCGCCTTGAGCACGTTGGCGGCAATGGCCTTGCCCTCGGGACCACGCTGTGCCAGACGTACAAACCAGCCGGAGGCGTTGACCACGTCGCGCGCGATGGCGGCGAACGAATCGCGGCCCACGCGACGGAGCGCATACCGCAGCACCTCGCGGGCGCGCGTCACGAGCGGCAAGTCTTGCAAACCCGGCACATCGGAATCGCTCATGATGCCCACGTCGATGTTGCGGCGCGAGGTTTCCCCCGTCTGGTCGTCCAGCTTGGTCGCCAGCGCCAGGAACTCCTGAGCGCCGAGCGCAAACATCGGCGAGGCCAGCAGCGGCATAAGACCCTGCGCCGTATCGGCCGGGTTAGCAAGCGCGCACACCAGGGCACGCACCGTCTGCACCTCGGCTGCCTGGGCAAAGACCGAGCCGCCTGCGATCACGCAGTCGAGCCCCTGGTCGCGGAAGGCCTGCGCATAGACATCGGCGTTGGTCATGCGGCCCAGCAGCAGGACCATGCTGCCCTGGGGCTGGCCCGCTTTAACGAGTGCTTGGAATCGCTCCGCAATCGCACGAGCTTTCGCCTGCGTTCGCTCCTGCGTACTGCCACCGGCAACGAAAATCGCCTGGCGGCGCGATGCCTTCGCCTTGAGCTTGTCCTCGCGTTCGTCGCTCGGTTCAAGATCCAAGAACCCCTGCATCAAACCACCGGTGTCGCCGTCAAAGACGCGCGCCACATAGCGCAGCACCTCGTCGTGGCTGCGGAAGTTGCGTACAAGCTTGACGAGCTCGCCGGCGGGGGCATCGGACGTGGCGACCGTCTCGGACGCCGTCGTCGAACCCACCTTGCGCTCCTGGCGACGGAATACCTCGACCTCGGCACCACGGAAGCGGTAGATCGACTGCTGCGCATCGCCTACGGTGCACAGTGCGCGCTCCCCCGCGCCCGTCAGGTGACGGATCAAATCGACCTGCATCTGGTCGGTATCCTGGAACTCATCGATCATGACCATCTTAAAGCGACCCTCATAGGCCGCTCGGATGGCGGGATAATCGCGCAGCGCCTCGTACGCCATGCGCAGCAGGTCGTTGTTATCAAGCGCGGACTGGTCAGCCTTGAGCGCGCGGTATTCCGCCTCCACAGCACGAGCAAGCCCCGCCAGCGCATCGAGCGCGGGACCACCGCAGGCCAGCACGATATTGATAAACGCATCGGCAGCCTCGGCCTTGAGTAGCTCCACCTGCTCCTTAGAAAACGCCTTGCTCGCCCGAGGCATGCTGCACGACATCATGAGTCGCGCCGCATCCTCCATGGTTTTGCCGCTCGCCTCAAACGCGTCGATGGCATCGAGTGCCACCTGCGCTTTCTCGGTCGCGGCCTTGCTTGCGCCCAGCGCCGCACGATAGGCATCGGCGAGTGCCGAGGTATCGGCCTGGCCGCGCGCCACGCACACGTCGTCCATACCGCCCGGCAGCTGGCTCGAGAGCTCCAGCAGCTCACGCACCAGCCCTTTAATGGTGGTACCGGCGCCAAACGGCCCACCCTCGCCCGCCATGGGATACCAAGCGTAGAGGGCCTTAAGCGAAGCGGCGAGCTCGGGGGCGGCATCGGGCGCCGTCGCGCGGGCCAGCACATGCTCAACAGCCTGGTCCATAAGCTCGTCGGTATCGGTGAGCACCGTGAACTCGGGATCGATGCCCAGCTCCAACGCATGTGCGCGCAGGATACGCGAGCACATGCCGTGAATGGTCGAGATCCACGCATCGTCGACGGTCAGGGCTTCCTCGTCCATGCCCTCGTCGATGAGCGTGCGGCGCACACGGTCACGGATCTCGGCCGCGGCGTCTTTGGTAAAGGTAATGGCGAGCACCTGGTCCAGATGCTCAACGAACGGACCGGATTCGGGCGAGAGCGCGTAGACGATGCGGCGCGTGAGGGTAAAGGTCTTGCCCGAACCGGCACCCGCCGAGACAAACAGCGGACGGTCGAGCGTTTTGACGATCTGCAGCTGTTGCGGCATCAAAGTCGAAAGATCCATGGTCTACACGTCCCTTCTTACAAACGTTCCTTCGTGGTTATACGAGCAGCGCGCATGCGCGGCCTGAGCCGACGTCGGGTCGACGGCGGCAACGTCGCCTGCCTCGAGTTCGTGCAGGCGCTCGGCGATGCCGGCCTCCACGCGATCGAGCAGGGCGTCGAAGTCCATGCTGCCACCCTCGCCGGGAAAGCCCTTCTTAAGCCCCGGGATGCGGCCGTCGCCGCGCTCTTCCTCGAGCAGCTCGGCACTCGCGGCGCCGCGCAGCGCCGGTTTGCCGCCCTTGGTCGAAAAATAGAGCGCCGCACGGGCATCCAGATCCAGCGCCCGGCGCATGGCCTGCGCATAGATAAGCGTCTGGGTATGGGGCGGCAGCCACCGCGGGTCGTCGATGGCGGCCTCGCCCGATTCCTCGTCGCGCACCGTGGGGTCGGCGAGTTTAAACTCCTCAACGCCCGTGCGATGCTTGTAGTCGATTACCACGGCGCGATTCTCGGCATCCACATCCACGCGGTCGATGCGCCCGCCGAGCGGCCAGCCGGCATACTCGACCTGGAGCTCGTTGAACGCAAACTCCAGGTAGCGCGGCGCGAAGGGCGCGAGCGCCTCGGACTCGTAGGCAAGAACGCCCTCCAGCTGCGGCAAAATCTCGGCCACCTGGCGCTCCTCCACCGGGGAGAGCGGCACGAGCGGGCCCTCGGTACCGCGCTTGCCCGCATGCTCGGCCAAGGTCTCGTCAAAGACCTCGCGCAGCAGCTCCTTCGCGCGTGGCAGATTCATGGGTGTCACGCGCTCCATGCCCTCCTGGGGCAGACGGGCATGCAAGTGTTCCAGCACGTCGTGGACAAAGTTGCCCTTCTCCATATTGCCAAAGCCAGCGTCGATCGACTGGGGCTTCACGCGGTACGAGACGAACCAGCATAGCGGGCAGGTCGAATAGGCCTCGATCTGCGAGGCAGACGTCAGGCGCGGCACCAGCGGCGCATCCTCGCCCTCGCCATCGCGACGACGCAGGACCAAATACGGAATGGCTTCATCGCTCAGGTGCTGAGGAGCTTCGCAGGTCACGCGCTCGCGCCTAAGACCTTCGCCTGCCGCGGGATCGAAGTCCCTTACGATATCGCCCTCACCCACACACTTCGCCTTGTCGGCGCCAACGGCCTTAGCGTCGTCAGCGGCCTTGTCGGCGTCAGCGGCCTTGTCGGCGTCAGCGGCCTTAGCATCGTTAGCGGCCTCGGCATGCGCCCGCAACTCGGTCCACACGGCCGCCGGATAGCACTCGCGCGCCTGACGATCGTGGGTCACACGGGCGAGCGTAACCGGACCACGCGACGCTTGTATCGCGCGGCCAAAGCGTGCGCGCAGCAAGGCCGCAGGCTCAAGCGTCACGCCCTCGCGACCGAGGCTCGCCGTCAGCGTTGCCAGCGGGCCCTCCTCATGTGAGAGCGGATAACTGTCCAGGTCGACGTCGGCAAACAGCACGGCATCGTAGCTATCGGGGCGCAGGGCCGCCGCATCGGCAAGCGAAGTAAAGCGAACCTGGGCACGTGGCGCACGGTCAACCTCGTAGGTCTCGTAATCGTAGGCGGTGCTACGCTTGTCCACCTTGGTGCGAATGCCATCGAGCACGGGCACGGTCGCGGCCTGCGACACGTCGAGCGCGCGAGCATCGTTCATAAGGATGTCGATCGCGTGGCGCAGCAGGGCCACCTCCGCCTGGCGACGGGCCTGGCCGTCGAGACCACCAAGCGCGCGATCGGGCAGTGCCTCGGCAACGGCAAGCATGGCCTTGAGCGCCGTCACGGGCTTGTCACGCCACAGCGCCTGGAACACGTCCGAGACCACGCACGGCACGTTCTTAAACCAGTTCTCGTCGCTCGCCGCCTTGCGCGCGCCCCTCACCTGGCCTTGGACGCTCTGCAGCAGGCTCTTAACGCCCGCGGTAGTCTTGCTGCGCGAGAGACGCATATTCTTATCGAAGGTACGGGCATTGACGGCATCAGCGCCCGAAAGCGGACTGTAAATCCAGTCGGTAAGCTCCGGCGCGGGCCACCACTCAGTCTTAGAAGCTGCCCCTTCGTCGGCGGCCTTCATACGCTCGATCAGGTTGGCGAGCGCCGTGAACTGCCTGCCCGCAATGGATTGAGAAAACGCCGTGAACTCAACTGTCTCGGCAGCGATATGACGGGCCGCCAGACGAGAGGCGAGCTCACCGAACAGCTGGGGTGCCCGGGCAGAAACAACGAGCACGCGCACGGGGTCAGCGGGCGTTGCAGTAGCTTTATCGTCCTTGGACTCCTTGTGCGTTTTCACCAACGTATCGATGGCGTCCGCATAAGCATGGGCACGGGCATGGGGGCCGGCGACCTCAATAAAGGCAGGCTGAGCGGCGGTCCCGCAAGCGGCATCAGACGCGACGGCGTCCTCCCTCAGCGGCGCGGCCTCGAACAGCACACCGCGGGCATCAAATGCCGCGGCAAGCTCCTCGCGCATCGCCGCCTGCTCGCAGGCAAGCAGTACGACGACCTCCCCCCCATTGTTCGCCACGGCAGACAGCAGCTCGAGCAGGCCGTGCGTAATCGACGTGATACCGCGCACGCATACGGCGCGGGTGCACGCCGGCAGGTTATCGGCCAGGGCATCGGCCATAATGTCAGCCGCCTCGCAGGGCTCGACCATATCTCGACGGTCCAAACCACCCGCGTAGGCACGCAAAAGCTCGAACACACGAGCCTCGGCATCGCTTTTTGGCTCAGGCTGGCAATTGTTGCCACGGCATCGCTCGGCCGTCGTCCCCGCAACGCCCGGCGACACGTCGCGGGCCATGCGCGCAAGCATGCGCACTGTGCCCTGGCTGCGCGAAAGCGGCTGCAGGTCGGCATCGTCGAGACGCGTGACCATGTCCGAGAACAGCATCTGACGCTGCAGGTTGTCGACGAAACCGCGCCCGTCGCCCAAAAGCTCCCAAAGCGAGCGAAGCCACGATGTAGGCGTTTTGTAGTCAATACCCAGCGAAATCCCGGCTTCCGCCGCATCATGGCGACACAGGTCGAGCTCGGCAAACGTTGACGCCAGAAGCACGGCACGTCCATGGCGGGCAATAAGGTCGGCAAGCAACGCCGACTCGGCATCGCTCAAATCCGTGCCGGCATTGGTGGTATAGATTCGAACAGGCATGGTCCTCCGCTCAAACTGTTCGCAATAATCAATGTATCCATCCTACCCGCCCACGCGGACAGATTTGCCCCACGCCAACAGATTTGATCCCTTGGGGACGGAGGAAAACGGATCACCGAAGGGGTCAGTCTAACCCGGTGATCCGTTTTCCTCCGTCCTTAAGGGATCAAAAAACCGCCCCCGGAGGAGCGGTTTTGCACAATTCGTTTTTGGCGCGGCCTACTCGCCATCCTCCAGCTTAATGAGGATTTTGCGGTAGCCACCGTACTCGCCGTTGAGCGCCTTGGACACACGGCTCACCGTGGTGGACGAAGCGCCGGTACGCGCCTGAACCTCAACATAGGGCTCGCCCTCGTCCAGATAACGCGCGACCTGCAGACGCTGCGATAGATCGCAAATCTCGCGCGGCGTGCAGATATCGGTCAAAAACGCTTGGATATCTTTCTCGTCGTCCAAAAGGCTAAATGCGTGGACCAGCTGCTTGACATCAGGCTTGTCAAACATGTTCTCGATATTCATCGATCACCGCCAAACCCGCCAAAAGGCATCGAAGTTGATACTGACATCGGGCATCGTTCGCCCGTTCTATGCAATAGGGCAACGCCTGTGGCTTTTGCCCGTAGCAGTTTAGCACACCACCAAACTAAAGCGACAAAACTCTCTGCCAGCGGCGCGTTTTCTAGGACGAACGCCGTTTTGAAACCGAATGCGCACGCAAGCTCCACGAATATCTGAGACAATGGGCGCCCAAACAGAGCCGTGCCCGAGCATCTGTCCGAGTTGCAAAGGCATGTGCCTCTCACGCTCCCTCACCACGCCATGCGCAAGAAAGGATTCACACCATGCGCTTTATGCTCAACTGGCTTTTGACCTCAATCGCCATCGCGATCGCAACGTTTCTCGTCCCCGGCATTCAGCCCTTCGGCATGGCCGACGCCTGGGTCTGCTTTGCCTTCGTGGGACTGTTCCTCAACATCGTCGACTCGCTCGTTAAGCCGTTCCTGACGGTCATCTCGCTGCCACTCACTATTATCACGCTTGGTATTTTTCAGCTTGTGGTCAACAGCTTTATGCTCGAGCTGGCCAGCTACCTGTCGGTCAATCTGCTGGGCGCGGGTATCTCCATCGCCAGCTTTGGATCGGCGTTTATGGGCAGCATCCTGGTATCCATCATGCGCAGCATTCTCGACAGCATCGCCAGGAACTAAAGCGACCGGATACGGGCCGCCACAACACGCCAAAACGAAGGCCGTCCATCGCAACGATGGGCGGCCTTGTCATTTGCCAAGCCTCAGAGGACAAGAAAATCTACCATTTCTGCCCCGTCCCCCAATAGCAGGTGGGGCTAGATGACGTAGTCGTAGCCCTCGTTGGGGGCAACGAGCGTATCGAGTGTCACGCCGTCGAGGTAGTCGTTGATGAGCTTGTCCAGGTTCTTCCAAACATCGAGTGTAGGACACTCATCAGATCGCGAGCAACCTTTGCAGTCGCCGTCCAGGCATGCGACCGGTGCTAGGCTACCCTCGGTCAGGCGCAGGATCTCGCCCACCGTGTACTGCTCGGGCGGGCGCGTGAGCACGTAGCCGCCGCCCTTGCCGCGCATGCCCGAGAGCATATTGGCGCGCACGAGCGTAGCCAAAATGTTCTCCAAATATTTCTCCGAAATCCCCTGACGCGCGGCGATCTCTTTGAGGGGAATGCGGCCTGCCGCCTGATGCTCGGCCAAGTCGACCATAACGCGCAGGGCATATCTGCCCTTTGTGGAAACCAACATATATATTGCTGCCTTTCGGTCTTTTAATTCGTAGAAATTCTAGCCGAAAAATTGGTTTTGAAAATACCTATTCCCGTCAAGATGGTTAATCGACTCGTAATAATCTTCTATTTCCTATTGCATTACTAGGCTTTAGTGCCTACTATGCTTGCCAACAGCAAAACGAACAACCCATAAGGTTTGTGGGTTTCGTTGCTACACACACCGTAAAACCACACGGTATCCAGTCATTTGAACACTTTGGAGGTTCACCATGAGCAATGTGTACACATCCATTGATCAGCTTATCGGCCACACTCCGCTTCTGGAGCTCACCCACTTTGAGGCCGATGAGGACCTCAAGGCCCGCGTGCTCGTCAAGCTGGAATACTTCAACCCCGCCGGATCCGTTAAAGACCGCGTCGCCAAGAACATGATTGACGAGGCCGAGAAGGCAGGCAAGCTCGTGCGTGGCGGCGACTACACCATCATCGAGCCCACGAGCGGCAACACCGGCGTCGGCATCGCCTCGGTGGCGGCCGCCCGCGGCTACAAGGTGATCATCACCATGCCCGAGACCATGTCCGTCGAGCGCCGCAAGCTGATGCAGGCATACGGTGCGCAGCTCGTGCTCACCGACGGCTCCAAAGGCATGAAGGGCGCTATCGCCAAGGCCGAAGAGTTGCAGAAGGAGACCCCCAACAGCATCATCGCCGGCCAGTTTGTGAACCCCGCGAACCCGGCCATTCACAAGGCCACGACCGGCCCCGAGATCTGGGACGACACCGACGGCAAGGTCGACATCTTCGTCGCCGGCGTCGGCACCGGCGGCACCGTGACCGGCGTGGGCGAGTTCCTCAAGGAGCAAAACCCCGAGATTCAGGTCGTCGCCGTCGAGCCCGCCACCTCCCCGGTGCTCTCTAAGGGCCAGGCCGGCCCGCACAAGATCCAGGGTATCGGTGCCGGCTTTGTGCCCGACGTCCTCGACACCCAGGTCTACGACGAGATCATCCCCGTCGAGAACGACGACGCCTTTGCCACCGGCCGCGCCGTGGGCCACAAGGAGGGCGTGCTCGTGGGCATTTCGTCCGGCGCCGCCGTGTGGGCCGCACTGCAGCTGGCCAAGCGCCCCGAGAACGAGGGCAAGACCATCGTGGCGCTGCTCGCCGACACCGGCGAGCGCTACCTGTCCACGGCACTCTTCCAGGACTAGAGCTCTCGTTCTTAGAACGAGTCCAAGGCACGCCGGTCTCCCCTCTCTTCTGGCAGCCTGAGCTCATCCCAACAGGGTGTCCCACAGGACGCCCGAACTTGCTACAATGTCTGCGGCGCGGAACCAGCCTCCCGCGCCGCTTTTCTTTTTTGGCCACATGCCACCAAGGAGAACCTCCCCATGCACAACAAGCGCGTGCTCGTCGCCATGAGCGGCGGCGTCGATTCCAGCGTGACCGCGTATCTGCTCAAAAGTCAGGGTTACGAATGTGTCGGTGCCACCATGCGCCTCACCTGCCCCGCGCCCGATCCCACCACGGGCATGAGTAAGGTCGACCGCGACATCGCCGATGCAAAGGCCGTCGCCGAGCGCCTGGGGATACCCCATCACGTGCTCGACTTGCAGCAAACCTTCGACCGCAACGTTGTCGAGCGTTTTATGAACGCCTACCAGGAGGGGCTGACGCCCAATCCGTGCATCATCTGCAACCGCCATATTAAGTTTGGCGCGTTGCTGGATGCGGCGCTGGATATGGGCTGCGACTACATCGCCACAGGCCACTATGCCAAAACGAGCCAGGCGCCCGACGGCACCTGGCAGCTGCATCGCGGCGAGGACCCCAAAAAGGACCAGAGTTACTTTTTGTATTCGCTCACGCAGGAGCGCCTGGCGCACACGATCTTTCCGCTGGCAGGCCTAGACAAAGAGCGCGACGTGCGCCGCATAGCCGCCGAGCAGGGCTTTACCAACGCCCAGAAGGCCGAAAGCGAGGACATCTGCTTTATTCCAGACGGTGACTACGCGGGCTATATCGAGCGCCGTTGCGAACATCCCGCTGCACCGGGCGACATTGTGTGGCGCGACGGCAGCGTGGTCGGGCGCCACAACGGCGCGCTGCGCTACACCATCGGCCAGCGCAAGGGCCTGGGCGTCGCGATGGCGCATCCCGTGTACGTAACGGGTGTCGACGCCGTCAACAACACCGTACATCTGGGCGAGGCAGAGGACCTGACGGCCACGGCGCTCACGGCCAACGACTGGATCTGGAGCGCCCCTGCCGACCGCATGGAGGCCGAGCTGGATGCCGGCGGCATCCGCGTGGGCGCCAAGTACCGCTACCGTCAAAAGGACCAGGCAGCAACCCTTACACGTGGCGAAGACGGGCAAATGCTGCTAACTTTTGACGAGCCACAGCGAGCCATCGCCCCCGGCCAGGCAGTCGTCGTCTACCGCGGCGACATCGTCCTGGGCGGCGGCACCGTTACGTCAGCCATCAAATAACAGCTCCCCGCCACCGCAAGTTATAGAGGACGCCCCGGCTGGCATCGCTGCAACAACCGGGGCGGCAGGCTCGATGAGCATTGTCGATGCGTCTAGCGCTGAACGTAGGCACGAACCAGCTCGTAGGTATTGCGCACGCCGTCGATGTGGCTGCGCTCGTAGTTGTGGCTCGCGTACACGCCGGGGCCGATCAGACCATGGCGAATGTCGTAGCCGGCCGAGAGCGTGGCCTCGACGTCCGAGCCGTAATGCGGGTACACGTCGATGGCGTAATCGAGCTCGAGCTCGCGCGCGATGTTGGACAGCGTGGTTACCAGGTCGTAGTTGTAGGGGCCACCCGAATCCTTAGCGCAAATCGAAACCATGCGCTCGGTGCAGCCCAGGTCGTCACCCACGCAGCCCATGTCCACGCTGATCATCTCGCGCGTGTCAGCCGGCACAAAGGCACCGCCGTGGCCGACCTCCTCGTACACCGTAAAGAGCAGCGAAACCTTGCGCGAAAGGGTCACCTCGCCGTCAGCAACGGCGCGGGCCAGACCCAGTAGAATCGACGCCGACAGTTTGTCATCCAGGAAGCGACTCTTAATGTAGCCGCTCTCCGTCACCGTGGTACGCGGATCCATAGCGATGATATCGCCCGTCTGAATACCCAGCTCAAGCACGTCGTCCTTACTGTCGACATTCTCGTCGAGCAAGATCTCCATGTTCTTCTCGATGGTTTTGACCGGCTCATCGGCCACATGCGCCGAAGGCTCGGTATTGAGGACCACACCCGTGTAGTTATTGCCATCGCGCGTATAAACGGTGCAGTTCTCGCCATCGGCCGTAGACCACTGATGCCCGCCGAGCGTCGTGGGACGCAGGCGACCATTGTCCTTGATGGAGCGCACCATAGCGCCCAGGGTATCGACATGGCTCGCCAGGACAAGCGGCTCGCCCTCACCACCAAGCTCAACCAACACGTTGCCCTTATTGGAGCGCTCGGGGCCAAAGCCCATATCGCGCAACGTTTCCATTAGATAGTCAGTAGCCGCACGGGTATAGCCCGTAGGCGAGGCAATAGAAGTCAGCGTCTTAAGCTGGTCAGTAATAAAACCAAGCGTAGAATCCATTTGGGACACCATCCACAACTCCAAAGTCAACATCCCGTAATCAGTAAAAGCCCCAACAACGATACCATCACGCACAAATATTTACCCAGCGAGATGACCCATCGAGCTCTTCCGAACAGCGCCCGCCACGACAACGAGCCGGCGGGCTCCGCCCGTTAGCCCCAGAATCTTTCCGCAGGACAGAAGGAGGCCCCGCCGCACGTAGTGCGCAGCGGGGCCTCCGACATGTCCGAGGACGATTCTGGGGCTAACGGGCGGGGCCCGCCGAACCAGGTTAAGCAGCCGGGCAGATCTTCTTGAAGAGCTCGATGACGTCGTCGAGCGTCGCCTCGCGCGGGTTGCCCGGGAAGCAGGCGTCAGCCATGGCGTCCTTGGCCAGGACCTCGATCTCGTCGGCCTTCATGGCCTCGCAGACATGCGGGATGTTCACGTCGGCGGAGAGCTGCTTGACGGCGGCGATGGCGGCGTCGGCAGCCTCGTCGGTGCTCATGCCCGTGGTGTCAACACCCATGGCAACGGCAACCTTGGCCAGGCGCTCGGCGCAAACCGGCTTGTTGAACTCCATAGCGATCGGCAGCAGCATGGCGCAAGCGACGCCGTGCGGGGTGTCGTAGTGAGCGGACAGGGTGTGAGCCATGGCGTGGTCGATGCCCAGGCCGACATTGGAGAAGCCCATGCCGGCGACATACTGGCCAAGAGCCATGCCCTCGCGGCCGGAGCCGGGCTGACCGGACTTGGCCTCGGCAACGGAGTCGCGCAGGTTCTCGCTGATCAGCTTAATAGCCTCAAAGTGGAACATGTCGGAGAGCTCCCAAGCGCCCTTGGTGGTGTAGCCCTCGATAGCGTGGGTCAGAGCGTCCATGCCGGTGGAAGCGGTCAGGCCGGCGGGCATGGAAGCCATCATGTCGGGGTCGACGACGGCGACCTCGGGGGCGTCGTTGGTATCGACGCACACGAACTTGCGGACCTTCTCGGGGTCGGTGATAACGTAGTTGATGGTCACCTCGGCAGCGGTACCGGCGGTCGTCGGCACGGCGATGGTGAACACAGCGTGGTTCTTAGTCGGAGCAACGCCCTCGAGGCTGCGGACATCGGCGAACTCGGGGTTGTTGATGATGATGCCGATAGCCTTGGCGGTGTCCATGGAGGAGCCACCACCGATGGTCACGATAGCGTCAGCCTCGGCGGCCTTAAAGGCCTCGACGCCGTCCTTGACGTTCTGGATGGTGGGGTTGGGCTTAATCTCGGAGTAGAGGCTCCAAGCAATACCGGCGGCGTCGAGCTCGTCGGTTACCTTGGCGGTAACGCCAAACTTGACCAGATCGGGGTCGGAGCAGACGAAGATCTTCTTGTAGCCACGACGCTGGAGCTCGCCGGGGATCTCCTTGATGGCGCCAGAACCATGATAAGAAATGGTGTTGAGAACGAAACGATTAGCCATTGATAGCCTCCCATCGTGTGCGGGGCGCCCATTACGCCCCACGCTATGAGTCCCATCCTAACGCTTTTGAAACAAAAAATGCATGAGAACGTCAAAAGTGTTAAAGCGTTTCAACATAATAACGGAGCCCCAGTCCTTCCCTCCCGACTGCAGCGAAGGCTAGATTATAGGAGCAATTGCCCAAAGAATACGACCAACTCAGTCTATAAATTGTTTCTGTTTTAGCAATATATGTTTGACAATACGTTTATAAAAGGATACTTTATAGTAATTAATATGCATGCAGCAAATAGTGTCATTCATTTTGTTAGAAATTGCTCATGCGGTTATTGCAGCTGCATGTACTGCAACATACAGCGTAATTCTCCGCACGAAGCAGAAGACGGTTCCAATTCAATCGAGGCGATGACGCGTGAAGGCTACTGGTCCTAAATCGAGCAAGACGGCTACAAACGAATATCGAATCTCAATTGAAGGTAACCCTTATCCGCATGCTCTGGCTCTCGTCAACCCAGCGGGAGACAACCTCAACATCAAAAGACATGGGTTCACGGGTCCACTAGGACAGCTATTGAGTCTTAAATACACCGTTTATGACGATGCAAATGAAAAGCTCTTTACTGTCGTCGACGGTGGTTTTAGTAACATGCCCAGGGTTGCGCTCATCATCGAACACAAGGAAGTTGCGGTGTTCGATTATGGCCTAAACAGACTTGAGATGAAGTGCGTAACGAACATACCGAATTACACAATAAAAGGTAACTTCCTATTTGGAGATTACGATATATTCAGTCAACGGGAAGTGAAGCTATCTTCAGTTAACGTCCTTCAATGTGATAAACAATCGTGCTTTAACATACAGGTTTTGGATAAAGCCGAATTAGCCGCCGCAATTGGAATACCCACAGCCATTGCCCTTCTGAGGGCTCGGATTGAAGAGCATCTCGAATAAATTGCAAAAAGCAGTTCGTAACAACATTCAGGAGCTAGATAGTTTTTTTCTGGCTCCTGAAGCTGTACTACATAGAGATGAAAAATAATGCGGCAAAGGGGCTGTCTCTTTGCCGCATTCGGTTACTTTCGGCAGCCCTCTTTCCAAGCCTCGGCCGCAACCTTCCAGCGAAAACGCAAGTCGCGCTCGCGGTCGATAAACATGATGGCAAACGCGACAAACAGCAGCACGCTCGCCACGACGATGGCGTGCAGGCCCATGCGCTCAATACACCAGTTGCCCAACACGGCGCCAAACACAAAGGTAAAGATCACGCCAAAGTACAGCAGGCCGTTTTCCAAAAAGCCGCGCTTGTGGGTAATGATGTAGTCGTCCACGTTTTGCAAGGCATTACGGAGGTTGCCGATACACATGGTCGTGGCGATGCCGTGTCCATGAATCTTGCGGAAGCTCTCGACCTGCATACCGCAGGCAAACGAAGTAAGGCAGTTGGCGAGCAGGTTGAAATCGCCACCGGGAATAAAACTCACGCCCAGCAAGATGACGGCTTCAAAGAACACCGTCACCTGACGCCAGTGGATCACGCTGCCAAAACGCTCGTGTACCAGGTCGGCAAGCATAATGCCCACAGCAAACGAAACCACAGGGAAGAAGTAACGCCCCGCAAGTGCCCAATTGCCCTCCGAGATGCTCACGCCCACCAGCAGGATGTTGCCCGTCTGCGCGTTGGCGAAAACATGGTCGCGCCCAATGTACGAATACACATCCATAAAGCCACCGGCGAGCGCCAAGATGATGCCCAGCTCAATGGATTCCGATATCTGTTTGGCACGCTGCATCGTCGTGCATCCTCCTTGTTGACGACTCTCTCGTGCGTTGGCGGAAACATAGCCGCCGTTCATACTGTAACCCATTGACAACATGGCGTACGCGCGAGACGGGTTCTCCAACGCGCAGATACACAGTCTGGAAACAAACGGCGGGCGCGGCACCGACACCCGAGACCTCGTGTACTCCACCAGTCTTTTTAGCCCCGTCCTAAAAAGACTGGTTACAATTACGTGCAGCATACAAACACCGGGAGGGATCGTGGCAAAAAAGCCTCAGCACGCTCAGAACAACCAGCGCAGTCAGCAGGGCAAACAGGGCCAGCAGCAAAAGCGCGGCGGTAAGGCACAGGCCACAACCGTCAAGGCGACACCCGTCCGCCCCTGGCGTCCGGGCCGCGACAAGTTCCTCCCCGTCAGCCGCGCCGACATGGATGCGCGTGGCTGGGACCAGTGCGACTTCGTCTACATCTGCGGCGACGCCTACGTGGACCATCCCAGCTTTGGCATGGCCATCGTCAGCCGCGTGCTCGACGCACACGGCTACAAAGTGGGCATTATCTGTCAGCCCGACTGGACCGATCCCGCCAGTATCACCGTGCTCGGCGAGCCGCGCCTGGGCTTTCTGGTCTCCGCCGGCAACATGGACTCCATGGTCAATCACTACTCGGTGACCAAGCATCGTCGCCACACCGATGCCTACACCCCTGGCGGTAAAGAGGGGCACCGCCCCAACCGCGCCGTCACGGTCTACGGCAACCTCATCCGCCAAACGTTCAAGGACGCGCCCATCATCATCGGCGGCATCGAGGCGAGCCTGCGTCGTCTGGCCCACTACGACTACTGGCAGGATAAGCTCAAGCGCTCGGTGCTGCTCGACTCGGGCGCCGACATCCTCATCTACGGCATGGGCGAGCACGCGATCGTCGAGATCGCCGACGCGCTCGACGCGGGCCTGCCCGTCGACCAAATCACCTATATCAACGGCACCGTCTACCGTACCAACTCGCTCGACGAGGTCTACGACTACGACCTGCTGCCCAGCTGGGACGACCTTGCCGCCGACAAGCTCAACTACGCGCGCAGCTTTAATGTGCAGCAGCAGAACATGGATCCCATCACCGGACACCGCCTGGTAGAGCCCTACCCCAACAGCGTCTATGTGGTGCAGAACCCGCCGTCGGCGACGCTCACCACCGATGAGATGGACGAGGTTGCCGAACTCCCCTACGCACGCGATTGGCATCCCGATTACGACGCGGCAGGCGGCGTGCCGGCCTTTGCCGAGATCAAGTTTTCCATCAGCTCTAACCGCGGCTGCTTTGGTGAGTGCTCGTTTTGCGCACTGACCTTCCACCAGGGCCGCGTGCTGCAGATGCGTAGCCACGATTCGATTATGCGCGAGGCCGAGCTACTCACGCGCGACCCCGAGTTTAAGGGCTACATCAACGACGTGGGCGGACCGACGGCCAACTTTAGCCGTCCTGCCTGCGACAAACAGCTCAAGCACGGCGTGTGCAAGAACAAGCGCTGCCTGTGGCCGAGCGTGTGCAAGAACATGGTGGTCGACGAGAGCGGCTACACGCAGCTGTTGCGCGACCTGCGCCAGCTGCCAGGCGTCAAGAAGGTCTTCGTGCGCAGCGGCATCCGCTTTGACTACACCATGGCCGACGCCTCGGACGAGTTTTTGCGCGAGCTGCTGGAACACCATGTCTCGGGCCAGCTACGCGTAGCGCCCGAGCACGTGAGCGACGCGGTGCTCTCCGTGATGGGCAAGCCGAGCCGCGCCGTCTACGACGCGTTCTGCCGTAAATTTGAACGCCTGAACCGCGAATACGGACTCAAGCAGTATGTGGTGCCGTACCTAATCTCGAGCCACCCCGGTTCAACGATGAAGGAAGCCGTGGACCTTGCCGAGGCCGTGCGCGACATGGGCTACATGCCCGAGCAGGTGCAGGACTTCTACCCCACGCCGTCCACCATGTCGACCTGCATGTACTACACCGGCGTGGACCCACGCACCATGAAGCCGATCTACGTGGCACGCGACCCACACGAGAAGGCCATGCAGCGTGCGCTCATCCAATACCGCAAGCCCGAGAACTACAAGCTCGTGCGTGAGGCGCTGGAAAAAGCCGGCCGCCGCGATCTGATTGGCTACACCAAGCATTGCCTGATTCGCCCCGTGCCGCCGCGCCCGGGCGAGACATCTGCCGGCGGGGGGCATGGCACCGGCAAGAAGGGCGGCAAGGCCCACGGTGGCGTTGGCGGCGCTGGCAAGGGACCCAAAGGCAGCAAGGGGCACGGTGGCATGTCGCGTGCGCAGAACACCGCCGGGCGCAATCGCGCGGCCCAGGGGCGACAGGGCGCCAACGGCGGCGGGCGTCGCAACTAGGGCAGCGGTGCGCTCGCTGCATCCATCCCACACGCGCGGCGCAGCGACCGCATTGCCTCAACGAGGATGACGCCGGCGATGGCGACCGTAATTGCCACGTCGAACGGCGTGTTCACAAACCAGAGCAACGTCATGAGATACGACCCGGCATTAAAGGCGAAGTGCAGCAGGATCGTGTAGCGGAGCTTTCCGGTCGTCACGAGCACCCAACCAAAGATGAGGCCAGCGGCACCCGCGTAGCAACCTTGCACCCAATTCATGTGCATAAAACCGAAGATTGCCGCCTGCAGCACAATCGCCGCGGTGATACCCCACGTGCTCGGGGCCGCCCAGGGCACCATGGCGCCGTCCTGCGCACCCGCACGACGCCGGCGCTTCCAAAGTGGGCGGCACTGCGGATTAAACGCTCGAAGCGAAAACTCAAAAATAATGCCGCGTACCAGCAGCTCTTCACAAAATGGGGCGCCGAGCACCGTAGTCAGGACGGCGAGATAGCTGGTGTCGCCCATGCCTGTTTCCTCGACAAGCTCGCTGTAGTCGGCCGCAGCCTCGGGCAACAGCGACAGCACGGCGTCGGTCACGTAGCCAACGACCACCTGCAGGGCAAGGCCGATCACGATAACGCAGGCGATGCGCTTCCACGCCCCACGCGCTCCCCCGCCGAGCGGATGCGCGCATTGCCGGCGTGCCATAAACGAACGCGGCCACAGATAACGCCACCACAGCAGCGCCATTAAAAACGATGCCGTCTGCGCGACAGCCTGAAGCAATTGAATATCGAGGCCGTCAATCGAAAAGCCCATGAACACCGATGCGACGCCCAGAGCGGAGAACAAAACCACGCTCAGGGCGATATCGGCAGCGACGACGCCAAAACAGGCAAGCGCCCAAATCATCGCATTGAGCATGCCAACCTCCTCAAAACCCGGCACTTAGGGACGTTCCTTAACTGCCGGCAGAAAAGGAACGTCCCCAAATGCCGGCAGTTTGGGACAGTCATTATTGATGAGAATCGGGCGCAGTGCCAAAAGCCCCGTTGGGCGAGATGTCAAACGGGAAGGTGCCGCAGCGATTGAACGCGGCGATAAACATGCGGATGGCGTTGGACGGCGTGGTGCCCACGAGCTGGGTTGCCGCCGCGAAGGCTGCCTTCTCCTCGGGCAAGACCTTCGCGACTACGGGGGTCATGTGTTCTGCCATGGCGCTTCCTTTTTGAAACGACGGTAGTGCGGATAGATGCGGGCCACGCGGCTGGGCGACGGGCTGTGAAGGCAACCCGATTGGCCCGCATCTGGAGTTTGTTTCTACGGCGTTGGTATTACTTTGTATTCCTAAGTATTACCCCGCAGATAGAATACCACACCCGACCCCATGGGGACGAAGGAAAACGGATCATTTTGTTGCTGAGTTAGTATTTAGAGCGTGATGATATCCGAGATATCGAGGGCCTGAGCGTCGGCGACATCGTGCGTGGCAAGCAGGAGCATGCGGCCGTCGAGCAAGTCGAGCACGACCTCGGCGCATGCGTCGCGCGCAGCGGTATCTAAACCGGTAAAGGGCTCGTCAAGAATCACCGCGCCGCCCGGACACAGCAGGGCTCGAGCGATCTCGACACGACGGCGCTGCCCGCCCGAAAGCTCGGCCACGCGAGCATGCACATCGACCCCCGGCACCAGCAAGCGCAACAGGGCCGCAGCACTCGAGGCGTCCACGCGTGCATCGGCGCACACCAGCACGTTATCCAGCGCCGAGGCGGACTCGACCAAGCGTGCATCCTGAAACACCATCGAGCACGGTGCGCACTCCCCTGCCGCAAGGGCAAGGAGCGTCGACTTACCCGCACCCGAGGCGCCCATCACACAGATACGCCCACCCGCGGGCACGTTGAGCACCAGCCCGTCGAGCGCCGGCGCCCAGGGCGCGCGATCGCCCACGGCAAGCGCAAGCTCCGCTGCAGCGCCATCGCCCGCAGCCCTCGCAC
>ENA-OVGQ01001187-OVGQ01001187.1-human-gut-metagenome-genome-assembly--contig:-NODE-1187-length-29905-cov-21.789045_pt1 | contig 29905 bp, 26 predicted proteins | sample MGYA00237774_ERZ505427 | MGnify/ENA primary metagenome ERZ505427 (study PRJEB26158, sample SAMN06016404) | human gut metagenome | biome: human gut; feature: ankylosing spondylitis patient; material... | reverse complement strand
GGCAATAGGGCGGGCGATGGAATGGCCCGATTCGCGTCCGAAGAGAAAGCTGCCGGCGTATCGGCCCAACAGGTGACAAATACCAAGTATACCACAGTATACCACGATTTTTGCCTGTGGAAAATAGTCTGCGATTATGTTATGATAAGAATCAACAAGTTTCCGGTCAAAATGTGGAATGTGAGGAAGGTAAAACCATGCGTGAAAGTGGAATCCTGATGCCGGTGTCCAGCCTGCCCGGCCCTTATGGAATTGGCTGCTTTGGCAAGGAAGCATTCAAATTTGTGGATTTTCTGGCCGATGCCGGGCAAAAGATCTGGCAGCTGCTGCCCCTGAGCCCCACCGGCTACGGCGACAGCCCCTATCAGAGCTGCTCCGCCTTTGCGGGCAACCCCTACTTCATCGACCTTGATGCCCTGAAGGAAGAAGGCCTGCTCACGGCAGCCCAGCTCAAGGCAGAGCCCTGGGGCGATGACCCGAAGCAGGTGGATTACGGCACCCTGTACACCAGCCGCTACAAGGTGCTGCGCACCGCCTATGCGGCCTGGCGCAAGGCCTGCAAGGGCCTGCACGGTTGCAGCGATTACTTCCCGGATGACTACTATGCCTTCACCCTGAGCAACGAGGCATGGCTGGAGGATTATGCCCTGTACATGGCTCTGAAAGTGGCCAACGGCATGAAGAACTGGGTGGAGTGGGAGCGCCCCTACCGCCTGCGGGACAAGGCTGCGCTGGCCGCCTTTGCTGCCGAAAACGAGGAAGAGATCGGCTTCTGGAAGTTTGTACAGTACAAGTTCAGCACCCAGTGGCAGGCCGTGAAGCAGTATGCCAACGACAAGGGTGTGCAGATCCTGGGCGATATCCCCATCTATGTCTCTGCCGACTCGGTGGATGCCTGGGTGGGCGGCAAGCTGTTCGAGCTGGATGCCGAGGGCCGTTTTGCCCGTGTGGCAGGCTGCCCGCCGGATTATTTCTCCGCCGATGGTCAGCTGTGGGGCAACCCGCTGTATAACTGGACGTATCATAAACAGACGGGATATGCATGGTGGGTCCAGCGGGTGCGCCATGCCCTGGGCATCTACGACCTGCTGCGCATCGACCACTTCCGGGGCTTTGACACCTACTGGGCCATCCCTGCCGACAGTGCCACCGCCAAGACCGGCAAGTGGGAAAACGGCCCCGGCATGGAGCTGTTCGACGCGCTGGAGCAGGCGCTGGGCCAGCTGCCCATCATTGCCGAGGACCTGGGCGAGCTGTTCCCCAGCGTGCGGAAGCTGCTGGCCGACAGCACCTTTCCCGGCATGAAGGTGCTGCAGTTTGCCTTCAGCGGCGGGGATAACGAGTACCTGCCCCACAACCATGTCAAGAACAGTGTGGTCTACCCCGGCACCCACGACAACACCACCATCACGGCCTGGTGGGAGAGCGCTGCCACCCCCAAGGAAAAGGCCACGGCGGCGGCCTATCTGCACCTGACCGGCGCACACCCTACCGCAAAGGAAGTCGCTGCCGTCAAAACGGCGGCTGCCCGCACCGCTCTGCTGCGGGCAGCCCTGGGTTCGGTGGCCGACCGTGCCATCATCCCCATGTACGACTGGCTGGGTCTGGGCGAGGAAGCACACCTGAACACCCCGGGCAAGCTGGGCGGCAACTGGGCATGGCGTGCAGCGGCCGGTTTTGAGAGCAAAACGCTGGCAAAGACCATTGCCGACGAGTGCAGTGTGTACTGCCGCGTCTAATTCCGGCGGGCACTTTGTAAATTGTTTGGCAATCTGACGAAAATGCAAAAATTCCAGTGAAAAATTGTGCGTTCTGCTGGCAATGGCCCCGCCTGAATGCTATAATGGCTATGAGTTCCCGGAGAGTGCCGGGAATCAGTCAGCTGCCGGTGCACGGCAGCACGATGCATGATGATGGGGAAAATGCAATGGAAAAACAATGGACCGAGCAGGATCTGCACAGTTTTGTGCAGACTGCACAGGCGGTGTTTGACAGCGTCAGCCTGACCGAAGAACAGCCGGAACCCGGCTGGCAGGACGAAAGCCTGCAGGTGGACTATGAGCTGCGCGGCGGACGGGTGGACTGCGTGCTGCACCGCATCGTGGAAGCGGACGGCAAGCGCTGGAAGCTGCAGATGTCGGCACCGCTGGCAGGCAATGTCCTGCCCGAAGAGCGCATGACGCCCCGGGAACGGGAGCTGTGCCGCGACGATATGAGCCACGATTTTCTGACCGGTGTGTACAACCGCCAGTATCTGGAGCGGGTGTTCGGCGCAAAGCTGGAACAGTGGGCCCGGCAGGGCCGCAGCGCCGCTGTGGCCCTGGTGGCTCTGGACAAGGGCCCTCAGCTCTGCGATACTTACGGCCAGCCGGTGATGGACCAGCTCCATTGCTTTGTGGGCAACCAGTGGAAAAAGCACTACGACACCCCCCTGCACCAGGTGGTGTGCCGTCTGACCGGCAGCATTTTTGTGGTGGGCAGCGTGGACACCACCGGCCCGCAGCTGGCGGCCCGGATGCAGGAGCTGTACGAGCAGATGCCGCACGAGTGCATCACCACCACCGGCATGATGCACCGGGTGCAGTTCACCATGAGCGGCGCGGCCGCCGGGCTGGACGAGGTGGAGGCCAAGAACTGGCCCGCCCTCTACGAGCTGTGCGATGCCCGCCTGCGCAAGGTGCAGGCTTCCGGCGGCGACCGGATCGGCTGTGCCGAATAACGATCATGTATAGAAAAGCCCCTTTTGGCGCACACTGGCTGCCAAAGGGGGCTTTTTGTATGGAAAACCAGAAAAACGACAACCTCAATCTCCTGGAAGCCGTGGTGCAGAACACCGAAATGGGCAAGAACACGCTGGAACAGATCGTGCCTATGACCGACGACACCCAGTTCAAGGCGGAGCTGCTGCGCCAGCGCAACCTCTACCACCAGCTCAATCAGGAGGCCCACACCGCCATGGAAGCCTGCGGCGGCACCGCCCAGGGCCAGAGCGCCATGGCAAAATTCAACACGAAGATGGGCATCAGCATGAAGACCCTGACCGACAAGTCCACCCGCAACCTGGCCGAGATGCTGACCCAGGGCAGCGGCATGGGAGTGGTGGACTGCGTGAAGGCACAGAAGGACTACCCCAATGCCGCACCCGGCACCAAGCGCCTTGCCCAGCGGCTGATGGAATTTGAAGAGGACAACCGCGTCCGGCTGGAACAGTTTTTGTAAGAAACGTTACCTGGCTGTGGGCCGGGAGTTTCTCCGAGTCGTGTCCGAGGAGAAAGCTACCGGGACGCGGCCAACATTGGGCGTGTCACGTCAGCAACACAAAACCCCGGCAGGGCCTGTTGAGCCTGCCGGGGTTTTCATCTGGAAAAGCTGAAAATCAGAGTGCTTCCACCATGGCGGCCACGATCTTCGTGGCGGTGGCAACGTACTCTGCGATGCTGAACTTCTTGACCACCAGCACCTCGTGGCCGTCCTCGTCGGCATTGTCGCTCATGGCGCGCAGGATGACGCAGGGCACGCCGTTCTTGGCGGCGATCTGGCTCACGGCTGCACCTTCCATCTCCACGCAGTCCGGGGCGCATTTGGCCTCGATGGCGGCCTTGGTGGCGCTGTCGCCCACAAACAGGTCGCCGGTGGCGATCTTGCCCACCAGTGCCTTGACACCGGCCTCGGCACAGGCCTTTTCGGCGGCGGCGATCAGCTCCGGGTCACCGGTGTATTCCTTCCGATACGGCGGGTTCTGGCAGATCATGTCCAGCTGGGCGTCGTGGTACAGCACGGTCTTGCCGATGACCACGTCGCCGATGCCGATCTTCGAGGTCATGTTGCCTGCAATGCCGGAGAAGATGATCTTCTCGGCACCGAACTTGGTGATGAGCACCTGGGTGGTGGCGGCGGCGTTGGCCTTGCCCATGCCGGCACAGCACACCACCACCTGCTTGCCTGCCAGCGTGCCCTTGTGGTACTCCACGCCGCCGTAGGGTTCCACGGTGACGTTTTCCAAGCGGGCACACAGCTGATCGACTTCATCGGGCATTGCGCCCATAATACCAAAAATCATAGAACTCTCCTTACACGTTGAACAGGAACTCGATGACGTCGCCGTCGTTCACGACGTACTCCTTGCCTTCGGTGCGCTGCAGGCCCTTGGCCTTGACGGCGGCGTAGTCGAAGTTGTTGGCTTCCAGATCTTTGTAGCCGATGACGCTGGCGCGGATGAAGCCGCGTTCAAAATCGCTGTGGATCTTGCCGGCAGCCTGCGGGGCCTTGGTGCCCTTGCGGATGGTCCAGGCGCGGCACTCCTTCTTGCCGTCGGTCAGGAAGGAGATCAGGCCCAGAAGGTCGTAGCTGGCGGTGATCAGGTTGTCCAGGCCGCTGGCCTCGATGCCCATCTCAGCCAGGAATTCCTTCTTCTCCTCGGGAGAGTAGTCGGCAATGTCCTCTTCGGTCTTGGCGCAGATGGGGATGTAGCGGGCGCCCTCTTCCTTGGCGCGGGCGGCCACCAGCGGAACATACTTATTGTTCTCGATGCCCTCCATCAGGTCATCCTCGCCCACGTTGCAGGCGTACAGCACCGGCTTTGCGCTCAGCAGGCCCATCTCGTGCAGCACAGCCTGCTGCTCGGCGTCACCCTCGTCAAAGTCGAAGCTGCGGGCGGGCTTGCCGGCGCTCAGGTGGTCGGCAAGCTGCTGCAGCCAGGCGGCCTCGGCGGCGGCACCCTTGTTGTTGCCGCTCTTGGCGGCCTTGGCCATGCGGCCGGCGCGGTTCTGCACCACTTCCAGGTCGGACAGGATCAGCTCGTAGTCGATGGCGTCAATGTCCGAGATGGGGTCCACGGCTTCGGCCTTGGAGACGTCCTCCACCACATGGATGATGTTGTCGTCGTCAAAGCAGCGCACCACATGCACGATGGCGTCGCACTCGCGGATGTGGCCCAGGAACTTGTTGCCCAGGCCGGCACCCTGGCTGGCACCCTTCACCAGACCGGCGATGTCCACGAACTCCACGATGGCGGGGGTCTTTTTATTGGTCTGCCAGATCTCTGCCAGCTTGTCCAGACGTTTGTCCGGCACGGCCACGATGCCGCTGTTGGGCTCGATGGTGCAGAAAGGATAGTTGGCCGCCTCCGCGTTCTTGGTGGAGGTGATGGCGTTGAACAGGGTGGACTTGCCGACGTTCGGCAGGCCGACGATACCTAACTTCATATAAAATACGCTCCTTACACGTTTTTTGGGCATAACAATACATCTATCATTATACGCAAAGCACCGGGGGAGCGCAAGCGTTTTGGCAAGATTGGCCCCTTGGGGCAGACAAAAAGCCCGCCGGGGAGCAAGGCATCCCCCGACGGGCCGGGACAGGTGAAAATTACAGCAGCTTTGCGCGCAGGTCGGCGATCATGGCGTCGTACTCGGCGTCGGTCAGCAGCACCTTGGGCAGGCTGTCGCTGAAGGGCTGGCCCCAGCTCACGCCGCCCTTGTACTTGGGCACGATGTGCACATGCACATGGGGCATGCCGTCGCCGTAGGTGGCGTAGTTGATCTTGTCCGGGTGGTACAGCTCGTCCAGGACCTTCGCCACCTTGGCCACGTCGGCAAAGTAACCGGCGTTCTCCTCCGGGGTCAGCTGGAAGTACTCGGTCTTGTGGCCCTTGAAGGCCACCACGCAGCGGCCCTTGTTCTTCTGGTCGCGGAACAGGTATACGATGCTGTAGGGCAGCTCGCAGACGTCCAGCATCAGAGCCTTGCGCTTTTCGTTGTCTTTTTCACAGTAAAAACATTCAGCCATGGGGAATACCTCTCTTCTCTCAAAACATAAAGCGGTGCGGCACCGCTTGCGATGCAGGAATGAAGCCCCGGCTTGTAGTACAAACCCGGTACGGTTTCAGTATACATCCCGCCCGGTAAAATGCAAGGAACTTTTCCCGCCCGGCGGCAATTTTGGCGGCCTGTACAAACCGGATGACGCTGTTTTGTGCGGTTTTTCGGCTCGAAGGGGCAAAAACGCGCCGCTGATACCTCGTCGATAGGAGCGGACCTGACCCGGCGAAGTGCATCTATCGACCGACGTGTGATGTCAGACCGAAATGCGGCCGCCGGGCCGGGCACATCCGGCCGGGCCCTGCCCGGCGGCAGGGCGGAGCTTGTGAAAAAATCATACAAAACCTTCTTTATTTTGTCATAACTCTCCAGTATAATAAAAGATGGAGAGCCTTTTTGACACACGGCCTGCCGCAAGCGCGGCGGCCATTGGATAGACCAGACGGGAGGAAACCTTTATGGCAAACGAAAAGATCCTTGTGGTGGATGATGACGCCAACATCTGTGAGCTGCTGCGCCTGTACCTGACCAAGGAGGGCTATCAGGTCACCACGGCCGGCGACGGCGAGGAGGGCCTGGAAAAGTTCAACCAGATCAAGCCCGACATGGTGCTGCTGGATGTGATGATGCCCCGGATGGACGGCCTGGAAGTGTGCCGCCGCATCCGCAAGGCGGGCAATACCCCGGTGATGATGCTCACCGCCAAGGGCGAGACCTTTGACAAGGTGCTGGGCCTGGAGCTGGGCGCCGACGATTACATGGTCAAGCCCTTTGACGCCAAGGAAGTGGTGGCCCGCATCAAGGCGGTGCTGCGCCGCTGCCAGACCACCTCGGCTGCAGCCGAGAGCACCGAGGGCGTGATCGAGTTCGACAACCTGCGCCTGGACATGAACAGCTATGAACTGCGGGTCAAGGGCAAGGTGGTGGAGGCTCCGCCCAAGGAGCTGGAACTGCTCAACTGCCTGGCTTCCCACCCCAACCGTGTGTACACCCGCGACCAGCTGCTGGACGAGGTGTGGGGCTTTGAGTATTACGGCGACAGCCGTACCATCGACGTGCACGTCAAACGCCTGCGCGAAAAGCTGGCCGGTGCTTCCGACAAGTGGGAGCTGAAAACCGTGTGGGGCGTGGGCTATAAATTCGAGGTGCGTCAGTAATGCGCAAGAGTATCTCGACGGCATTCTTCTCGCTGGTGTCCACCCTGATGGTGCTGGGCATCGTGCTGATGGGCTGTTCGGAATGGGTGCTGTTCAAGAATTATTTTGCCCGGGACCGCTATGAGACGCTGGACCAGGTGGTGGGGGTCACCCGCCGCACGGCCCAGTATCTGGCCCAGCAGGCGGCGCTGCCGGAGGGCGACGAGCTGGACGCCCTGAACACCAAGCTGGAGATCATCGGCGAGAGCGCGGAGGCCTATCTGTTCTTCACCGACAACGACGGCCGGGTGCTGATCGCTTCCAGCCCGGAAATGCTCACCGCACAGGCCGTGCCGGATGAGATGATGAAGAAGGCGGCGGCCTCCGGCGCGGACTACTACCATGTGTTCGGTACGCTGGATGGGGTACTGACCGAAAAAAGCTATATCACCGTCAGTGAGATGTGCGACGAGCGCGGCAGCCAGAGCGGCTGGATCTTTTTGTGCTCCTCCGGCAGGCAGCTCACCGAGTTCAAGCAGCAGTTCTGGTCCAACTTCCTGCTGTCGGCCTGCGTGATGCTGCTGTGCGCCAGCATCCTGACCAAGCTGTTGATGCGCAAACTCACCGACCCGCTGCAAAAGGTGACCGACGCGGCCCAGCGCTTTGGCGGCGGCGACCTGTCTGTGCGTGTGGAAGGCGTGGAAGGCGAAGGGGAAGTGGCCGACCTGGCCCGCACCTTCAACCGCATGGCCGACAACATCCAGACCAACGACAACTCCCGGGGCCAGTTCATGGGCAACATCGCCCACGAGCTGCGCACCCCCATGACCACCATCAAGGGCTTTGTGGACGGCATGCTGGACGGCACCATCCCGCCCGACATGCAGAACCATTATCTGCAGCTGGTCAGCGAGGAGACGGGCCGTCTGGCCCGTCTGATCCAGAACATGCTGGATCTGTCCAAGCTGGAAAGCGGCGAATATCAGGTCAATGCCCGGATGTTCAACATCTGGGACACCCTCACCGGCGTGGCGCTCTCGGCCGAGCAGCGCATCAACGACGGCATGATCGAGATCGAGGGCCTGACCATGGACGAAAAGGCGCTGGTGTACGCCGACCCGGACCTGATCCATCAGGTGGTGTACAACCTGCTGGACAACGCCATCAAGTTCACCCCGGCGGGCGGCACCATCCGCTTCAGCGTGGAAAAGCTGGGCCCCGAGGCCGAGATCTCCATCTGGAACTCCGGGCAGGGCATCAGCCCGGAGGCGCTGCCCTATGTGTTCGAGCGGTTCTATAAAGAGGATCGTTCCCGCGGTCTGCACGCCCGCGGCTCCGGCCTTGGACTGAACATCTGCAAGGTGCTGGTCAATCTGGCCGGCGGGCAGATCCGCGTGGAGAGCCAGCAGGGCGAGTGGTGCCGCTTTGTGTTCACCCTGCCCACCTGTTCCCCCAACCCCGGCGGCATGAAGCGCCTACCGGACGCCGCCGGGCAGCCCGGCGCAGTGGAGGACCCCGCCAGCATGAAGCCGGTAGAATAAGACCCCGCAGCCAGACTGCCCCGCCCGGGCGGTCTGGCTGCTTTGGCGTTGTTGGGGCACGCCGCCGCGTCCGACAAACCCTCTCAGTCTGCTCCCGCTGGTCGCAGCCAGCTCCCCCCTCGGGGGAGCTGGCATCGCGCAGCGATGACTGAGAGGGTTTGTTCCCCCGCTCAATAAAAAACCGCGAGCCCGCCTTATGGACTTTTTGCGCTATTTACGACTTTTCGGTGAAAAAAACTGCTGCGGGTTTGATTTTTTGGCCGTTTTCATGTAAACTAAAAGATAACCATGCCCGCGTATTTTTTGCCCGGCAGAATCCTGCAAAACGCGCAACACATGGGATAAAAATTGCTAAAAATAACGGAGCGTAATGAAATATTATGGCCATCGTAAGTCCTTCGATTCTTTCTGCTGATTTTGGCAAGCTGGGTGCAGACTGCCGCATGGTGCTGGATGCCGGCGCACAGATGCTGCACTACGACGTGATGGACGGGCATTTTGTGCCCAACATCAGCTTTGGCGTGCCGGTGCTCAAAAGCCTGCACAAGGCGCTGCCGGATGCCTTTTATGACGTGCATCTGATGATCAGCCACCCGCTGCAATACGCCGAGCCCTTTATCAAGGCCGGTGCGACCCTGTATAATTTCCATCTGGAGTGCGAAGATGATATTCAGGCCACCATTGACGCCGTGCGTGCGCTGGGCTGCAAGGTGGGTCTGACCATTAAGCCCGGCACCCCGGCCGAGGCGCTGGCACCGTGGCTGGACCAGCTGGATCTGGTGCTGGTGATGAGCGTGGAGCCCGGCTTCGGCGGGCAGAAGTTCATGCCCTCGGCGCTGGATAAGTTGCGCTGGCTCAAGGCAGAGCGGGAAGCACGCGGCCTTTCCTACCTGCTGGAGGTGGACGGCGGCGTGGATGCCGCCACCGCACCCCTGTGCGTGGAAGCCGGTGCCGACGTGCTGGTGGCAGGCAGTGCCGTGTTCGGCGCCGCCGACCCTGCTGCGGCTGTGGGCGCACTGGCCAGCCTGTAAGGAGGCCCGTATATGGATGAAGCTTTGATCCAAGAGCAGGAGCGGCAGCTGCAAAAGACCGGCCGGTACTATAAGCACGTTTTCTGGCTGTGTGTGCCGCTGCTGTGCATGGCCTGCTATTTCTATGGGGCGCGTCCGCTGCTGCTGTGCGGCATCGCCCTGCTTACCGGCAACCTGTGCGACCGTCTGGTGGCGCTGCTGCGCCATCGGGTGTACACCAATAAAGATCTCTCCAACGAGAGCTTCAGCCTGATCATCGCCCTGCTCATGCCCGCCACCGTGGACATCTATGTGCTGGTGGTGGCAGTGCTGGCGGGCGTGCTCATCGGCAAGGAGTTTTTTGGCGGCTACGGCAGCTACCCCTTTAACCCCGCTGCCGTGGGCTACGCCGTGGCGGCGGTATCGTGGCCGGAGCAGGTGGTGCGCTACCCGCAGCCCTATACGCCGCTGCCCCTGTGGAACGCCTCTGCCGTGCCGGTAAGCAGCACCATCGAGGATACCCTGCGCAGCGGCGGCATCCTGAACCTGAACGCCCTCGCCGTTGTGCTGGGCGAGTTTGCTGCCCCCATGGGCACCGGCGCGGCGCTGGTCATTCTGGCCTGCGGCCTTGTGCTGTGGACCCAGAAGGACGTGCACATCGGCGCATCGGCAAGTTTTCTGATCACCTGCGGGCTCATCGCCTTCTTCTTCCCGCGTCAGGTGGGTCTGGCGGACAGCACCCTCTTCAGCAGCCTGCTGCCCCGCCTGCAGGGCATCCGGGACGAGCTGCACACCGGTGCGGTGCTGTTCTGTGCGGTGTTCCTGCTCAACGAACCCTACACCTGCGCCCATCACCGGCTCGGACGCATCCTGTACGGCGCCCTGGTGGGTGCTGCCACCATGGGCTTCCGCTATTTCGGCGTGTACGAGACCGGCGTCTGCTTTGCACTGCTGGCCGTCAACAGCGTGTCCGCGCTCATTGACCGCACCGAGGAGCGGCTGTACCGTCTGCTGCACCGTCTGCCGTCCGAACGAAAGGAGGCTGCGGAATGAAAAAGCGTACTGCGGAACTGATTTTAAAGGACCCCGAAAAGTTTGCCCATCACGACCGCGTGTTCCTGAATAACCCGGTGGTCATGCAGGGCATGGGTCTGGCACCGCTGGTGGTCGTGGCTACCACCGGCCAGAACGGCCTGATGCTGGCGGCGGCGGTGACGCTGCTGCTGGTGCCCTCCCGCGTGCTGGCCTGCCTGCTCAGCCGCCTTGTACCCCTGCGGGACGAGGAGCCTACCCCGGAGCAGCTGCAAAAAAAGCTGCTGCCCCGCGCACTTTTGTACGCAGCCAGCGCCGCTGTGGTGTACCTGGCGGCATATCCCATTTTGAACTTCGTGTTTGGCACCGGGCTTTTGAACCTTGGCATCTACCTGCCCATGCTGGTGGTGGAGCCGCTTCTGACCTACCGCTTCGGCCGCGTGCAGGAGACAGTGCACAAGGCCGTTTCCAAGGGCGTGCGCATCACCGTGGGCTACGCGCTGCTGCTGCTCGTGGTGGGCGTGGTGCGCGAGTGGCTCAGCCTTGGCACCGTGTTCGGTGCCCCGGTGGGGCGCTGGGCGCTGCTGCCACTGGCTAAGATGCCGGCGGGCGGCTTTATCGTGCTGGGCATCCTGTGCGCCATTTGGCGCGCTGCGGCTGCAAAGCGCAAGGAATATCTGAAAAGGGAAGCACGGGATACCCTGACCGTGCACTACCAGAAGGAGGTGGACCGCGAACCGTGAAGGAAGTTGTAAGCAGCTCGGCAGTGTTTTTCAGCTATGCACTGCTGGCCATTTTTGCACAGAACGCTGTCTTTACCCGTGCACTGGGCGTGTCCCGCATGGTGCAGCTGGTGGGGGACGACCGCACCAGCAGCGCCTTGTTCGGCATGATGCTGTGCATCACGCAGGTGCTGGTGGCGCCGGTGGCTTTTCTTGCCGGGCGGTTCATTGCCCCGCTGGATAACCGCGCCCAGCTGCGCCCGCTGGTGTATATTGCCAGCATTGCCGTGGTGTGTCTGGCGGAGCATCTGGTGCTGTGGCTGCTGCGCAGCCTGCCCCGCCGCGCCCAGCTGCTGCGCATCGTGCCGCTGGCCGCGCTGAACAGCGGCGTGCTGGGCACGGTGCTGGTGGAGCGCACCCAGTCCTTTACCCTTGGCCAGAGCCTTGGCTTTGGCCTTGGCAGCGGCATCGGCTATGTGCTGGCGGTGCTGCTGGTCACCGAGGCGCGCCACCGCCTGCGCAGCAAAGCGATCCCCAAGGCATTCCGCGGCCTGCCCATCACGCTGGTGTATATCGGCGTGCTGGCGCTGGCGATCTATGGCTTTACCGGACATTCCGTCATCCTGTAATGCAGACAGGGAGGAAAGAATACCATGGCTAAGTATAAACGTCAGAAGGTCAAGCATTATCACCGCAGCTTTTACAGCCGGGAAATGCGCGTCAAGCGCGGCATCGGCATTGCGGTGCTGGTAGTGGCAGTGCTGGCAGCAGCATGGTTTGCCGCACCCCATGTGCTGGATTGGGCCACCCACACATGGTATACCGTGGTCAAGGACCGGGACCTCGAGGCCGAAAGCGCTTCCCGCGCCGAGGCAGCAGCCTCCTCTGCGGCGGCAAGCAGCGCTGCTGCCTCGCAGGCAGCGTCGTCTGAACCGGAGCCGGAGGAGGAAAAACCGCTGGACGGCAAGGCCATTACCGGCGGCAGCTGGGCAGAGCTGGATGTGACCGCCCTGACCGATGATGCCGCCATCCGCGCCGCCGCCCGACAGCTGAAGCAGCAGGGCGCAGACTACGCCCTTGTCACCCTGAAGGACGCCGCTGGCACGGTGTACTATGCTTCCGGCGTGGCAGCTGCTGCGCAAAGCATTACTGAAAACCCGGTGGATGCGGCCAATATCGCCGCCATCCTGCGGGAGGAGGGCATCATCCCGGCGGCGCAGCTTGCCGCCTTTACCGACCCGGTGTCGGTGTACACCGACCGCAGCATGGGCGTGCACTACGACGGCAACAGCCTCTGGCTGGACAACGTCAGCGCAGCCAAGGGCGGCAAGGCGTGGATGAACCCCTTTGCCGCAAGTGCGGTGCAGTATATCGGCGACCTCATTGAGGAGGTGCAGGGCATGGGCTACGAGCAGGTGGTGCTTACCGGGGTGCAGTTCCCCAACATCATCACCCGCAAGCAGGACTTCGGCGCTTCCGGCGGCAAGAGCCGGGAGGGACGCGCCGCCCAACTGACCGCTGATATCGCCGCATGGCAGACCCGCTTTGCAGGCAGCGTGACCCTGTGGGTCAGCTACCCTGACGCGCTGTGCGCCGCTGCCACCGATGCCCTTGGCACCACCGGCACGTCCCTTGGCATGGAAAACCTGCTGGTCACCAGCAGTACCGAACTGGATGCGGACAGCCGCGCTGCGCTGGAGCAGGCCGCTGCCGATGCCGGTGTGCAGCACGTTGTGGTGCACGACACCGCAGCGTTCCGCTAAGAAGCGGCTTTTATCGCAAGTCAAAAATTAGCGCAACATTCAAACAGCATATTTGCGATATGCAATTCAACGTTGTTGCTGTTGCATTAAAAAAGTTGAATTGCAATAAAGAGGGGAGGAAACGACTATGAAACCGACTACCTGTTTTGCACCCGCACACATCCTGCTGCCTTCGGAGCAGGTGCCGCTGGAGCAGTGGGGCTGTATTGCCTGTGACCAGTTCACCAGCGACCGCAGCTATTGGCAGCGGGCAGAAGAGACCGCTGCGGGTGCGCCCAGCACCCTGAACCTGATCCTGCCGGAGGTGTATCTGGAGGACGGAGACGCCGACGCGCGGGTGGAAAAGATCCACGCCACCATGCAGGACTATGCCCAGAACGTGCTCACCCGGGCGGTGGACGGCTTTATCTATGTAGAGCGCACCGAGCAGAGCGGCCGGGTGCGGCAGGGTCTTGTAGGACGTGTGGACCTGGAGGCATACAGCTACCGCCGGGGCGAAAAATGCACCGTGCGCCCCAGCGAGTGCACCGTGGAAAGCCGCATCCCGCCCCGCATGAAGGTGCGTACCGGCGCTGCGCTGGAAACGCCCCATATCATGATGCTGGCGGATGACCCGGACTGCACCCTCATCGAGCCCATTGCCGCCCACAAGGACAGCCTGCCCAAGGTATACGAGGGCGAGCTGATGCTGGGCGGCGGCCATGTGGCAGGCTGGGCAGTGGAGGACCCCGCCCTCATCGCGCAGATCGAAAATGCGCTGACCGTGCTGGGCAGTCAGGAAGAATTTGACAAGAAATACCCCGATGCCACCCGCCGCGACCCGCTGACGCTGGCCGTGGGCGATGGCAACCACTCGCTGGCTACCGCAAAGGCCTGCTGGGAGGAGCTGAAAAAGACCCTGACCCCGGAGCAGGCAGAAAATCACCCCGCCCGCTGGTGCTTGGCAGAGGTGTGCAACGTGCACTCCCCGGCTATTGAGATTGAGCCCATCCACCGGGTGCTGTTCAACGTAGACTGCGCCACCGTGCTGCTGAGCCTCATTACATGGAGCGATTCCAACATGGCAGGCTGCTGCTTTGGCGGCAGCAAAAAGCAGCCTTTTACGCTGGCGGGCCCCCACATGGCCAATGTGCTCAGCTTTGAGGACCCCACCGAGCTGCTGACCGTGGGCACCATCGACGATTTTATTTCGGATTATATCGAGCGCCACCCGGAAGCAAAGGTGGACTATGTGCATGACGAGCCGGCTGTGCGCGCTTTGTGCAAGCAGGGCGCCGTGGCGTTTTTGATGCCGCCCTTCGCCAAGAGCGACCTGTTCCGCGGCGTCGTGATGGGCGGCGTGCTGCCCCGCAAGACCTTCAGCATGGGACATGCGGAGGAAAAGCGCTACTACATCGAGTGCCGGAAGATCACAGAATAATAGGAGAACCATGACATTTAAAGAACTGAATCTGTCCGCCCCGCTGCTGCGTGCTGTGCAGGAAGCGGGCTACGAGACCCCCTCGCCCATTCAGGCAGCGGCCATCCCGCCGGTGCTGGCAGGCCGGGATCTGATGGGCTGCGCCCAGACCGGCACCGGCAAGACGGCGGCTTTTGCGCTGCCCATGCTGGACCGGCTCACCGCCAATGCGCCCCGCCGCAAGGGCGCTGTCCGTGCGCTGATTTTGACCCCCACCCGGGAGCTGGCTTTGCAGATCGGCGAAAGCTTTGAAGCCTACGGCAAGTACCTGAAATTGCGCAGCACCGTCATCTTTGGCGGTGTGGGACAGGCACCGCAGGTGGAAGCGCTGAAAAAGGGCGTGGACATCCTTATCGCCTGCCCGGGACGGCTGAACGACCTGATCGGGCAGGGCTTTATCGACCTGTCCGCACTGGAAATTTTTGTGCTGGACGAGGCCGACCGAATGCTGGACATGGGCTTTGTCCATGACGTGAAAAAGGTCATTGCAAAGCTGCCCGCCCAGCGCCAGAACCTGATGTTCAGCGCCACCATGCCCGCCGAGATCGAGCAGCTGGCTGCCGGCATCCTGCGCGACCCCGCCTTTGTCAAGGTGGACCCGGTGTCCAGCACCGTGGACCGCATCCAGCAGAGCCTGTACCATGTGGAGAAGGGAAACAAGAAATTCCTGCTGCCCTGGCTCATCAAGAACCTGCAGCCCCCAGTGGTCAACGCGCTGGTGTTCAGCCGCACCAAGCACGGGGCCGACAAGATCGCCAAGGACCTCACCAAACAGGGCATCCCGGCGGCGGCCATCCACGGCAACAAGAGCCAGACCGCCCGCGTGACCGCACTGGAGGACTTCAAGGCCGGGAAGACCAGGGTACTGGTGGCCACCGACATCGCCGCCCGCGGCATCGACATCAGCGAGCTGTCCCATGTGTTCAACTACGACCTGCCCGAGGTGCCGGAGACCTATGTGCACCGCATCGGGCGCACCGCCCGCGCCGGTGCGGACGGCACCGCCGTCAGCTTCTGCGCCCCGGAGGAACAGGAGTATCTGGCAGGCATTGAAAAGCTGAACCGCCGCAAGATCCCGGTGGTATCCGGTCATCCGTGGGACGGCGTGCCCGCCCCGGTGCGCCCGGTGCTGCCCGTGCGTGGCAAAAAGCCCCGCCCCGAAGCGGAAAACTTGGCCGAAGCGCCGAAAAAACAGGCCGAAACTGCGCCCGCAAAAGCTGCAAAGACAGCTGCGCCCGCGCCGAAGCAGGAGCCGAAGGCTGCAAAGAACGCGGTGCCTGCAAAACCGAAAAAAGAGGAAACACTGATGCAAGACAGCAACACAAAGCGCGGAGCCCGCAACGACCGCCGCGCCAACAACCGGGGCGCAAACGCCCCCAAGGAAGCGGCAGCGCCCCGCGCCCGCCGCGAGAATGCCGCCCCCGCCCGAGGCAGCAACGTCCAGCCCAAATTTGACCCCCATTTTGTCAGCGCCCCGGAGGCTACTCCGCTGCGCCCGGCACGCAAGACTCCTGTTGCTCCGGCAGCACCCGCCATCCGCAGCGCACAGGAGCCCCAGAATAACCAGAACGCAAACCGCAGCGGCAGCCGCCGCAACGACCGCAGCGACCGGGGTGAACAGCGCAATGCCCGCCCCGCTGCCCAGAATAATAACGCCCGCCCTGCCCGCAACGAGCGCGGCAATGCCGGGAATCAGAGCCGCACCGGCAGCGCACCCCGCGCTCCCAAGGCCGAGCCTGCCCGCCGCGGCCGCAATGCTGCCGCCCGGGACGAGGACCCGGGGCTGGTGCTCATCAGCCGCCGCCCGCCCCAGCAGAAGTACACCAGCTTTGAGGAGTATATGGACGCCCACGGCGGTGCCACTGCACCCATTGAGGATCACAGCGAAGAAGTATGAGCCGGAACGAAGCCTTTGCCCCGTGGCAGTGCCCCCTGTGCGGCGGCGCGCTGCAAGGGGAGAATGACCTGAAATGTGAAAAAGGCCACTGTTTTGACCGCGCCCGGGAGGGCTACTGGCATCTTTTGCCGGTGCAGAGTATGCGAACCAAAGCCCCCGGGGACAGCAAGGAGATGGTAGCTGCCCGCCGCGCCTTCCTGAACGCCGGATATTACGGCATTTTCGGGCAGGCGCTGGGGGAGTTGTGCCTTACCCACGGCGTGCCCGCCGCGAAGGACGCCCCGCTGCATCTGCTGGACGCAGGCTGCGGCGAGGGCTGGTACGACCGCTGCATCGCGCAGCAGTTCGCGGCGGCAGAAAAGCCGTTGCAGCTGGCCGGGTTCGATATCGCAAAGCCCGCGGTGCGGTTGGCGGCAAAGGCGCTGCCCGCCGCGCAGTATGCGGTGGCGTCCAGCTTCAGCCAGCCGGTGCGCACCGGCTGGGCAGATGTGCTGCTGAACTGTTTTTCGCCCTTTGCGCAGGAGGAGTTCAGCCGGGTGCTGCGCCCGGGCGGGCACATGATCTACGTCGTGCCGGGGGCAGAGCATCTGTACCAGATGAAGGCCGTGCTCTACGAAAAGCCTTACAAAAACCCGGTGCAGCAGGTGGAGTACCCGGGCTTCCGCGCCATTGATGAGCGTGAGGTGCAGGGAACCATCACCGTGCCCGCCGCCCAGCTGGAAGCCCTGTTTGCCATGACCCCCTACTACTGGAAAACGCCCCGCGACGGTGCCGCCCGCCTTGCGGCTCTGCCGCAGCTCACCACAACCATCGCCTTCCGCTTTCTGGTGTTTGAAAAGCTGTAATAAGATAAAAAGGACTGCCGTGCAGAGTGCATGGCAGTCCTTTTTTGTACCCATTCTCATGCTTGTTGATTTTCACAAGAACTGACATACTAATATATCAATTTCACACAAAAACAACAAAATCTATTTACAAGCTAGTTATATTGTGGTATGATTTGTGCAGATTTCGATGGCATGATACAACTGGAATGTCTATCGGGCCCGGCAGCAGGGCGTTTGCTGCACAGCTTTGGGCGGCTTTGCTCTGCACAAATGAGCCGTCTGCATTTAAAAGGAGAAATGATGATGAACAGAAGAGACTTTATGAAGCTTTCTGCCGCTTCTGCTGTGACCATGGGCGCAGTGGCTGGCATGGCGCCCGCATCCTTTGCTGAAAACGCTGGCGTGCACACCGATGCTGAGGTGCAGGCCATGGTGGCAGAGGAACTCCGTCTCTCCCGCGAGGTGGCCTTTTATCCGGCTGCTTTCCGGGGCGATTTTGACAAGTTCTATGTGCTGTTCCACAAGCTGTCCCGTGCTCAGTACGAGAAGGTGGACGGTGCACCTGTGCCCGGTATCAACGCCTCCCACTACGATATGTGTGTTGCTCTGACCAATGCCCGCAAGGCGCTGCGCCAGATCAAGGACCCCAAGAGCACCGTTTGGGAAATTTGGGGAGATCAGATGGCCGTGGAATCTCCGCTGCCCACCAACTGGGAAAATTGCTACGATAACGAGGGCTTCCGTCCCTTCCTGAACCCGTACTTGCTGCGAGATCAGGGCAAGGTGAAGGGCAACGTGATCATTATTGCAGGCGGCGGCAGCACCCACCGCAACAACGTGGTGGAAGGCTACCCGGTGGCCGAGTTCTTCAACAAGAACGGCTACAACGCCTTTGTGCTGCAGCGCCGCGTCAACCCTTATGCCGCTGTGGATCAGCAGCTGGATCTGGCCCGTGCTATCCGCTACATCCGCCACAACGCCTCTGAAAAACACATCGGCAAGACCGATATCATGATTGCTGTGGGCTTCTCTGCTGGCGGCATGAATGTGATGCAGGTGGTGGCCGACCAGTTCGGCACTACGAATACCCCGGATAAGGTCTACCCCAGCTACGTCTGCGATGCTGTGGACCATGAGAGCGCTGACCTGAATGTGGCGATTCCCATCTACGGACTGTTCGTCACTGGTCTGAACTTCACGAAGAACCCCAACCTGCCTCCGGTCTTTGGTGTTGTGGGTCAGAAAGATGGCCTGAGTGCGATGATGCTGCCCTCTCTGCCGGAGTGCGCAAATATCTTCACGGACTTCAGCTTCTATCTGGCACCTGATGCGCCCCACGGTGTGGGTCTGGGCACTGGCACCAAGGGCTATGTGGACTACTACACCCAGATCGCCCAGTGGCCGGATATGGCTGTCAACTTCATCGAGAGCCGTCTGGGGCTGATGGAAAAGAAGATCGACATGGACTCCGTGGGCTTTGCATGGTAAGCTGCCCCGACAGGAGTACCTGAAAAACAACGACCCGCCGCATCTCTTTCAGTGCGGCGGGTCGTTGTTTGTAAAAATGTTATGTATGATACTCCATCCATTTGCCCTTCCACGCATACAGGATCATGAGCAATGCGCCCAGACCCCAGCTGACGGGGTAGAGGATGAACACGCCCTCGATGCCGGAGAAGAAGGGCAGCAGAAACTGGATCCACACCACACGGAACAGGCACAGCGAGACCAGCAGCACCACCATGGGCGGGATGCTGGCACCCGTGCCGCGCACGGCACCGGCAAGGCCGTGCAGGATGCTGAGCAGGAAGTAGAACGGACAGAACCACCGCATGGCCAGCTTGCCGTAGGTGACTACGGCCTCGTCGGCGGTGAACAGGTGCAGAATGGCGTCCTGTCCGGCCAATAGCGCCGCGCCGGTGCAAAGGGTGTAGATGACCCCGATGGCAAGGGTGACCCACACCGAGCGCTTTACCCGGTCCAGACGCCCCGCGCCGTAGTTCTGCCCCACAAAGGTGGTAGCTGCCATGCTGATGCTGCTCACCGGCAGAATGTTGAAGCCGTCGATCTTCATATAGGCTGCAAAGCCCGCCATGGCAGCGGCGCCGTAGCTGTTCACGCTGGCCTGCACCAGCACGTTGGAAAAGGAGATGACCATGTTCTGGATGCCGGTGGGCAGGCCCACCCGGATGATGCGGCCTGCCATTTTGCGGTGCAGCCGGATGGCGGAAAGCTCCACCCGGCAGGCGTCCTCGCTTTTCATCAGAAAACGCAGGCTCAGCACGCAGGACACCAGCTGGCTCAGGTCTGTGGCGATGGCAGCGCCTGCTACCCCCATCCGCAGCCCCACGATGAACACAAGGTCCAGCACGATGTTGGTCACCGACGCCCATGCCAGATACACCAGCGAGCGGCGGGAGTTGCCGGCGGCGTTCAGGATGCCGGCGGTCATGTTATACACCACGCTGAACAGCACCCCGCCAAAGTAGATGCGGATATAGGTCACAGCGTCGGCCAGCACCTCGGCGGGGGTGTTCATGGCCACCAGCAAAGCGCGCCCGCAGGCAACGCCGCCCACCGTCAGCAAAAGCCCCATGACCACCGCAATGGCAAGGGAGGTGTGCACCGCCTCGCGGGTCTCCTTGTGGTCGCCCGCGCCCAGATACTGCGACACCACCACGCCCGCGCCCACGGCAAGCCCCTGACTGAAGCCGATGAGCAGGTAGATGGGCGACCCGCTGGAGCCCACGGCGGCAAGGGCATTGCTGCCCACAAAATTGCCCACGATGATGCTGTCGGCGGTGTTGTACATCTGCTGCAGCAGGTTGCCGAAGATCAGCGGCAGGGCAAACAGCAGCAGGCTTTTTACAATGCTGCCCTCGGTCATAAGGGTAGCGGTATTCCGTGTTTTTACGGCGGCCATGGGGCTCCTCCTCTCAGCGCAAAAAATCGCTTGTACCCCTTAGCATAGCACAAACCCCGCCCCGGGACAAGGGGACGGCTGACGATTTTAAATCGTCTCACCCGCAGACAACAGCGGCGGCGCGGCGCTGCCGTGCAGCTTGCGGGCAAGATAGTTCTGTGTGATGCGTACCACCGTACCGGACAGCGCAATTACGCCGATGAGGTTCGGCAGCATCATCAGGCCATTGAAGGTGTCGGAAAGCGTCCATGCAAGGTCCAGCCGCATCACCGCGCCCACCGGCATCAGCGCCACGAACAGCACCCGGTAGCCCGCCCCTGCCCCTGCGCCGAAGAGATACTCCACGGCCTTGCAGCCGTAGCAGCTCCAGCCAAGAGTGGTGGAGTAGGCGAACAGCAGGATGCACACTGCGATCAGCTTTGACCCCAGCGTGCCGAACACGGCGTCAAAGGCCTGCCCCACCAGTGCACTGCCCGCCGCCCCGGCGGCAATGCGCCCGGTGTCCAGATCCACAAAGCCGGAGGTCAGCACCACCAGCGCCGTCAGGGTGCACACCACCATGGTGTCCGCAAACACCTCAAAAATGCCCCACATGCCCTGCTGCACCGGCTCCTTTACGTTGGAAGCCGCGTGCACCATCACCGAGGAGCCAAGTCCGGCCTCGTTGGAAAAAGCACCCCGCTTGAAGCCCCAAGTGACCGCCCGGGACAGCCCATAGCCTACGATGCCCCCACCGGCGGCCCGCAGCCCGAACGCGCCCTTTACGATGGCGGCAAGCGCCGCCGGGACGGCAGTGATGTGCACCCCCACCACGGTGAGCGCACCCACGATGTACAGCAGTGCCATGGCGGGGACAAGCCTTTCCGCCACCGCAGCCACACGCTTCAGCCCGCCCAGCAAGATCACCGCCGACACTGCCGCCAGCACCGCGCCGGTGACGGCCTCCGGCACGCCAAAAGCCGCCTGCAGATTGCCCGCGATGGAATTGAGCTGGCTCAGGTTGCCGATGCCAAAGCTTGCCAGCGCACAGAACGCGGCAAACAGCACCGCCAGCACCCGCCCCGGTTTGCCGCCAAGGCCGTCCCGCAGGTAGTACATCGGCCCGCCGCGCCAGCCGCCCGCCGGGTCTTTGCGGCGGTAGTAGATGCCCAGCACGTTCTCGGCGTAGCTGGTCATCATGCCCAGCAGCGCCATGACCCACATCCAGAACACCGCCCCCGCCCCGCCGGAAAGGATGGCGGTGGCCACCCCCACAAGGTTGCCGGTGCCGATGGTGGACGCCAGCGCGGTGCACAGGCTCTGGAACTGGCTGATGGCCTGCTCCTCGCGGGCGGTATGGGCGGTGACGCTCCGGTCGGTCAGGATAGCACCGAGGGTGTGCCGCATCCAGTAGCCCCACCGCCGCAGCTGGAAGCCCCCGGTGCGCACCGTCAGCAGCAGCCCGGTGCCGAAGAGCAGCCCCAGCCCCACCGGCCCCCACACGATGCCGTTCACGGCCTCGATTCCCCGCATGAACCGCTCTGGCATCCCATCCCCCCTTTTTACCGTATCCTATGCAGCAGCCTTAGTCCTCATGCGGTGCGGAGGGCTTTTCGGGGACGGGAAGGGGCTCCAGCGTCAGCCAGAAGTCCTCCTGTTCCTCGCGGTCTTTTTTGTTGGGGTTTTCTGTTTGATCCATACAGCATCCCTGCCTTTCTGCATAAAGGGTCGCCCGGTGGGCTATGCTTTATGCACAAAAAGGAGGCAGAGCCATGAAACACGCAAAACGCAGCGGCTGGCGTCCCTTTTGGGCAGCGCTGTGCGCCGCCCTGCTGGTGCTGTTGCCGCTGGTGGGCGGCACAGTGCTGCTCAGCCGCGCCCAGCTGCGCAGCAGTCTGCGGCAGGCTGCAAAAAGCCAAAGCGGGGTGCCCATCCGCCTGCCCAAAGCCGCCGACCGGTGCACCGTGCTGCTGTGCGTGGCGGACGAGACCCCGGGCTTTGTGCTGACCTACCTGAACGCCGGACAGAACTGCATTCATCTGCTGGCGATGCCCGCCGCGCTGGAAGTGCCCTTCGGGGGCAAAAATGTCCCCCTTGCGGATTGTTACGCCGCCGCAGGCCCCGCCCGCTGCCGGGAGGCGCTGGGCGAGGTGTTTGCCCTGCCGGAGGATACCGATTATCTTGCCATCGCCCCGGCGGTGCTGACAAAGCTTGCGGCGCGGTATGGCGCAGTGCGGGTGGGCTTTACCGGGGCCCTCACCCCGGAGCAGTTGGCGCGGTACGGCAAAGGCACCGGGGTGCAGGGCATTTCTGCCGCCGATGCTCACAGCTTTTTAGCGGCGCTGGATGCCGACACTGCTCTTTCGCCCCGGCGCACCGCCGCCGCCCGGGCGGCGGTGTGGGATGCGTTTTTCCGGCAGGCGCTGGAGCTGCTGCCCACCACCCTGCCGCAGGGTCTGCGGGAGGTGAGCAGCAGTCTGCTGACCAGCCTGACCGCCGTAGACCTTGCTGCACTGGAGCGCACGCTGGAATTTTTAGCCACCAGCGCCGAGCCGGTGGATATCACCGCTGACGCCCTGCCCGGGGACTGGGCAGGCGGGCACTATACGGTGTCCGATGCCTCCCGGGCGGCGGTGCAGAGCTTTTTCAACCTCTCCCCGGCGGCGGCGCAGTCTGCGTCCGGCAGTGAGCCGTAACCCAGCACCAGCGTCCCGGCGGCAGAGTGCGCCGTGCCGGTCAGGTCGTAGTCGCTCAGCAGGGAACAGCGCACCCCGTACTGCCGGGCAGCAGCCCGCAGGGCGGCGTCCGGCGGCGGGTCTTTCAGCTGCGCCAGCAGGTGCAGGCCGGTGTGTAGCCCCGCAAGGGTCAGCTCTTCCGGTGCAAAGGAGGTGCGCAGCGCCGCCACCAGCGCATCCCGGCGGGCTTTGTAGGCGGTGCGCTCCCGCGCTAAGTGCCGGGTAAAATACCCCCCGGTGATAAAGCGCGCCAGCGTCTGCTGCTCAAACCGCCCCACCGTGCCGGAGTACAGCCGGTACTTGGCCTGCCATGCGCCCAGCAGCTGCCGGGGCAGTACCATGTAGGCGATACGGATGCCCGGGGCAAGGCTGCGGGAGCAGGTGGACAGGTACACCACCGGGCCGTCTGCGCCCGCCATGCCCTGCAAGCTGGGCAGCGGGCGGGTGTCAAAACGGAACTCGGAGTCGTAGTCGTCCTCAATGATGTACCGCCGTCCCGGGGCGCGGGCCGCCCAGTGCAGCAGCTCCGCCCGGCGTCCGGCGGGCATGGTGACCCCGGTGGGGAACTGGTGGCTGGGGGTGACGTAGCACACCGCCGCATCGCTGGCGGAAAGAGCCGTCAGCGACAGCCCGTCCGCATCCACCGGCAGGCAGCGGCAGGGCACGCCGTTGTTTTCCAGCACCTGCCGGGCGCGGGGGTAGCCGGGAGTCTCCACGGCAGCGGGGCCGGGCAGAAGCGGGGCCAGCAGCCCCAGCAGATATTCCAGTCCTGCGCCCACCACCAGCTGCTCCGGGTCGCACTGCACGCCCCGGTACTCGGCCAGATACCCTGCCAGCGCCTGCCGCAGGGCGGCATCGCCCCGGGCATCCCCGGGAGTAAGCAGCTCCGGCGCAGAGTACAGCAGTTCCTTTTGCAGCCGCGCCCATGTGCGGAAGGGGAACAGCCCCGGGTCCACGCCCCGGGTGGATAAATCGAACTGTACCGGCGGGGCGGTGTCGGCGGGGTGCACTGCCGTCGGCGCAGAGGGTGCGGCGGGCGGCTGCACCCCCTGCGGCAAGGCAAGATACTCCTGCACCGTGAAGCCGCTGCGCTCCCGGGCGGTCAGGTAGCCCTCGGCTGCCAGCATCTGGTAGGCAGTGTCCACCGTGTTCACCGAGACCGACAGCTCCGCCGCCAGCCGCCGCTTGCCGGGCATCCGGGTGCCCGCCGTCAGTGTGCCCGCCCGCATCTCGGCGGCAAGGCTGCGGTAGAGCTGCTCGTACAGCGGCACCGCCGAAGCCGGGTCCAGTGCCGTGGTCAGATGTACCATAGAATGTCCCTCCTGTCTGGGCATTGCGTCAAACTGACCCCATAAAAAAACTTTATTCTGGGTATTTTCATGGGGTCAGTTCTGCGTATAATAGGAGCATACCCGCCGGACACCCAAATGTCAAGTAGTTTTGTGGGGTTATCGGCGCGATTGGAGGGAAAGTATCATGTCTACTACTGCAATGTGGCTGCTGCTGGCAGTCGTCGTTATCCTGATCCTGTTTTTCAGTGTGCTGTACAAGCGCCGCTTTACGGTGCACGAGCTGGCGCTTACCGGCGTGATGGCTGCGCTGAGCCTTGTGGCCTACCTGTTCTTCCGCATCCCGTTCTACGGCGGCTCCTCGTTCCATCTGGGCAACACCTTTACTGCCCTGGCGGCACTGCTGCTGGACGGCGTATCCGGCGGTCTGGCGGGTGCCATCGGTCTGGCGCTGGCAGATATCCTTGCCGGTGACCCGGGCTACGCCATTACCACCTTCGTGCTCAAGTTCATCATCGGCATCACCTGCGGTGCCGTGGCACATAAGGTGTTCAAGCTGCGGGATCAGGATCGTCACAGCGCCGGGTATCTGGTCAAGGTGATCGTCTCTGCGGGTTCCGGTCTGCTGCTGAACGTGTTCACCGACCCCTTCCTTGGCTACTTCCGCAACGTGTACATCTTTGGGCAGGAGTACACCGTGGCACAGGCACTGACCAAGATCGCCGGCGGCGTCACCTTTGTGAACAGTGTGGCTTCCACTGCCTGCGCCGTGGTGCTGTATCTGGCACTGCGCCCCGCACTGGAGCGTGCAAAGCTGCTTTCCAAGGGCGAGAACAAAGCTGCCTGAATTTTAAATAAAAAGGGATCCTGAAGCGCCAGCTGGCGTTTCAGGATCCCTTTTTTGTTACCGTTTTCGGCTGCAAAGGTGCTTTGCGGCGTCTCGCCCGGCGGCAAGGCCGCTGCCGAACGCCCAGTGCAGGTTGAAGCCGCCGCAACTTCCGGCGCAGTCCAACGTTTCCCCCACAAAGTACAGCCCCGGACAGCCCTTGAACTGGAAGGTCGGTTCCACCTCGGTCAGGGCAAGCCCGCCGCCGGTGGTCTGCGCCTGCCGCCAACCGCAGGGGGTCAGCCCCTCGAACCGCCAGTGCTTGGCGGTGTGGGCAAGCTTCTGCCAGCTGCCTGCGGGCAGGGCGTGGGGGGCGGTATCCGGCAGGGCGGCGGCAGCCCAGAGGGCGCGGCCAAGCTTGCCGTGCAAAAGCCCCAGCCAGAACGCCGCCGCCGTGTCCTCGGCAAGCAGCGGTGCACGCGCCGCAAACAGGGCGGCAAGCTCTGTCTCCGGCACAGCGGGGAACAGATCAAGCTCCACTGCCGGGTGCTTCGGCCTGCGCCCGGGGGCAAGCAGACCGGACAGCTGCATGATGCAGATGCCGGAAAGCCCGTAGTCGGTAAACTGCACTTCGCCCAGCTCTTCAGCCAATACCCGGTCACCGTCCAGCAGGCGGGCGGCGGCTTTGGCGCGGATGCCCGCAAGGCTCTTGTTCGGTTTTGCGCATTGCAGGGCGGTCAGGCAGGGGTAAAGGGGGCGCATCTGCCCGCCGCAGTCGGCGGCAAAGCGGGTGCCGAAGCCGTCCGTGCCGAACTGCGGCCCGGCGGCACCGCCCATGGCGCAGATAACGGCATCTGCCCGCAGGCTTTCGGTACCGCCCTCGGCGGTGGTAAACTGCACGGCGTAGCCGCCCTTGCTCTGCCGCAGGGTGCTTACCGTGCAGCCGGTGCGCAGCTGTACGGTGTGCCGCTGCAAATGCAGCTCCAGCAGCGCCAGCACGTCTGCCGCCTGATTAGAATAAGGATACACCCGCCCGGCTTCATCGGTGCGGGTGTACAGCCCCAGCTGCTCAAACCACGCCAGCGGCGCGGCGGCATCCACCGCTGCCAGCAAAGGCCGCAGCGCGGCGGGGTCGGCGGTGAAGTACTTTTCCGGCGCAATGGCGGTGTTGTCCAGATTGCAGCGGCCGTTGCCGGTAGCCAGCAGCTTTTTGCCCACCTTGGGGTTGCGCTCCAGCACCGTGACGCGGGCAGCGGGCGCGGCCTGTGCAGCCGCCAGCGCAGCGGCCAGTCCGGCGGCACCGCCGCCCAGAATAAGGATGTGTGCCATGCGGACACCTGCTTTCTTTGGGTTTATTCCTATTTATTGTAGCAGAACCCCGCCCGGAACGCAATGCGGCGGGCAAAGCAAAAAATGTGCTGCCGGTATAATTTGCCGCCGCTGACAGATACTACATACAAAGGAAACCGCAAGGAGGGCAAAATAATGAAAGCAACCGGTATCGTGCGCCGCATCGACGAGCTTGGCAGGGTGGTGATCCCCAAGGAGATCCGCCGCACCCAGCGCATCCGGCGGGGCGACCCGCTGGAGATCTTTACCACCGGCGACGGGGAAGTGATCTTTAAAAAGTACTCGCCCATGGGCGAGGTGAACACCCTTGCCGCCCAGCTGGCAGAGGTGCTCAGCCGCCAGTTTGCACTGACCGCCTTTGTGTGCGACAGGGACCGCATTCTGGCGGTCAGCGGCAGCGGGCGGCGGGAGCTGACCGACCGCAGCATCAGCCAGCCGCTGGAAAAGCTGATGGATGCCCGCAAGCTCTACCAGAGCCCCGGCGCACCGGAAAAGACCCTGCTGCCCTGCGAGGGCGCACCCCGAGTGCTGCTATGCGCCGCACCGGTACTGGCGGGCGGGGACGTGACCGGCGCGGTGGGTCTGTTGACCGAGGATCGCGCCGCCTGCCCGGAGGACGCCCAGTGCAAGGCGGTGGCAGTGGCAGCGGCCTTTCTGGCAAAGCAGATGGAGGAATAAGGCAGAGCACGACAAACGCATTTTCACGAGAGGGTTTCACCCGCAAAAACACCGCCGCCCGGCCTGTGGAAGCAAGCCGGGCGGCGGTGTACATGAAAGGATGAATGTGAGGATGATTAGTTTGTGATGGGCACAGGCACCTTTTTCAGGCGGTTCCATGCGAGGATGATGCGTGCATTGGTCACCGTGGTGTCCGGGCCAAAGGTTGCACCGTAGTCGGACATCAGACCCTGCTCTGCGCACCAGCGGGCAGCCTTCTGCTGCTCGATGGCGTCAGCGGGGATATCGGTATACAGTGCGGTGCTTACAGGGTCGGGTTTTCCGGCAGTCGTCCACAGGACGTTTGCCAGCTCCTGACGGGTAGAGGGGATAAAGCCGCCCGGCAGGGTATAGTACAGGTACAGGGAAGAGATGTGAGCATAGGTGATATAACCCAGACCCGCAGTGCCCAGCACGATGCCAAGTGCGGCTGCGCCGGAGGAGAAGCCCGGGTCGATCTCGTCGCCGGGTTGGTCCGGAGTGGGCGGTGTGGGCGGTGCGGGCTCTTCGGTCACCAGAACGATGGACGCCGGGGAATACACGTCAATGGCGTAGCTGCCGTCATTGTTTTTCCGGACTTTATCGGTTCCCATAATGGATTCGCCGTCTGCAAGGCAGTCGATCAGTGCGGTATCGGTCTTTACGGTAATGGGGTTTGCCTGCCGCTCAGACATACCGTGGGGCACATACAGCGCTTCATAGCCGTTTTTAGAAAAACCACCATTTACACGCACTTGGAAGGTTCTGCCATTCTGATCGCTCACAGAGGTAAAGCTGACGCTGCCTTCCGGCACAGTGGGCTTGCTTACAAAATAGCCGCCGGTGATAGAAAGATCGGTCGGGTCGTCGATGCTGCTTACATTCACAGCTTTGGTAAACAGGCCGCCGCTGATGGAAAGCGGGGAGTTACATTCTTTGGTGACAACCTCGCCGTCAAACTGGCCGTCTTCGATGATGATGGGGGTGTGATTATTCGCGAGGGTCATACCCTTTTCAAAGGTTCCGCCCTCGATCTTGGCCTCCGTGCCGGAGGAGGCGTATACCTCGACAGCTTTCTCAAAGGTGCCGCCGGAGATGGTTCGGTAGTTGCGCACATCCCCTTGGAAGTTACCATTGGAGATGATGCTGGAGTTGTACACCGTTCCTTGGAAGGTGCCGCCGGAGATGACGCCGGGGATGGACACATTATTGTTGTTGTAGCTGTAGTCGTTGTTCACCTCTCCTAGGAAGGTGCCGTCGGAGATGGTGCCCCAGTTGACAACATCCCCTTGGAAGGTGCCACCGGAGATGACGCCGGGGATGGACCCCTGATCGTCGTAGGCGCGGTAGTTGTACACCATCCTTTGGAAGGTGCCGCCGGAGATGGTGCCGTAATTATCGGTTCCACTGCCGACGATGCCGCTGTTAAATTCGGCATCTTTAATAATACGGAGAGTTGCCTGCAATGCGCTTTCAGCCTCGGCCTCCGAGGAGGGCTGCAGGGCAAAAACGCCATTGTACAGCCAACAAGCGGAGTCAGCGACGTAGAGCCAATGGGTACCGTCGCCGCTGTCTGCGGGATAGCCTTCGGCGTTCAGCTGGATGGAAAAGCTATCGGCGGTGCCGTTTTCCGCGTCCAGATCACGGCTGCTGCGGGTGGCGGCTTCCTCCTCGGTGCTGCGGGAGGCATCGGCCTCCTGTACAAGGGGTGCAGCCTTTTTGGCCGTGGTCTGGGCGGGTGCATCGAACACCGGGGCAGCTGCCAGTGCAGACACCGGCAGCAGGGACAGCAGCATACTGCCGGTCAGCAGGATGCTTACAATGCGTTTGGCTTTCATAGGGGTTCGCTCCTTTCGTGTGGTTTTTATACGGGGTCTCGTTACCATAAATATACCATAAACTAGGCAAAAACAAAAGAAATTCTGCGCGAATGGGGGTTAAAACTGCGCGAATGGCTGAAAAGGGGGGAACGAACCCTCTCAGGCGCTCCCGCGCCAGCTCCCCCAAGGGGGGAGCCAAGCCGTTACGTTCGTTGCTAAAGTGTTAGGTACAACGAGGAAGCTTTCGGGCGTGCTCTTGGCTCTCCCTTTGGGAGAGCTGTCACCGCAGGTGACTGAGAGGGCGCACGCCGTCAGCCTTTGCACGCCCTCTCAGGCGCTCCCGCGCCAGCTCCCCCAAGGGGGGAGCCAAGCCGTAAAGTTCAGCACTAAAGTATTAGGTATAACGAGGAAGCTTCCGGCAGTGCTCTTGCCTCTCCCTTTGGGAGAGGTGGCATCGCGTAGCGATGACGGAGAGGGCGCACACCCCCTTTATGACAGAATTATGAATCTTTATAAACATTTTTGCAAAGGGCTTGACAGCAGGGCAAAAACGGTTATAATGGTCTTAGCACTCAGGAACAAGGAGTGCTAAACAAACAAAAGCGATACAAAAAGGAGGCAGGCGCTATGACGATGGATGCACGCAAGCAACGGGTCTTGCAGGCGATCGTGGCGCTGTATGGCCTTGAGGGCGAGCCGGTGGGCAGCAGCGTGCTGGCAAACTACTTTGATATGGCAGTGTCCAGCGCAACGCTGCGCAACGAGATGGCGGCGCTGACAAAGCTGGGCCTGCTGGAGCAGCCCCACACCAGCGCAGGGCGTGTGCCCAGCGCCAAGGGCTACCGGTATTATCTGGACAACCTGCTGACCGATGATCAGCCGCTGGACCGCGTTACCCGCGCCCGGGTAGATGCGGTGTTCGCCAGCCTTGACCACGAGCCGGAAAAGCTGGCACAGGGCGCTGCCAAGGCGCTGGCCGCCATCAGCGGCTGCACCGCCGCCGTCAGCACCCCCTGCGCCGAGGATCTGTGCATCGCCCATTACGAGGTGGTGCAGGTGGGCCGCAGCGCAGCCGCTGTGC
>ENA-OVGQ01001186-OVGQ01001186.1-human-gut-metagenome-genome-assembly--contig:-NODE-1186-length-29921-cov-3.960155_pt1 | contig 29921 bp, 27 predicted proteins | sample MGYA00237774_ERZ505427 | MGnify/ENA primary metagenome ERZ505427 (study PRJEB26158, sample SAMN06016404) | human gut metagenome | biome: human gut; feature: ankylosing spondylitis patient; material... | reverse complement strand
TTCTCGGCGAGGGATATATGGATGTTATAGCACTGCATCAGGCAGGCTTTACAAATGCGGTGGCATCGCTGGGAACAGCATTTACTTCAGAGCAGGCAGTCATACTTAAAAGATATACCGATGAGGTGCTTCTTACATATGACAGCGATGCGGCAGGTATCAAAGCAGCATTGAGAGCGATACCGATGCTCAGGGATGCAGGAATAAACGCCAGAGTTATCCATATGGACCCGTATAAAGACCCGGATGAGTTTATAAAAGCTCTTGGAAATGAGGAGTTTGAGAAGCGGATAAATGATGCACAGAACGCATTTTTGTTTGAGATAGAGGTTCTCAGAAAAAACTATGATATAACTGATCCTGAACAAAAAACAAAGTTCGACCACGAGATGGCAAGAAAACTTCTCGTGTTTGAAGATAAGGTTCAGAGAGACAATTATATCGAGACATTATCAGCAAAATATTCAATAAAAAAAGAAGATTTGCGGGGGCTTGTCATAAAAAATGCGAATATGGCTTCAAGCAAGACAAAGAAAACATTTAGTCAGAGTGATGGATATCAGAAAAACGGCAGGAAACCTAAGGAAAAAGGAATAGAATATTCATATAAATTACTGCTTTCATGGCTTGTAGACAGCCCTGAGCTTTTTGGGAAAGTAAGCGATATCGTTGGCAGAGAAGATTTTGAGGAAGAACCGTATAAAAAGGCGGCAGAACTTTTATATGAACAGTTTGAAAAGGGTGAGGTTATTCCGGCAAGGATAGTAAATCATTTTGAGGAAGCAGACGAGCAGAAAGAGATAGCAGATATTTTTCAGACAACCTTTAAGGTCAATATGAACAGCGATGAGAAAGAGAGAGCACTCAATGAGCTGGTGTTTAAGATAAAAGAATACAGTATTGATAAAAAATTAAAAAATCTGACAGATATAACAAAACTTCAGTCGCTAATGATTGAAAAAAATAAAATTCAGAACAGAGATAAAATGCATATTTCTCTAAAAGATGGTTAGAGTATAAACGAAGTCATTTATACGGTAGATGATGAAGTTTGTTACATAAAAGAAAGGATGGAACAATATGGCAACAGAGAAGAAACCGGCTAGAAGCACAGGGAAAAAATCTGCAGCTAAGAAAGCAGAAGAAAAGAATATCGAAGAAGAAAAGAAGAAATTTCAACAGAAGCTTATTGCTTTGAAAGAGCTTGCAAAGAGCAAGAAAAATGTGCTGGAGCTTGGAGAAATCAACAATTTCCTGGCTGATGTTCAGCTTGATGAAGAAAAGACGGAAAAGGTTATTGATTTGCTTGAGGCAAGCGGTGTTGATGTACTGAGAATTTCAGATGACAAGGACGATGCCGACGATGATGCACTTATCCTTGAACTTGAGGAGAGCGGCGAAGTGCCTGACGAGGACGAGATTGAAAATATCGACCTCTCGGTGCCTGACGGAGTAAGTATTGACGATCCTGTTCGTATGTATCTTAAAGAGATAGGAAAAGTTCCGCTTCTTTCTGCTGATGAGGAAGTAGAGCTTGCAAAGCGTATGGAAAATGGTGACATAGAGGCAAAGAAAAAACTTGCAGAAGCAAACTTAAGACTTGTAGTAAGTATCGCAAAGCGTTATGTCGGCAGAGGAATGTTGTTCCTTGACCTTATTCAGGAAGGTAACTTAGGTCTTATAAAGGCAGTTGAAAAATTTGATTATAAAAAAGGATATAAGTTCAGCACATATGCTACATGGTGGATTCGCCAGGCCATAACAAGAGCCATTGCAGACCAGGCGAGAACAATCCGTATTCCGGTTCACATGGTTGAGACGATAAACAAATATGTGAGAGTGCAAAGACAGCTTCTTCAGGAACTCGGCAGAGAGCCACAGCCTGAGGAGATAGCGAAACATATGAATATGCCTGTTGACAGGGTAAGGGAAATTCAGAAAATATCGCTTGAACCGGTTTCACTTGAAACTCCTATCGGTGAGGAGGAGGACAGCCATCTTGGTGACTTTATCCAGGATGACAATGTACCTGTACCGGCAGAAGCCGCAGCGTTTACACTACTTAGAGAACAGCTTGATGAGGTGCTTGGAACTCTTACGGAGAGAGAACAGAAAGTTCTTAAACTTCGTTTTGGTCTTGAGGACGGCAGAGCGAGAACACTTGAGGAAGTAGGAAAAGAGTTCAAGGTAACAAGAGAGCGTATCCGTCAGATTGAAGCAAAAGCACTTAGAAAATTAAGACATCCTAGCCGCAGCCGTAAATTAAAGGATTATCTTGAGTAAGACAAAACTTTCTAAAAGGCTTGAAACGGTCGCATCATGTGTAAGCACAGGAGGAACTGTTGCGGATATAGGATGTGACCACGGTTTTACTTCTATTTATCTTATTGAAAATAAAATGGCAAGATGCGGGATTGCCATGGATATAAATAAAGGTCCGTTAGAAAAGGCAAAAAGCCATATAAGACAAGCGGGACTTACGGATAAGATAGAGACGAGACTTTCAAACGGTCTTGATAAACTTGAAAGCGGCGAAGCTGATACCATACTTATAAGCGGTATGGGAGGTGCTTTGATAAGAGATATTCTTATGAAAGAGAAAGACAAGACAATTAGTGCAGGTGAACTTGTTTTATCACCGCAGTCAGAAATATATCTTGTCAGAAGATGTCTTCATGAACTCGGTTTTTTCATAGATATGGAAAAGATGGTTTTTGACATGGGAAAATACTATGTTGTAATAAGGGCCGTAAGAAAAGACATGATGGAATGTTTAGGACTGCGTAATAAAGAAGTTGCGGAAATAAATCATTCCGGAAGTATAAAAAATATTGATGAGACATACGATGAAGCTGATTATGTATATGGGAAATACCTGATAGCTGCAAAGAATGATGTCTTTGCTGAATTTCTGGCTAAGGAAAAAGAACGCATGGAAAAAGTGATGGCTTCACTAAAAAAAAGCGGTATGTCCGATGAAGAAATAAGTAAACAAAAGATAATTGCTGAATATGATTTATTGTTAAAGACAATATGCAGGATGCAGTAAATAAAATTTTGTGAGCGGAAAGGGATAGTGTGGATATGGTTAAAGTGACAGTTTCCGGCGTAACAAAGGAATATGACACCGGGATTACATATGGAGAAGTTTCAAAAGATTTTAAAGATAATTGCAAATATGACATAATTTTGGCAAAACAGGGTGCAAAGCTTATCGAGTTAAATAAAAAGATAAAAACTGATTGTGAGATAGAATTTTTAGATATTTCGGACCCAAACGGTCACAAAACATATGTCAGAGGCGTAAATCTGCTGTTGCTGGATGCTTTTTACGAAGTGTGTAAGGATATGCCGCTCAAAAATGTATTTATAAAATATATGATAGGTGACAGTTGCTACTGTGAAGCAGAGGGCATTGAAATAACGGATGAAATTTTAAAAAAAGTCGAGGAAAAGATGCACGAGCTTGTTAAAAAGGATATACCTTTTGAAAAGCGTGTAGTAAGCACTCAGGAAGCATCGGATATTTTTGAAAAACACAAGATGTATGATAAAAAGAAACTGTTTGAGTATAGGAGAGTGTCAACGGCAAACATCTATTCACTTGACGGTTTTGAGGATTACTATTACGGCTATATGCCATCAGGCAGCGGATTACTTAAATATTTCACGATAGAAAAGTATGATAATGGTTTTATGGTGAATATGCCAAACCAGAAAACTCCTACGGAAGTGAAAAATCATGTTCCGAGTCCGAAGCTGTTTAAGACACTTCAGGAAGCCGGAAACTGGGGGAAAGTGGTTAATGTAAGAACTGTAGGAGCGTTAAATGAAATTGTTGCAAATGGAGGGGCATCAAACCTTATTCTTGTGCAGGAGGCATTACAGGAAAAGAAAATCGCACAGATAGCGGAAAAGATAGCCGGGGATGCGAGTAAAAAGTTTGTGATGATAGCCGGACCGTCATCATCAGGAAAAACATCATTTTCGCACAGATTATCCATTCAGCTTAGGACATTTGGCATAACACCGCATCCTATCTCGCTCGACAATTATTTCAAAAATAGGGAAGATACGCCGATAGATGAAAACGGAAACTATGATTTTGAATGTCTTGAAGCTATAGATGTGGAGCAGTTCAACAAGGATATGACTGCACTTTTAGCCGGAGAGACCGTTCAGATGCCGGTGTTTAACTTTCTTACGGGACATAGGGAATACAAAGGTGATTTTCTAAAACTTGGAAAGGATGATATACTTGTGCTTGAGGGTATTCACGGCTTAAATGACAAACTTTCATATTCACTCCCGAAAGAAAGTAAGTTTAAGATATATATAAGTGCACTTACCCAGTTAAATATTGATGAGCACAATAGAATATCGACAACTGACGGCAGACTTATAAGACGAATGGTAAGAGATGCGAGAACGAGAGGTTCATCGGCAGCAAAAACCATCTCAATGTGGCCGTCGGTAAGGAGGGGGGAGGACAAATATATATTCCCGTTCCAGGAGGAAGCAGATGTGATGTTCAATTCGGCACTCATATATGAGCTTGCGGTATTAAAACCATATGCCGAAGCGATACTCTTTGGAATACCAAAGGATGCACCGGAGTATATAGAAGCAAAAAGGCTGCTTAAATTCCTTGATTATTTCCTTACGATAAGCAGTGAGGGAATACCTAAAAATTCGCTTATGCGTGAGTTTGTGGGTGGAAGTGTTTTTAATGTTTAGATAAATGACAGAAAGGAAACGACATAATATGGCAAAGATAATTGATGGTAAGAAGATTTCACAGGAGATTAAGGATGAACTCAAGGAGAGAGTGGCTGCTCTTAAGGAAAAGGGTGTTGAGGTTACTCTTGCGGTTATTCAGGTTGGTAATAACCCGGCTTCAACTGTTTATGTTGGCAATAAGAAAAAGGCTTGTGCTTATGTTGGCATAAGATCACTTGCGTATGAACTTCCGGAGGAGACTACGGAAGCAGAGCTTCTTGAACTTGTAGAGAAGTTAAATAAAGATGACTCAGTTAATGGAATTTTGGTTCAGCTTCCACTTCCTAATCATATTGATGAGGATAAGGTTATTAAGACTATCGCACCTGAAAAAGATGTGGACGGTTTCAATCCTGAGAGTGTCGGAAGACTTAGCATAGGACAGAAAGGTTTTGTTTCATGTACACCGGCAGGTATCATTCAGCTTTTGAAGCGTTCTGGTATAGAAATTGACGGTAAAGAGTGCGTTATCATAGGAAGAAGCAATATCGTAGGGAAACCTATGTCTATGCTTTTGCTTAGGGAAAACGGAACTGTTACCATCTGCCATTCGCATACAAAGGATTTAAAAGAAGTTACAAAACATGCGGATATACTTATCGTTGCGATAGGTAAGACAAAATTTGTAACTGCCGATTATATCAAAGAGGGGGCTGTTGTTATTGATGTCGGAATGGACAGAGATGAGAACGGGAAACTCTGTGGAGATGTTGATTATGCAGATGTAGAGCCAAAGGCCGGTGCGATAACACCTGTTCCGGGCGGAGTAGGTCCTATGACTATCGCAATGCTTATGCATAATTGTGTAAGCTCAGTTGAAGAATAATTATAGAAAAGAGGAATACAGTGAATATATTTTTTGTATCATTGGGATGTGATAAGAACCTTGTGGATAGTGAGATGATGATTACATCTCTTAGAAAAAACGGTTTTGTCCTTACGGATGATATTGATGATGCGGATGTTATTGTTGTAAATACCTGTTGTTTTATAGGTGATGCAAAAGAGGAGAGCATCAACACGCTTATTGAGATGGGTGGTTACAAGGAGGGAAGATGCAAACTTCTGGTTGCAGCGGGCTGCCTTGCACAGAGGTACCACAATGAGATTAAGGAGGATATTCCTGAAGTTGACCTTATTGTCGGAACGATGGGATATGAGGATTTATCAGAAAAGATAAATGAAGCTTTAGGCGGCAAAGGAGTTTTAGAGTCTTTAAAGGACATTGATTATCTTCCGACACCGCTTACCGACAGAGACAGTATGTCAGGCGGTTACTATGCGTACTTAAAGATTGCTGAGGGATGTGACAAGTGCTGTACCTACTGTGTTATTCCAAAAGTCAGAGGTCATTACAGAAGTGTTCCAATGGATAATCTTATCGCACAGGCAAAACATCTTGTTGCAAACGGAGCAAAGGAACTTATCCTTGTCGCACAGGAGACTACCCTTTACGGTAAGGATATTTATGGCGAAAAGAGTCTGCCAAAGCTTTTAGAGGAACTTTCTAAGATTGATGAGCTTAAATGGATAAGGATATTATATTGTTATCCTGAGGAGATTACGGATGAGCTTATATCTGCGATAAAAAATCTTCCGAAAGTCTGCCATTATCTTGATATGCCTATCCAGCACGGTTCAGATGATGTGCTTAGGAGAATGGGAAGATGGACGAACAGGGAGCAGATAGAAAAAACTGTTGCAAAACTCAGAGAGGAAATCCCTGACATTGCACTTAGGACAACTCTTATAACGGGATTTCCCGGTGAAACGGAAGATGATTTTGAGCAGGTAAAAGAGTTTGTAAAGAAAATGGAGTTTGACAGGCTCGGCGTATTTACTTATTCAAGAGAAGAAGACACACCTGCGGCTGAGATGGACGGTCAGATAGACGAGGAAGTCAAAGAAGCAAGGCGTGACGAGATAATGCAGATACAGCAGGATATTGCTTTTGACAAGAGTAATTCAAGAGTGGGAGAAATATACGAGGTAATGATAGAGGGAAGACTTCCAGACGAAGGAGTATATATTGCGAGAACATATATGGATGCTCCGGATGTTGACGGATATGTTTTCATTCAGTCAGATTACAATCTTGATTCAGGCGATTTTGTTAAGGTCGAGGTAACAAGATCAGATGAGTATGACCTTATAGCCGAAATAATAGAATGAGAGGATCACAGTATGAATCTACCAAATAAAATAACAATGTTGAGAGTTATAATGATACCGTTCTTTGCATTTTTTATGCTTACGGATGTTGTCGGAAATTCTAAGTATATTGCCGTTGCAATCTTTATCATAGCATCACTTACGGATACGCTTGACGGATTTATTGCAAGGAAATACAATCTTGTGTCAAACTTCGGAAAGTTTATGGACCCGCTTGCAGATAAACTGCTTGTCAGCACGGCACTCATATGTTTTGTATCTGTACCTGATAATCCTATGCCGGTATGGGGAGTTATTGTTATCATAAGCAGAGAGTTTATCATAAGTGGTTTCAGACTTGTTGCCGCAAATGAGGGCATTGTGCTCGCTGCAAGCTGGTGGGGCAAGATTAAGACCACTGTCCAGATGGTGATGTCAGTGCTCCTTATTGTGAATTTTGACGGTGAAGTGATAGATATTATCGAAAATATATTTATCTATGCGGCTATCGCTCTGACGGTAATATCACTTGTGGATTATCTCATTAAGAACTGGAAAGTTCTTGACGACGGAAAAATGTGATACAGAAAGGCTGACAAAAGATGGATAAAGTAATAGTTGTCGGAGGAGGAGCAGCAGGAATTATGGCTGCTATATCTGCCGCAGAGTCGGGAGATAGTGTGCTTCTTATCGAAAAGAACGAAAAACTTGGAAAAAAAGTTTATATCACCGGCAAGGGAAGATGTAATATAACAAATGACAGCGATGTTGAAAATCTGCTGAAAAATGTAAGGTCAAATCCAAAGTTTTTATACAGTGCTTTTTATACATTTGACAGTTACCGCATGATGGACTTTTTAGAAAGCGAAGGACTTAAGATAAAGACTGAACGCGGAAACAGGGTTTTTCCGGAGTCTGATAAGTCATCTGATGTGATAAGGACACTGAAAAAAGCACTTGAAAAAAGAAAAGTAAAGATACTTTTAAATACAAAGGTAAATAAAATAGATATTAAAGACGGTATATGCAAAGGTGTAGAAGTACAGTCGGGCAGCAGGAGTGAAAATTATACGGCTGATAAAGTTATAGTTGCGACAGGCGGCTGTTCTTACCAGTCAACAGGCTCGACCGGGGACGGCTATAAATTTGCAAAAGATGCAGACATAAAGGTGACAAAATGTTATCCGTCACTTGTGCCGTTTAATATTGACTCTGATATACCAAAGAGATTGCAAGGGCTTTCACTTAGAAATGTGAAAATGACGCTTACCGATAAAGGCAGGGCTGTATATGAGGAACTTGGCGAGATGCTGTTTACGCATTTTGGCGTGAGCGGACCACTTGTACTTAGTGCGAGTACACTTGTTGCAGGTAAGGATATGTCTGATGTAAAGATAAGTATAGACTTAAAACCTGCTTTGTCAAATGAACAGCTTGATGAGAGGATACTCAGAGATTTTTCCGAAAATAAAAACAGTTATTTTAAGAACAGTCTGTCAAGGCTTCTGCCGTCAAAACTGATTCCGGTGATAGTGGAACTTTCAGGTATTGATGAGCGGAAACAGGTAAATAACATAACAAAAGAAGAAAGACATAAGCTAGTCAGTCTTTTAAAGGGAGTGACATTTAAGATAGACAGTCTGCGTGGATTTAATGAAGCCATAATAACAAAAGGCGGGGTGTCGGTTAAGGAGATAAATCCGGGGACTATGGAATCAAAGAAAGTTAAGGGTCTTTTCTTTGCCGGAGAGGTTCTTGATCTCGATGCGGTCACGGGAGGATACAATCTTCAGATAGCATGGTCAACAGGGTATCTTGCAGGAATGAACTGAAATTCTTCGTTCAGAAGATTTCGAGAGCACATAACAGGACAACGGAGGGAAATATGTATAATATAGCAATAGACGGACCGGCAGGAGCCGGAAAAAGTACGATAGCAAAAAAGGCGGCAAAAAAACTTGATTTTATATATGTTGACACGGGAGCTATGTATAGGGCAATAGCACTTTATTTTATAAGAGCCGGTGTGAAAGCCGAGGATGAAAAGACAATAAGTGAAAAATGTGTGGATATTGATGTTTCGATAGATTATGTTGACGGTGCACAGCAGGTTATCTTAAATGGAGAAAATGTAAATGACTTTATCAGAACAGAACAGGTCAGCATGATGACTTCAAATATATCAAAGTATCCTGCTGTAAGAGAAAAACTCTTAAATCTCCAGAGACAGCTTGCTGCACAGAAAAATGTCATAATGGACGGCAGGGACATAGGAACATGCGTACTGCCTGATGCGAAGACAAAGATATTCCTTACGGCGAGTGCGAAAGAGAGAGCGAGAAGAAGATATAAAGAGCAGGTTGAAAGAGGAATAGAGTGTGACATCGACCAGATAGAGAAAGATATAATAGCAAGGGACGAGCAGGATATGAACAGGAAGACAGCACCTTTAAAGCAGGCTGAGGATGCCGTGCTTATCGACTCGTCTGATATGAGCATTGAGCAGGTGGTTGATGCGATAATTGAAACTTTTGAAGCTACAAAATAAAATCATCGGAGAATGTGCTTTCAGGTTATATTAAGAAAAGCCATTGTCACGGATAAAAGGGAGCGATATGAGAGAAGTTACAACTGCAAAGAGTGCAGGATTTTGTTTCGGAGTCAGGCGTGCCGTTGACATGGTATATGCTGAGGCTAAGAAAGATAACAGGGTATTTACACTCGGACCTATCATTCACAATGAGCAGGTAGTAAAAGATTTAGAAAAAAAAGGTGTAAAAGTCATAGATTCTGTTAATGATATAAGTGAAAAAGAAAATACAACTATAATAATACGTTCACACGGAGTGCCGCAGAATGTCATAAATGCACTTAAAGAAAAAAAAGTAAATATCGTTGATGCGACCTGTCCTTTTGTGTCAAAGATACACAAAATAGTAAAGCAGGCATCTGAGGATGGGAAAACGGTTGTGATTGTCGGAAGTGATAATCATCCTGAAGTAGAGGGGATAAAAGGTTGGTGCGTCAGTAAACCGATAGTTATAGAAAGTGCTTCGGAGGCTGAAAAACTAGACAATTTCGGCGGCAAAAAATTGTGTATTGTGTCACAAACGACATTTAATTACAAGAAATTCAAAGATATAGTTGATATTTTATCCAAAAAGAGTTATGATATAGATGTTATGAATACAATTTGCAACGCTACCGAAGAGCGTCAGACAGAAGCGGGTACTATTGCGAGGCAATCCGACGCGATGTTAGTAATAGGTGGAAAACATAGTTCAAACACCCAGAAACTTTATGAAATTTGTAGAAAAGAGTGTGAGAACACATATTTTATACAGACACTTGATGACCTGGATTTGAAGCAATTTCAATCTTTTCGTAGCGTGGGTATTACTGCCGGGGCTTCAACCCCAAATAATATTATTAAGGAGGTTCAATCATATGTCAGAAATGAATAATGAATTTGAACAGTTATTGGAAGAATCATTAGTAACAATCCACAATGGAGAGATTGTAGAAGGGACAGTTATCAGCGTTAAGGAAGACGAGATCATCTTAAATATCGGTTATAAGGCTGACGGTATCATTACAAGAAATGAATACAGCAATCAGTCAGGCATCGACCTTAGAGAAGTTGTTAAAGAGGGCGACAAGATGAAAGCTAAAGTTCTTAAAGTAAACGACGGTGAGGGACAGGTTCTTCTCACATACAAGCGTTTAGCTATGGAGCAGAGTAATGAGCACATCAGAGAAGCTTTCGAGAACCACACTGTATTAAAGGCAACTGTAACAGATGTATTAACAGGTGGATTAAGTGTTGTTGTTGAAGAGACAAAGGTATTTATCCCTGCAAGTCTTGTATCAGACACATACGAGAAAGATCTTTCAAAGTATGCAGGACAGGAAATAGAGTTTGTTATCAGTGAGTTCAATCCTAAGAAGAGAAGAATCATCGGTGACAGAAAGCAGCTTTTAGTTGCAGAAAAGAAGAAACTTCAGGAAGAATTATTCGCAAGAATCCATGTTGGAGATGTTGTAGAAGGAACAGTTAAGAATCTTACAGACTTTGGTGCATTTATTGATTTAGGCGGAGCAGACGGACTTCTCCATATCTCAGAAATGTCATGGGGTCGTGTTGAGAATCCTAGAAAAGTATTTAATGTCGGAGACAAGACAAAAGTTCTTATCAAAGACATCAAGGATGATAAGATTGCACTCAGCCTTAAGTTTGAGGATCAGAACCCTTGGTTAAACGCTGCTGATAAGTACAGCGTAGGTTCTGTTGTGAAAGGTAAAGTTGCAAGAATGGCCGATTTCGGTGCTTTTGTTGAACTTGAGCCGGGAGTTGATGCATTACTCCATGTTTCACAGATTTCAAGAGAGCATGTAGATAAGCCTTCAGATGTATTAAAGGTTGGTCAGGAAGTAGAAGCAAAGGTTGTTGACTTTAATTCAGAAGACCATAAGATCAGCTTAAGTATAAAAGCTCTTTTAAATGACAATGATCAGGAAGAAGAAGTAACTGAGTAATTAGAACACAGGATGTTCTTGGAAGCGCCAGTCCGTTTGTTCGGATTGGCGTTTTTGATTAAGGAGGGACGAGAGAATGGGCGATTATGAAAAGTTTAAAGAAAAAGTATATCAGCTTACGAAGATTGATCTTAGCAGTTACAAAGAAAGACAGATGAAAAGGCGTATTGATTCGTTGATAACAAAAAATAAGATAAAAAGTTATGATGAATATATAGAAGCTATCAAATCAGATAAAAAAATGCTCGATGATTTTGTTACCTATCTTACGATAAATGTATCAGAGTTTTATCGTAATCCTGAGCAGTGGAAACTTCTTGAAAACGAGATACTTCCATACCTTTTCGAGCGTTTTGGAAATAATCTCAAGATATGGAGTGCGGCGTGTTCAACGGGAGATGAACCATATACGCTTGTAATGCTTCTCTCAAAATTTATACCTTTAAATAAAATAAAGGTCATAGCAACCGATCTTGACAGGGTTGTTCTTGAAAAAGCTCATATTGGATTGTATGATGAAAAGAGTCTTAAGGGACTTCCAAAAGAATATATCACGAAATATTTTACTAAAGTCGGTACAAAAAGTTATCAGATTTCGGATGATATAAAGAAATGCGTAGAATTTAAACAACACAACCTTTTAAAGGATACATATCCTTCAGATTGCAATATGATAATCTGCAGAAATGTGATGATTTATTTTACGGAGGAAGCTAAGGCGGAAATATATAAAAAGTTTAATGCGTCTCTAAAAAGTGACGGCATATTGTTTGTTGGAAGTACAGAACAGATAATATCACCTGGAGATTCAGGCTTTTCTACATATAAATCATTTTTCTATAAAAAGGCAGCCAGGTAGCAGGCTGCTTTTTGTTATGTTTGTTTTTGTATGTGGACAGTGAAGATAGTTAACAGGCTTTTTGTCGGTTTTGCTGTTTTAACTTGCACTATTTTAAGTTTTTTAGTAAAATGAAAATTGTGTATAAAAAACTGATTATAAAAAAATACAGTATGAGGTGAAATATGAGTGATATTATTAAAGTAGTAGTTGATGCCATGGGTGGTGACAATGCACCTGAAGCACCGATAAAAGGTGCCGTTGATGCTGTTAATGAAAATGAAAAGATAAATGTTGTACTGGTGGGAAGAACTGATGACATTAAATCAGAGCTTGCTAAATATACTTATGATAAAGAGCGTATAACTATAGTTCATGCAGAGGATATTATAGGATTTGATGAACCACCGGTAATGGCTATAAGAAAAAAGAAACAGTCATCTATTGTTGTCGGTATGAACCTTGTAAAACATGGCGAAGCGGATGCTTTCGTATCAGCCGGAAGTACAGGTGCAATACTTGTTGGTGGTCAGTTTGTTGTGGGTAGAATCAAAGGCGTAGAGCGTTCGCCTCTCGCACCGCTTATTCCTACAGCAAAAGGTCCAGCACTTCTTATTGACTGTGGAGCAAATGTGGATGCCAGAGCATCTCATCTTGTTCAGTTTGCAAAGATGGGCTCAATATATATGGAGAGGATAGTCGGCATAAAAAATCCCCGTGTTGCCATTGTAAACATTGGTGCTGAGGAAGAAAAAGGAAATATGCTCGTAAAAGAGACATATCCATTACTCAAAGAGTGTAAGGATATAAATTTTGTTGGAAGTATAGAGGCAAGGGATATACCAAAGGGAGATGCAGATGTTATAGTATGTGAGGCATTTGTTGGAAATGTAATCCTTAAATTATATGAAGGTCTTGCAGCAACACTTCTTGGAAAAGTAAAAGAGGGACTTATGTCAAGCCTCAGAAGTAAAATAGGAGCACTTCTTATCAAACCTGCACTTAAATCAACACTTAAGCAGTTTGATACATCAGACCAGGGAGGAGCACCTTTGCTCGGTTTAAACGGGCTTGTAGTGAAAGCCCACGGAAGTTCAACAAGTGTTGAGATAACTCAGGCTATAAGACAGTGCATACAGTTCAATGAAGAAAAGATAAATGAAAAAATAAAAGAAAATCTTATTATTGAATAGGTGGTGCTCGTATGGAATTTAAAAAGCTTCAAAAGATTATTGCAGAAGTTTTAGGTATTGGAGATATGGAAATATTTCAAGAAATGAGTTTTGTGGATGACCTCGGTGCTGATTCGTTGGAACTTTTTCAGATTCTTATGGGAGTTGAACAGGAATTCGATATATCAATAGACGAAGAAAGTCTGAAAGATGTTGACACGGTTGGAGATCTGCTGGAGCTTATATGTTAAATATGACATATAGGCAGGCTGCTTTAGCGGCTGATAGTATGAGCAGATAGTAGAGCAGACCTATGAATATCAGCTTGACAAAACCGTTGGCATATAGGGCTTAAAAGGTTAGGAGTGTGCCTGATGAAACAGGAAAAATTATTAGAGTTTCAGAAAAAAACAGGATATGAGTTTAAAAATGTAGAACTGCTTATAACAGCACTTACGCACAGTTCATATTCAAATGAAAACAGATTAAAAAAATATATGTGTAATGAGCGTCTTGAATTTTTGGGAGATGCCGTACTTGAGCTTGTTTCAAGTGAACAGATATATAAGGATAATCCTACAAAGCCTGAGGGTGACATGACAAGAATGAGAGCGAGCTGGGTATGTGAGCCGACGCTTGCACTCTGTGCAAGAGATATAGATCTCGGTGAGTATGTGATGCTTGGAAGAGGTGAAGATCTTACAGGCGGTAGAGAGAGAGACTCTATTTTGTCTGATACACTTGAGGCGACTATAGGTGCAGTCTACCTTGATGGTGGATTTGAAAAGGCGAAAGAATATATTGACAGACATATATTAAAAGATATAGAAAATAAAAAGCTGTTTTACGACAGCAAGACTATTTTACAGGAAATTGTTCAGGGAGAGCATCTTGAGATGGAATATGAGCTGCTTAAAGAAGAAGGACCTGACCACAATAAATCATTTACGGTTGCCGTAAACATAAATGGAGAGAGACTTACGACTGCAACAGGAAGAACAAAGAAAAAAGCAGAACAGTCAGCAGCTTATCAGGCTATACTTAAATTTCATAAATCATAAGTAGGAGAAACATCAGATGTATTTAAAAAGCTTAGAGGTACATGGTTTTAAATCATTTGCCAATAAATTGATATTTGAATTTCACGACGGCATAACGGCTATCGTAGGGCCAAACGGCAGCGGTAAGAGCAATGTTGCCGATGCTGTAAGGTGGGTGCTTGGAGAGCAGAGTGCAAAGCAGCTTCGCGGTGCAAAAATGGAGGATGTTATTTTTGCAGGAACTCAGATGAGAAAGCCGCTTGGATTTGCATATGTAGCCATTACCATAAGCAATGAAGATCATAAATTAAATGTTCCCTATGAGGAAGTAAAGATAGCAAGAAGAGTTTACAGGTCAGGAGAGAGTGAATATCTATTAAATGGCACGGCTTGCAGGCTTAAGGATGTTCAGGAACTTTTGTTTGATACAGGTATCGGTAAAGAAGGATATTCCATTATCGGACAGGGACAGATAGATAAAATACTTAGCTGAAACCCTGAGGAGAGACGAGAACTTTTTGATGAGGCGGCAGGAATCGTTAAATATAAGAGAAGAAAAGCTGCTGCACAAAAAAATCTTGAAGAGGAAAAGCATAATCTTGAAAGAATTGAAGATATTCTCTCCGAGATAGAAAAACAGGTAGAGCCTCTTGAAAAGCAGGCAGCAAAGGCAAAACAGTATCTTGCGTTTCGTGATGAGCTGAGGGTTCAGGATGTAAATATGTTCCTTATTGAGTATGACCGTATTCATGAGGAAATAAAGGAGTTTGAGGGAAAACAGGCAATCGCTGATAATGATCTTAAAAATGCCAATCAGGAATATGAAAAAAGCAAGCGTGAGTATGAGAGAGTACAGTCAGAGCTTGATGAAAAGATAAAGAGCATAGAATTAAAAAAAGACAGACTGAATCAGTCGCGTGTCATGTTAAACAACTGTGAGGGTGATATAAGACTTTTAAACGAGCAGATAAACGGTATCAGACAGAGTGAAAATCATTATAGGGAAGCAATAGAGAGCTATAAAGAGCGTATTAAAAATTTTGAGGATGAACATAAACAGTATGCCGTCCAAAAAGAAGAAAACAGCAAAAAGACAGAAGAGATAAAGTCTTTAGCAAAAGAGAATGAAAAACTTATTGCAAATAAAAAAGAGACAGCTTTTGAAATAGAAAATGACATAAAGTCCGTTCAGAATATGAAGCTTGCCGGAATAAATGCGGCGGCTGATATAAAAAGTGAAGAGTTAAAATATAAGACTTTGCTTGAGCAGAACAATATTAAGAGAGCCGAGTTAAACAAAAGAGTGCTTGCAAATAAGTCTGAGGCATCTGTTCTTACAGAGACAATCTCGTCACATAAAAAAGTTTATGATGAGATAACTGAAAAGATAAAAGCGATAGATGATTCAAATGCAGTAATGCAGGAAAAGTTTAATGGTATAAACGAAGAAAATCAGAACAGACGAAGAGAGCACAGTGATACACAGCAGAAATTCCATATGGAAAATTCAAGGCTTAATTCTCTTAAAAACATGACTGAGAGGTATGAGGGATTCGGTCAGAGTATAAAGCGTGTCATGGAGAGAAAAGAGGATACACCGGGAATCATAGGTGTAGTTGCCGATATCATAAGAGTTAAAAAAGAATATGAGATAGCGGTTGAGACAGCACTTGGCGGAAGCATACAAAATATTGTAACCGACAATGAGCAGACGGCAAAAAAGATGATAGAATATCTGAAAAAAAACAGATATGGACGAGCTACATTTTTACCTCTTACAAATATTCATAAAAAAGCGGCAAATAATGCCCGCAATGTTATGGCTGAAAAAGGTGTAATCGGGATGGCATCAGAGCTTGTGTCGGCAGATGAAAAGTATAATGACCTCGTGAATTATCTTCTTGGAAGGTTTGTCGTTGTCGATAATATAGACAATGCCATTGCACTTGCGGCAAAATATCATCACACACTCAGGATAGTAACGACCGAGGGAGAACTTTTAAATCCGGGCGGTTCGATGTCAGGTGGTGCATTTAAAAACAACAATAATCTTTTAGGCAGACGAAGACAGATAAAACAGCTTGAGGAAGATGTTGAAAAATTCAAAACCAAATTAACAGAGTATGCGGCACAGATAGAGCAGGGAGAAAAAGAGATAAAAGAGCTGCGTGAAAAAATCGGTGCCAACAACAGACTAAGACAGGAACTTATAGTTAAACAGAATACGGAAAAAATTGGTTATGAGCGTGCGGTTTCAGATCTTAAGAAGAGCGAGGAGCAGCTTGAGCTTATCAGAATCGAAGGAATGAGGATAGAGGAGGATAAGGACAAGTTAAAGGGTGTTATGGACGGCATTGGCCGTAGGATTTCGGAGAGCGAAGACGAGACAAAGGATTTTGATGAAAAGATAAGCAGGTATCAGGAAAAACTTGACAAAGTAAGAGAAGAACTTAATTTGTTGGAGCAAAAAGATTCTGAGTTTACGCTTAAGATAACATCACTTGCACAAAGCGAGGGCTTTATAAATGAAAATATGCTCCGTGCAAGTGAGGGTAAAGATACCGTATCCAAGCAGCTTGCACAGACTATCGAGGACAGTAGAAATATTGGTGGTCAGATTAAACAAAAACAGGATGAGATAATAAAAACCAGAAATATCATCAAAACAACAAAAGAAGAAATAGAAAATTCAGAGCTTGAGATTAAAAAGCAAAATCTGGAAAAAGAGGAACTTTCTGAAAAAAACAAGACTTTCCTTGACAAGAGAGAGGAATTGTCAAAAAATATAAATGAACTTGAAATGGAAAGTTTCAGACTTGCCGGAAGAAAAGAAAAGTTGACGGAGAGTATTGACAATTATACAAATTATATGTGGGAACAGTATGAACTTACATATCACAGTGCACTGGCACTTAAAACGCAGACAGAGCTTACCGTTTCAGGAATGAAAGCCAAGATAGCAGAGATAAAGAAACAGATAAAATCGTTAGGCTCGGTAAATGTAAATGCCATAGAGCAGTATAAGGAAGTATCAGAGAGATACGAACTCCTAACGACACAGCATGATGATCTTATTGAGGCTGCAAAGGTTTTGGAGGAGATAATAGAAAATCTTGACAATGATATGCGAAAACAGTTTGAGGAGCAGTTTGCAGAGATAAGAAGCCGTTTTGACAAAGTGTTTAAGGAACTGTTTGGCGGTGGTCGTGGAACGCTCGAACTTATGGAAGATGAGGATATTCTTACGGCAGGGATAAAGATAATCGCACAGCCGCCGGGAAAGAAACTCCAGAATATGATGCAGCTTTCAGGTGGAGAAAAGGCACTTACAGCTATTGCATTGCTGTTTGCAATACAGAGCTTGAAGCCGTCACCGTTCTGTCTGCTCGATGAGATAGAGGCGGCACTCGATGACTCAAATGTAGACAGGTATGCGGAGTATCTGCATAAACTGACGAAAGATACACAGTTTATTGTCATCACTCATAGGCGTGGAACAATGAATGCTGCGGATATTCTCTACGGAATAACGATGCAGGAAAAAGGTGTTTCGACACTTGTATCGGTCAATCTGCTGGATGAGAAAGAGATTGCGAATTAAAGAGATTTGATTTAAGCTGTATTGATATATTTAATAAAGATAAGATATTATGTAAATTAGGAATTTGAAATTCATTTATTATGTTATATGATTTTGTATGATATGGTAGAGTAAAGTTAAATAAAGAATTTGGAGGAATTATGTGGGAAAGTATTAAGAATAAGTTTAGGAGAAATAAACATATTGAGGAAGAACAGAAAATTGAAACGGAAAACTTACAGAATGAGGAAGTAACAAATTCGGAAGCTGAAGCCTCTTTACAGAGTGGGGAGACAAATGCCAATTCTGATATGGAGAGTAGTTTACAGAGCGAGAAAAACATCCATTCCGAAACTGATTCTTTACAGAGTGGCGAAGTTACACAGGATAAGGATAAATCACAGGATGTGGCTGTAGAAGCATCGAGTGAAGGAGGCAGTTCGGATGATGAAGCCGTTCATTTAGAAACAGAGTCTTTAAAGATTGAGAATGATATTCATCCAGAAACAAAAAATTTGTCACATGATGAGGCTGCAAAAGCATCAAATGAAAGTAACGGTTTAGATAATGAAAATGTTTCAAATGAAGCAGCGGATAATTCGCAGAATGTTGATGATGGCGAAATCAAGACGGCGGAGGAGTCTGCCAAAAAGCCTAAGAAAAAAGGATTTTTTGGAAAGCTTATCGATGGTCTGACTAAGACAAGGGACAGCTTTGTTTCCGGTCTTGAAAATGTTTTTAGTGGATTTTCTGAGATTGATGACGATTTTTACGAGGAACTTGAGGAAGTCCTTATTATGGCGGATATAGGTGTTGCCACAACTGAGAAGATAATTGAAAATCTTCAGGCTAAGGTTAAGGAAAATAAGATTAAAGAGGTTGCAGTTTGCAGACAGCTTCTTATTGATTCAATAAAGGAACAGATGCGTGTGCATGATGATGCATATGATTTTGAAAATAAAAAATCGGTTGTTATGCTTATAGGAGTAAACGGTGTCGGAAAGACAACTTCTGTTGGAAAACTTGCGTCACAGTTTAAGGCGGACGGCAAGAAAGTTATTCTTGCGGCAGCAGATACCTTTAGAGCAGCAGCTATTGAACAGCTTACCGAATGGTCGAACAGAGCAGGAGTTGAGCTTATCGCAGGTCAGGAGGGCGGAGACCCGGCGGCAGTCGTATTTGATGCAGTTAATGCGGCAAAGGCAAGAAATGCTGATATACTTATATGTGACACGGCAGGACGACTCCACAATAAGAAAAATCTTATGGAGGAGTTAAAAAAGATAAACAGGATAGTTGAGAGAGAATATCCTGACGCATACAGAGAAACATTTGTCGTACTTGACGGAACGACAGGTCAGAATGCACTCGCACAGGCAAAACAGTTCAGTCAGGTTGCTGATATTACGGGAATAATCCTCACAAAACTTGACGGAACAGCTAAAGGTGGCATTGCCATAGCTATTCAGTCGGAAATGAACATTCCGGTTAAATATATAGGTATCGGTGAGCATATCGAGGATTTGCAGAAATTTGATGCAGATGCGTTTGTAGATGCATTGTTTGAGACAAAAGCTGAGTAGTGTGAAATATATCATATTTCACATTATGCCAAAGAAACCTGTTCACAATTTAATCAAGATTTATGATAGTTTCGCAAATACCTAAATTAAGAGTAACTTGAAAGGAGCATATAAAAATGTTGACATTAGAGAAATTTGAAGAAGCATCAGAAAAGGTGAAGGAGGTTGTGCTGCCTACAAACCTTATCTATAGTGAGTATTTTTCAGAGCAGACGGGAAATAAGGTTTATTTTAAACCTGAAAATATGCAGTACACCGGAGCTTACAAAGTAAGAGGCGCTTATTATAAGATAAGCACTCTCTCAGAGGAAGAAAGAGAGAAAGGTCTTGTAACTGCATCAGCAGGAAATCATGCACAGGGAGTTGCCTATGCGGCAAAACTTTACGGTGTGCCTGCAACGGTAGTCATGCCTACAACTACTCCGCTTATCAAGGTAAACAGAACAAAGGGTTATGGAGCAAAAGTAGTTCTTCACGGTTCTGTATATGATGAAGCCTGCCAGTACGCACTTGAACTTGCAAAAAAAGAGGGGGCAACATTTGTTCATCCTTTCAATGATGAAGTCGTAGCAACGGGACAGGGTACGATTGCAATGGAGATATTTAAGGAACTTCCGACTGTTGACATAATCCTTGTACCTATCGGAGGGGGTGGACTTGCAGCAGGAGTTTCAACACTTGCAAAACTTTTAAATCCTAATATAAAAGTAATAGGTGTTGAGCCGGCAGGAGCAAGCTGTATGAAAGCATCATTAGATGCAGGAAAGGTAATTACTCTTCCTGATGTAAATACCATAGCAGACGGTACGGCAGTAAAGACACCGGGAGACATTGTGTTCCCGTATATACAGAAAAACATTGATGAGATAATAGCAGTAGAAGATCAGGAACTTATCGTAAACTTCCTCGACATGATGGAAAATCATAAGATGCTCGTTGAAAACTCAGGTCTGCTTACTGTTGCTGCACTTAAGCATCTTGACTGCAAGGGTAAAAAGATAGTTTCTATCTTAAGCGGTGGAAACATGGATGTAATAACGCTTTCATCAGTTGTACAGCATGGTCTTATCGAGAGAGGACGAGTATTTACGGTATCGGTGCAGCTTCCTGACAGACCGGGTGAACTTGTAAATGTGGCAAATGTTATTGCAAAACTTAAGGGAAATGTAATCAGACTTGAGCACAATCAGTTTGTAAGTATAAACAGAAATGCCGCTGTTGAGCTCAGGATAACGCTTGAGGCATTTGGACATGAGCATAAGAAAGAGATTATCGAAGCATTGAAAAAACATGGATATGATCCAAAAGAGGAAAGCCCGACAGGATTATATGAATAATGCAATGAGCAGGCAGCAGAGAGTACCATGAAAATCTGTCTGACTGCACAGGAATGACTATATCAACAAAAGCTGCAAAGCAGCGACTGACAGCTCGCTGGCAGGTTTATGAATGTAAGAAATGAAAGGCTGAACTGTTACTGTAAAAGTGTAAGTGTGTTTTTTCAAATGAAAAAATAAATTAAGAAGTGGAGGTTTAGGATGAGTCAGTTTAAAAATACAACAGGTTATATAGGGAGCGAGTTACTCCATACACCGGGCGGAGTGAGAGATACTTACGGTGTAGAGTGTGAAAATAAATTAAATGTGGCGGGAAAAGTCCATGATGTTATGAAATCTTATGGTTTTGATGACATTCAGACCCCTGCATTTGAATATTTTGACATATTTAGCAAAGAGAGAGGAACAGCTTCTTCAAAAGAGATGTTTAAGTTCTTTGACAGGGGAAATAATACACTTGTATTAAGACCGGATATGACACCTCCGATAGCAAGATGCGTTGCAAAGTATTACAGAGAGGAACAGATGCAGGTTCGTCTTTGCTATACGGCAAACACATTTGTAAATACAGATCCTTATAAGGGAAAACTTCAGGAAGTGACACAGGTAGGTGCAGAGCTTTTTGGTGATGCAAGTTCAGATGCAGACGCAGAGATGATAGCACTTACGGTTGAGAGTCTTTTAAGCAGTGGTCTTAAGAGATTTCAGCTTGAGGTAGGTCATGCAGATCTGTTCAGGGGAATAGTTGAGGAGGCAGGTTTTACACCTGAGGAAACAGAAAAACTTCATGAACTTATTGAGAGTAAGAATTTTTTTGGTGTTGAGGATCTTCTCGACAATCTGACAGTATCAGAGGGACTTAAGGAGGTAATCTTAAAACTTCCTGACCTTTTAGATGACTTTGATGAAGCTGCTAAGTTTGTAAAGGAACGCTGCCAAAATAAAAGGGTTTTAAAGGCTCTTGACAGACTTGCAAAACTTGATAACATATTAAAAATATATGGATTTACAGATTATGTTACGATAGACCTCAGTATGTTAAGCCATTACAGTTATTATACAGGAATTATATTCAGGGCATATACATACGGTACGGGCGAAGCTGTGGCAACAGGAGGTCGTTATGACGGACTTGTGGGGCAGTTTGGAAAAGATACGCCTGCCATCGGTCTTGCCATTGTTTTAGACCAGCTTATGCTTGCACTTACAAGACAGAATATTCTCGATGAGAAGCTTGTATCAGGATGTATTCTTCTTTATCCTAAAGAACTCAGGGAAGAGGCATTAAACAAAGCTGCCGCACTTAGAAAATCGGGTGAGAATGTGCAGCTTGTACGCAAATCATCGCAGAAAGATATTGATTTGTATAAAGATTATGCAAAGAGAATGAATAAGGAAAAACTCTTGTATTTAAAAGATAAGACTGTAGTTGAAGAAATAACATTCAAGTAGGAGGGACATGATGGAATATATAACATTTGCACTGGCAAAAGGAAGACTTGCGAAACACACATTAAGTCTTTTGGAAAAGATAGGAATCACCTGTGAGGAAATGAAAGATGAAAAGACAAGAAAACTCATATTTGTAAATGAGGAACTGGGATTTAAGTTTTTCCTCTCAAAAGCATCGGATGTCCCTACATATGTTGAACTTGGAGCAGCAGATATAGGAGTTGTCGGCAAAGATACGATACTTGAAGCCGGAAGAAAACTCTACGAAGTATTAGACTTAAATTGCGGAAAATGCCGTATGTGTGTAGCAGGACCGGCGAGTGCGAGAGAAAAGTTAAATGACGGATCGCTTATAAGAGTTGCAAGCAAATATCCGGGAATAGCAAAAGATTATTTCTATAATAAAAAGCACCAGACAGTAGAGATAATCAAGCTTAACGGCTCGGTAGAACTTGCACCTATCGTAGGACTTTCAGAAGTTATCGTTGATATAGTAGAAACCGGTTCTACATTAAGAGAAAACGGTCTTGAAGTTTTAGAGGAGATATGTCCTTTATCGGCGAGAGTAGTCGTAAATGAGGTGAGCATGAAAATGCAGCATGAAAGGATAACAAAACTTATCCGTGACCTTAAGAAAGTTATACCTGATGACTAGAAATAAATGACAGTAGGAGATTGAGGAGCCGATTATATACTGTTTTGATTATACCGTGATAAAAGTATATTATAATGGTTTCGCAAATACCCGGTTAGTGATAAAAAGGGAGGCAGCTATGAGAATAGTTAAACTTACAGAAAAAGAGAAAAATAATATACTGGAAAACCTTTTAAAGAGAAGTCCGAACCAGTACAGTAAATTTGAAGATACTGTAAATGACATTATAGAGAATGTCAGAGCAAACAAGGACAAGGCATTGTTTGAATACACTGAAAAATTTGACGGTGTAAAGATTACTGAGGAGACATTCAAGGTAACTGATGAGGAGATAGAAGAAGCCTACACTAAGGTGGATGAGCGTCTTATTGAGATAATAAGAAAAGCTCTTGTAAATATCAGGGACTATCACCAGAAACAGGTTCGTTACAGTTGGTTTGACAGCAAGACTGACGGAACACTTCTCGGACAGAAGATAACACCGCTCGCAAGAGTAGGCGTTTATGTGCCGGGCGGAAAAGCGGTATATCCGTCATCAGTGCTTATGAACATCGTACCGGCAAAAGTTGCAGGTGTTGAGAAGATAGTTATGACAACACCACCCGGAAAAGACGGAAAGGTATATCCTATAACGCTTGTGGCAGCACATGAAGCAGGTGTGGATGAGATTTATAAGGTCGGCGGAGCACAGGCTGTTGCGGCACTTGCATTTGGTACAGAGAGCATTAAGAAAGTTGACAAGATAGTAGGACCCGGAAATATTTTTGTTGCACTTGCAAAAAAAGCTGTTTATGGTCATGTCAGCATTGACTCTATCGCGGGACCAAGTGAGATACTTGTACTTGCCGACGAAACGGCAAATCCAAGATATGTGGCAGCAGACCTTTTATCACAGGCAGAGCATGATGAGATGGCATCAGCTATCCTTGTAACGACAAGTGAGGAACTTGCAAAGAAAGTATCAGAGGAAGTTGACGGATTTGTAAAAGTCCTTTCAAGAAAAGAGATAATACAGAAGTCGCTTGATTCATACGGTTATATACTTGTGGCAAATGATATGAAAGAAGCAATCGACACGGCAAACGAGATAGCATCAGAGCATCTTGAGATAGTGACAAAAAATCCTTTTGACACTATGACAAGAATAAAAAATGCAGGAGCAATATTCCTCGGAGAGTACAGCAGTGAGCCGCTCGGTGATTATTTTGCAGGACCTAACCATGTACTTCCTACGAATGGTACGGCAAAGTTCTTCTCACCTCTTTCAGTTGATGATTTCATAAAGAAATCAAGCATAATCTCATACTCTGAGGAGGCACTTAAACTTATCCATACGGATATTGAGGACTTTGCAAAGGCCGAAAAACTTACGGCACACGCAAACTCAATCGCTGTCAGATTTGAACAAAAATAAGCATTTCAAAAGCTTATGGTGTATAGCGCACTAAGCGGTGGATAAATGGGATGCTTATGTCAGTGGGAGTAAGCTTTTACTGAAAGGCAGTAAAGGCAGAGTGCGAATGTCCGCTTTACTAAAAACGGGCAGGAAACTGCATTGGAAAGGGTTGGTTTTTATTATGAATGAAAATGTAAAAGCAAGAATGGCCGAGGTTTCAAGGGTGACCGGAGAAACTGATATTTTAGTTAAGTTAAATCTTGATGGCAGTGGCAAAGCTGATATAGATACAGGCATTGGTTTTTTCGACCATATGCTGAACAGTTTTGCACGACATGGTCTTTTTGACCTTACGGTTAAGGTTAAGGGAGATTTAGAGGTTGACTGCCACCATTCTATTGAGGATACAGGTATCGTTCTCGGTCAGGCTATAAAGGAGGCTGTCGGGGACAAGAAAGGTATTAAGAGATTTGGTGAGTGTATTCTTCCTATGGATGAGACTCTTATGCTTTGTGCACTTGACCTTTCAGGCAGACCTTATCTTGTAGAAAATATGGAGTTTAGCGTATCTAAGGTAGGCGAATTTGACACAGAGATGGTACATGAATTTTTCTATGCCGTAAGCTATTCTGCAGGTATGAACCTGCATTTAAAGATGCTTGACGGTTCAAATAATCATCATATAATAGAAGCTGCGTTTAAATCATTTGCAAAGGCACTTGACAGGGCAGTTATGTATGATGAGAGAATAAGTGATGTACTCTCAACAAAAGGAAGTTTAGGAGAATAGGATATATGAAAAAGAAGAAAATAATCCCATTTATAAATGCGGAAAATGAATATCCGGAAAACATTATAAAACTTGCGGATGAATATGCGTGTAAGGGTGCAGATGAATTGTTTATCTACAATTATACCGGGGATGAGGCATCGAGAGATGAATTTTTAAGCACGGCAAGAGCGATTGAAAAACAGATAGACATTCCGTTTATGATAGGAATGTATGTTGAGCGTTTTGAAGATGCAAAAAAAGCACTTTATACCGGAGCATACAAACTTGTGCTTAGAAATGCACTCCTGCCGGAACAGAAAGTGATAGACGAGATAACAGCCAGGTTTGACAAGGACAAGCTTATGCTTGAAGTGGACATGAAAGCCGCTTTTATGAATGCAGAAGCACTTGACAGGTATTATGATATGGGAATAGGTTCAGCGATGCTTAAACATATCGACTGCACAAAGAGTTTTACTGATGCCATAAATAGTACAAAAATGGATATTATGATAAGGGATGGTCTTATAAGAAATGACCTTGCAGAGCTTTTATCATTTGAAAAAACAGATGCCGTATCAACAAATTATTTTGAAGATACCGAGGACAGAGATATATACAGGGCAAAAAGAGCCTTAAAAGAAAAAGGAATAGATGTAGAAGTGTTTGAAAGTCTTATTGATTTTTCAGACTTTAAACTTATGGACAATGGTCTTATCCCGGTAGTAGTTCAGGATTACCGCACAAACGAAGTTCTCATGGTTGCTTACATGAATGAGGAGTCATATGGAAAGACTATCGAGTGTGGCAAAATGACTTACTACAGTAGAAGCAGACAGGAATTGTGGCTTAAAGGAGATACATCAGGTCATTATCAGTATGTAAAGAAACTTATGCTCGACTGTGACAATGATACAATTCTTGCAAAAGTTCGTCAGGTCGGAGCTGCCTGCCATACCGGAAGCAGAAGCTGCTTCTTTAAGGAACTTGCCCAAAAAGAGTATATTGAAACAAACCCATTGACAGTATTGCTTGAAGACTATAAAATTATCATGGATAGAAAAGTAAATCCAAAGGAAGGCTCTTATACAAATTATCTTTTTGATAAGGGGATAGATAAGATTTTGAAGAAATGTGGCGAGGAGGCAACAGAGATTGTTATCGCTGCCAAAAATCCCGATTCGGAAGAGCTTAAGTATGAGATTGCCGATTTCCTTTATCACATGATGGTTCTTATGGCAGAGGGTGATATTGACTGGAGTGACATAACAAAGGAACTTGTCAACCGCAGATAGAAAGGTATGGTGAAGATATGACAGGAGCATTATTGTTAAAAGGTCTTGCGGACCTTACTTTCGGAGGAGCATTTTTATGGTATCTCGTTAAATTCCTTGTAAGTCTTGGTGTTGCTTATGGTGCGATACTTCTTGGTATCAAGTGGCGAAAGTCAAAAAATGAAAAGGCAGACAATATTGCGGAAACGAAATAAAAGCAGACTTGGTTCACGGTGAGTGATACATTTTGGCTTAAAGCCGGAAGTGGACTAATTGTGCAGATAATAGTCTAACATTATAAAGGCATATAAATGGAAATAGAAAAGAAATTCAAGATTAAAAAGCTTCCTGACAATCTGGAACAATATGAACAGAAACATATTGAGCAGGGGTATCTTTGCACAAATCCGGTTGTCAGGATAAGAAAAAGTAATGACAGATATATTCTTACTTACAAGTCACTTGTAAGTGGCAGTGAAGATAAGAATACGGATTTAAGGATAAATAATGAAGTTGAAGTTTTCCTGACAAAAGAAGGATATGAACATCTGAGAGAAAAGGTGGACGATAATCTTATCAAAAAGACAAGATATATAATACCCCTGGAAGATGGACATATGGGAGAACTTGATGTTTTTGGCGGAGTGCTTGATGGACTTTATTTTATTGAGGTCGAGTTTGAGAGCGAGGAAGATGCCGAAAACTTTGTGCCACCGGTATGGTTTGGCGAAAATGTAAGTGATGATAAACGATACGCAAACAGTTATCTATCAAAATGTAACGACCTAAGCGTATTTTTATAAAAAACGATTAAGAGATGGAGGCTCATTATGTTTAAGATTTTAAAGAAAGAGTATCTTGCCAACAACATCTGGCTTATGGATGTTGAGGCACCAAGAGTAGCAAAATCATGTCAGCCCGGACAGTTTGTTATTGTAAAGACAGATGAGGAAGGAGAGAGAATCCCTCTTACAGTATGTGATTATGATAGAGAAAAGGGAACTGTTACTATAGTATTCCAGACAGTCGGAGCATCTACAACAGAGATGTCACGCTATGAAGTCGGGGAAAGCTTCATGGATTTTGTAGGACCTTTAGGATGTGCGTCTGAACTTATTGGGATGCCTATAGAGGAGTTAAAGAAAGAAAAGCTTTTATTTGTATGCGGTGGTGTTGGTACAGCTCCTGTATATCCACAGGTTAAATGGATGAAAGAGCATGGTATTGATGTTGATGTTATAATCGGAGCACGTACAAAGGACATTATGATACTTGAAAATGAGATGCGTGAAGTTGCAGGAAATCTTTATATTGCAACAGATGACGGTTCTTACGGTTTCAAGGGAAATGCGTGTGACCAGATAAATGAACTTGTAAAGAACTTAAATAAGACATATACAAAGGTTATAGCTATCGGACCTATGATAATGATGAAATTTGTTACTATACTTACAAAAGAACTTAATATTCCTACAATAGTAAGTATGAATCCTATCATGGTCGATGGAACAGGTATGTGTGGTGCCTGTCGTCTTAAAGTAGGTGATGAGATTAAATTTGCCTGTGTAGACGGACCTGAGTTTGATGGTCATCTTGTAGATTTTGACCAGGCTATGCGTCGTCAGAGAATGTATAAAACTGAAGAGGGCAGAGCAATGCTCAAACTCGAAGAGGGAGATACACATCACGGTGGATGTGGAAACTGCCAGTAAAAGAAAAATACAGCAAATGCGGGAATACTCCATGCCGGAGTTGTGTCAGATAATATTTAGAATTAAACATATGCCCGCAAATATCTGTCAGAGAACATAGAATTGTAGAGAAAGGAAAATATCATGGAAGTTGATGTAATGAAAAGAATTCCTGTTCGTGAGCAGGAGCCAAAAGTTCGTGCAACGAATTTTAAGGAAGTTTGTTTAGGATATGATAAAGAAGAAGCGACAGCGGAAGCAACACGTTGTCTCCAGTGTAAAAATCCACAGTGCGTAAAGGGCTGTCCCGTAAATATAAATATACCGGGATTTATCAGTGAACTCGTGAAAGGAAATGTTGAGGGAGCTTACCATGTGATAAGTGAGTATTCTGCACTTCCTGCCGTATGTGGTCGTGTATGTCCACAGGAGAGCCAGTGTGAGTCAAAGTGCATCCGTGGAATTAAGGGTGATGCCGTATCTATCGGTAAACTTGAGAGATATGTCGCTGATACTGCAAGAGAAGAGGGCATCAAACCTGCAAAGGCTGAGAGCCTAAACGGAAAGAAAGTTGCCGTTATCGGTTCAGGTCCTGCCGGACTTACATGTGCAGGTGACCTTGCAAAACTCGGTTATGATGTAACTATCTTTGAAGCACTTCACAAAGCAGGCGGTGTATTATCTTACGGTATTCCTGAGTTCCGTCTTCCAAAGAGCAAAGTCGTAGACAAGGAAGTTGAAAATGTAAAATCACTTGGAGTTAAGATTGAGACGGATGTTGTCATAGGAAAAGCCGTTACTATAGACGAACTTTTAAATGAAGAGGGATTTGATGCCGTATTCGTAGGTTCAGGAGCAGGACTTCCTAGATTTATGGGAATACCGGGAGAAGATGCAAACGGTGTATTCTCAGCAAATGAGTACCTTACAAGAAGCAATCTTATGAAAGCTTTTGATGAAAATTATGATACACCTATCATTCCTGGAAAGAAAGTTGCCGTAGTCGGTGGTGGAAATGTAGCAATGGATGCCGCAAGAACAGCACTTCGTCTCGGTGCAGATGTACATATCGTATATCGCCGCAGCGAAGCAGAGCTTCCTGCACGAGTTGAGGAAGTACATCATGCAAAAGAGGAGGGAATCCAATTTGACCTTCTCACAAATCCTGTAGAAATCATGGAAGATGAAGAAGGAAATGTTTCAGGAATGAAGTGCATACGTATGGAACTTGGCGAGCCTGACGAGTCAGGAAGAAGAAGACCTGTTGAAATTGAGGGTTCTGAGTTCGTACTTGATGTAGATACTGTTATCATGTCACTTGGAACAAGCCCTAACCCGCTTATCTCATCAACAACAAAAGGTCTTGATATTAACAAGAGAAAATGTATAGTTGCTGAGGAGGAGACAGGAAAGACTTCTAAGGCAGCCGTATATGCCGGTGGAGATGCTGTAACAGGTGCCGCAACAGTTATTCTTGCAATGGGTGCAGGAAAAGCAGCAGCTAAGGGAATTGATGAGTTCTTAAGCAAATAATAAATAATATATAAAATTAAAGAAAAAGCCATTACCTTTGGGTGATGAGATTTCTCTTTGATAAATGTGATAAAAACAGTCGGATTTTGAAAATTTTCAGGGTTCGGCTGTTTTATTTTTGCAATAGCAGTT
>ENA-OVGQ01001163-OVGQ01001163.1-human-gut-metagenome-genome-assembly--contig:-NODE-1163-length-30203-cov-27.729501_pt1 | contig 30203 bp, 25 predicted proteins | sample MGYA00237774_ERZ505427 | MGnify/ENA primary metagenome ERZ505427 (study PRJEB26158, sample SAMN06016404) | human gut metagenome | biome: human gut; feature: ankylosing spondylitis patient; material... | reverse complement strand
GCTGGATGTTGACGCCCGCGCCGGAGCCGCCGCCGAACAGGTCCTTGTTGGCGGCATTCTTGCCGTCAAAGTCGGTGCCGCCGGAGGCAAAACCAAAGCTCACCTTGGACACTGGCAGGATGGTGGTGCCGTCCTCGGTGGTGATAGGCTTGCCGATGATGGTATTGGCGTCCACCATCTCGTGGATCTTGTCCATGGTAACGTTCATAATGCCCTGAATCGGATGCTCAGCCATAATGCAAATCTCCTTTGATCGTTTTTGTCAGGCCTGTGTCCCCGGAGTTTTACCGGGAGATCGCAGACTGTCAGGCTCCGTCACACTCGTCACACAATTTTATTCAGTGTACCACAGTTACAGGAAAACGTCCAGCACCTTTTCGCGCCAGAACTCCGCCAGCACACGCACCGCTGCGACGACGATAAACAGCGCCCTTGCCGAAATGCGCAAGGACACACGGTCCTCTACGGTGGGTTCAGCGCTGCCAAAGTCCGGCACGATGCGCAGTTCGTCAAACTGCAGGTAAATGAAGCGGTCAAGCACACCCAGCACCGGGTACAGCCATGCCTGCAGCTTGCCGTAATTGCGGGCCGCTGCAGCAGGGTCCTCCCCGCGCACGCCAAGGCACACCCGGATGTGGGTGATGTGCAGCGCGCCGAACACAGCCCGGATCAGCGTCCCGGCCCCACGCAGGATGGTGCACAGGATGTTCAGGGTCAGCTTTGCCTTTTTGCGCGGCTCTGCGGGCTTTTTCTCCTTGGCAGGCTTCTTTGCCGCTTTTGCCTTTTTTGGCTTCTTTTTGCGCCTGCTCTCCTCCGTCGGCTCCGGCTTCGGGTACTGGAACACCGGGAAGGTGATGCCCAGTGCCCCGGCCTTTACGGTCAGGGTGTCCTGCTCCCAGCTGACATCCGCACAGAACGGGATGAGCAGCAACAACACCATTAGAGCCAGCACCACCAGCAGCAGGATGCCAAGGACCTTCAGCAGGAACAGCAGCACCCCGCCCACAGCGGCAAGAACGGTGGTCATGGGTCATCCCTCGCTTTCTGCCGGGGCTTCCGGCTGATGCACCGGCGGCAGGTCCGCCAGACTGGACAGGCCGAATACTCTTAAAAAGGTGTCGGTGGTGCGGAAGCTCACCGGGCGGCCCGGCAGGTCCAAACGGCCCGCTTCCTCGATCAGGCCCTTTTCCAGCAGGCCGGACACGCTGGACGAGGAGTCCACCCCGCGCACCTGCTCGATGAAAGCGCGGGACACCGGCTGATTGTAGGCGATCACGGTCAGGGTCTCCATGGCGGCAGGGCCCAGCGGCACGGCGCGGCGGCTGTCCAGCACACGGCGCACGCAATCGGCCCACTCGGTCTTGGTGGCCAGCTGCCAGCGGGTGTTCAGGTGCAGCAGGCACAGGCCGCTGTCCTCCCGGGTGTAGCGGGTGCGCAGCTCTTCCAGCGCGTTTTCCACGCTGGTCTGGGGCAGCTGCACGGCCTGCGCCAGCTTGTCGGAGCCGATGGGCTCCCCGCAGGCAAACAGCATGGCCTCCACTGCGGCACGAATCTGTTTCTGGTTCATTTTTTCTCCTTTATCCGGGTGCGCTGCATGGTCAGCTCTCCGTTCTCCCCCAGGGTGACGCGGCCGCCGCGCACCAGCTCCAGCAGGGCCAGAAAGGTGGCCACGTTGGTGCTGCGGCTCTGCCGGGGCGAGAACAGCTGGCCCATGCGGGCCGCGGCCCCGCTGATGAGGCTGCGCAAGATATACACCACCCGGCTGGTCACCGACACCATGGGGGCCGTGACCAGCGGCTCAAACTGCTGCTGGGTGGGTTCCCGGCGCAGGCGGGTGCGCCCGGCAAGGGCGTTCCAGTAGTCGGCCAAAATTTGGGGTGCATGGTGCAGGGTGTAGGTGTTGTCCCACTCCATCTCCATCGGCTGCCGCACGAATACCGGTGCCTGCTCCCCTTTTGCCCGCAGCAGCGCGGCCATACGGCGGCACTGGTCGTACTCGATGAGCTGGCCGGTGAATTCCTGCTTCATCCGCTCACCCTCTTCGCTGCGGGGCAGCAACAGATAGCTCTTCATCTCCACCAGATGGGCCGCCATCTCGATAAAGGCGCTGGCGGTCTCCGGGTCCGGGTCGGCCTGCTCCACCGTGCGGGTGTACTGGTCGATCAGTTCCAGAATGGGGATGTTGTGCAGGTCCATCTTATGTTTGGCCACAAGAGCCAGCAATAATTCCAGCGGGCCGTCAAAATCTTCCAGATGGAAGGTCAGTTCCTCTGCCATCGCTCAGACCACCGTCCCGGCTGCTGTGTAGTAGACCGAATAGGCGATCCGATCAATGTAACCGGTGCCCGCACTCAGCAGATCCCACACAGCATTGTTCAGGTAATACAGCGGGGCATCCAGCAGGCCCATCCACACCGCCGCCAGCAGCGCGATCATGATATAGCGCTCGTACTTCATCAGGCCGAAGTACGCCCGCTGGGGCAGCGCCACCAGCAGGATGCGGCTGCCGTCCAGCGGCGGCACCGGGATGAAGTTGAACACCGCCAGGCTCACGTTCATCAGCACCATATACTGGAGGAAGTAGGCCAGGTAGTAGGTGACCTGGTTTACCGGAGCCCAGTAGTACATCACCTTCCACAGCACCATGGCAAGATAGGCCAGCACAATGTTGGCCACCGGGCCCGCCAATGCGGTGAGGGCCATGCCCCACTTGGGGTTTTTGAAGTTGCGGGGGTTGGTGGAGACCGGCTTTGCCCAGCCCACACCCGCAAACACCATGCACAACGTGCCCAGCAGGTCAAAATGAGCAAACGGATTCAGCGAAAGGCGGCCTTCGCGTTTGGCGGTGGGGTCCCCCAGCAGCCAGGCAGCCAGCGCATGGCCGGCTTCATGGAACGGGATGGCCACCAGTGCCACCAGCGCGCGGACGAGATAATAGGTTGCCCGTGTCATAAGCATCTCCTGAAAAACAACATTTTCTATTATAATACTATCTTTTGGCCGGTTGAGCAACCCTTGCTGCAAAAGATTGGAAAAAGATGACGGAAATTTTGAAAAAAGACTTGCATTTTGCCCGCGTCTCTGGTAAAATAGTCAAGCTGATTATTTTGATTCCTTACTTCACTCTAGGAGGTGCAAGTACCATGGCTAAGTGTGAATGCTGCGGCAAGGGCGTTACCTTTGGTATTAAGGTCTCTCACTCCCATCGCCGTTCCAACCGTACCTGGAAGCCGAATGTCCGTCGTGTCAAGGCGGTCGTGGAGGGCTCTCCCAAGTATGTCTACGCATGCTCCCGTTGCCTGCGCGCTGGCAAAGTTACCCGCGCTGTCTAATTTGGTGTATGTGGCCGGTCACTTTGTCGAGTGGCCGGCTTTTTTTGTTGCCTTAAAGGAGATGAACGCATGGCTCTTCCCACCGATCCCATCATGCTGCTGAGCGTGGTGAACCTCAAACTCCGGGATTATTTCAAAAACCTCGATGCTTTGTGCGAAGATCTGGACGCCGACAAGGCCGATCTGTGTGCAAAGCTGCGTGCCGTCGGTTACGAGTACGACGCACAGCGCAACCAGTTTGTCTGATTTATCCTGAAACGCTACTGCCGGCTGGACGTGCAGCGACTGTGCGCCGGGGCCGGATCATGATAAAAAAGGAGTGCTTGATTGATTATGATGCAGGGTACCTATTACAAAGAGTGGAGCAGTGTGCTGAACCGCGAGATGGAGTTTAAGGTATATGGCAGCGCCGGTGTGCCGGTGCTGGCTCTGCCCGCCCGCGGCGGCCGCTTTTTCGACTGGGAGAACAACGGCATGCCGGACGCCATTGCCCAGCTGCTGAACGAGGGCAAGATCCAGCTGTTCTGCGCTGACAGCGTGGACGGTGAAGGCGTGCTGAACGGGGATCTGCCGCTGCGCCGCCGGGCCGAGGCACAGGAGAAGTATTTTGTTTACCTGACTGCCGAGCTGGCTCCCCGCATCCTGGCCCTGAACAAGGCCGAGAAGGGCACCAAGATCTGGTGCGCCGGTGTGGATCTGGGCGCTTATCAGGCCGTGAACTGCCGTCTGCGCCGCCCCAACCTGTTTGCCGGTGCCGTGGGCATGGGCGGCATCTACGACCTGAGCCGCTTCTGGGGTGTCGAGAACGACGATCTGGTGCTGCGCTGCTCTCCCCTGCTGTACCTGCAGGAGAACGGCATCGCCAACAAGCTGGCACTGGTCAAGGCCGAGGAAAACAGTCTCATCCTCTGCGCCGGTCAGGGTGCCTACGAGGATGACGCCAAGGCCGACACTCAGGCACTGGCTGATGTGCTGCAGGCCCAGAGCCTGCCCGCTCATCTGGAAGTGTGGGGCGGCGACGTGTCCCACGACTGGTACTGGTGGGGCAAGATGTGGAGCCTGTTTGCTCCGCGCATTCTGGAAAAGTAACTTTATCACGGTTCTGTGTGAGGGAAAGCCTGCGGGTTTTCCCTCTTTTTTCTTTTATTTCAAATTCCTACTTGATTTGTCGGATATGGTGTGGTATACTCCTGCTGGAAGCAAAAGATACCCCCAAGGGGTTTGTGAAAGGAGCCTGCATCATGGAATCCACCGAAAAGAAGCCCTGCTGCTGTTGCTGCAGCACCGAAGAGCCTGCGGCGGACACGGTTTCCCCCGCCGATGTGCCGGACGCTGTTCCCTCCTGCTGCCGCCACAAGGACCGCAGCCCGGAGGAATACAAAGCACTGGTCAACCGGCTGAGCCGCATCGAAGGCCAGGTACGCGGCGTGCGCGGCATGCTGGAAAAGGATGCCTACTGTGTGGACATTCTGGTACAGGTGGCCGCCGTGAACTCGGCGCTGAACAGCTTTGCCAAGGAGCTGCTGGCCCAGCACATGAGCACCTGTGTGGCCGATGACCTGCGTGCCGGCAGCGACGAAAAGCTGAACGAGCTGATCAGGCTGCTGCCCCGGCTCATGAAGTGACCCTGCGGCGGACATACTGGACTTATCAGGAGTGAATACAATGGAACAATACAATGTGACGGGTATGAGCTGCGCGGCCTGCTCTGCCCGGGTGGAAAAGGCCGTAAAAAAGGTACCGGGTGTGACCAGCTGTTCGGTAAGCCTGCTGACCAACTCCATGGGCGTAGAGGGCACCGCATCCAGCGCGGCGATCATTCAGGCCGTGCAGGAAGCCGGTTACGGTGCCAGCCCCAAAGCGGCCGGTGCTGCCGCGTCCAGCTCCCCCAGTGCCGACCTGGATGCGCTGGCCGACCACGAGACGCCCAAGCTCAAGCGGCGGCTGATTGCTTCGCTGGGCTTTCTGCTGGTACTGATGTACTTTTCCATGGGTCACATGATGTGGGGCTGGCCTCTGCCCCACTGGTTTGATGACAACCATGTTGCCATGGGCCTTGTCCAGCTGCTGCTGGCGGGCATCGTGATGGTAATCAACCAGAAGTTCTTCATCAACGGCTTCAAGGGGCTGATCCACGGCTCCCCCAACATGGACACGCTGGTGGCCATGGGCTCCATGGCCAGCTTTGTGTGGAGCACCTACGCCCTGTTTGCCATGACCCGCGCACAGGTGGACGGCAACGACGAGCTGGTCATGCACTATATGATGGAGTTCTACTTTGAGTCGGCGGCCATGATCCTGACCCTGATCACGGTGGGCAAGATGCTGGAGGCCCGCTCCAAGGGCAAGACCACCGATGCACTGAAGAGCCTGATGAAGCTGGCCCCCAAAACGGCCACCCTGCTGCGGGACGGTGCCGAGGTGACCGTACCCATCGAGCAGGTACAGAAGGGCGACATCTTTGTGGTGCGCCCCGGTGAGAACATCCCGGTGGACGGCGTCGTGCTGGAAGGCAGCAGCGCCGTGAACGAAAGCGCCCTGACCGGCGAGAGCATCCCGGTGGACAAGGCCGCCGGGGACAAGGTGAGCGCCGCCACGGCCAACCAGTCCGGCTTCCTGCGGTGCGAAGCTACCCGCGTGGGCGAGGACACCACCCTGGCTCAGATCATCCGGATGGTGAGCGATGCCGCCGCCACCAAGGCTCCCATCGCCAAGGTAGCCGACACCGTGTCCGGCTTCTTTGTGCCGGCGGTCATCAGCATTGCAGTGGTCACCACCGTGGTCTGGCTGCTTCTGGGCCGTGAGCTGGGCTATGCGCTGGCCCGCGGCATCTCGGTGCTGGTCATCAGCTGCCCCTGTGCCCTGGGCCTTGCCACGCCGGTGGCCATCATGGTGGGCAACGGCATGGGCGCCAAAAACGGCATCCTGTTCAAGACCGCCGCTTCGCTGGAAGCTGCCGGCCGCACCCAGATCGTGGCGCTGGACAAGACCGGCACCATCACCAGCGGTGAGCCGAAGGTCACCGACATCCTGCCCGCCGACGGCGTGACCGAGACCGAACTGCTGACCCTGGCCGCCGCGCTGGAATGCAAGAGCGAGCATCCGCTGGCCCGCGCTGTGCTGGCCTATGCCGAGGCCCAGCAGCTGGACGCCCCGGAGGTAACTGACTTTGCAGCTCTGCCCGGCAACGGCCTGAGCGCCAAGCTGGACGGCAAGGAGATCTTTGGCGGCAATGCAGCCTTTACCGGCACCAAGGTCACCGTCCCGGCCGAGCTGGCACAGGCAGCAGCCGAGCTCTCGGCGCAGGGTAAGACCCCGTTGTTCTTTGGCGGCGCAGGCCGTCTGCTGGGTGTCATCGCGGTGGCCGACACCATCAAGGAGGACAGCCCCCGGGCCATCCGGGAGCTGCAGGCCATGGGCATCAAAGTGGTCATGCTCACCGGCGACAACCAGCGCACGGCTGACGCCATCGGCAAGCAGGCCGGTGTGGACGCCGTGATCGCCGGGGTGCTGCCGGACGGCAAGGAAGCCGTGATCCGCCAGCTGCAGGCCGCCGGTAAGGTAGCCATGGTGGGTGACGGCATCAACGACGCCCCCGCCCTGACCCGCGCCGACACCGGCATCGCCATTGGCGCCGGTACCGATGTGGCCATCGACGCCGCCGATGTGGTGTTGATGAATTCCAGGCTCTCGGATGTGCCCGCCGCCATCCGCCTGAGCCGCGCCACCCTGCGCAACATCCACGAGAACCTGTTCTGGGCCTTCCTCTACAACACCATCGGCATTCCGCTGGCAGCCGGTGCGTTCATTCCCTTCGGCCTGACGCTGAACCCCATGTTCGGCGCAGCGGCCATGAGCCTGTCCAGCTTCTGCGTGGTGAGCAACGCCCTGCGGCTGAATCTGTTCGATCTGCACAGCACCAAACACGACCACCCGCTGAAAAACGCTTCTGCCCTGCCCGCTGCCCTCACGCAGCCCGCAGCGGTTGAGGATAAAGAGAATACCATCAAGGAGGATACGACCATGAAAAAGACTCTGCATGTAGAAGGCATGATGTGCGGCCACTGTGAGGCCCGTGTGAAGAAGGCGCTGGAGGCCCTGCCCGAAGTGACCGAGGCTGTGGTGAGCCACGAGGCCGGCACCGCCGTTGTCACCCTGAGCGCCGAAGTTTCCGACGATGTGCTGAAGAAGACCGTCGAGGATCAGGACTACAAGGTCATCGGTATCCAGTAAGCCCCTCCCGCACAAACAGCAGCGGCCTGTTCCCCCGTTTTGGGAGAGCAGGCCGCTGCTTTGTTTTATGGTTTTTCAGGAAAGTTCTGCAAGGCGTCTGGCTCCTCTGGTTTTCAGCCAGTGCCCCAGCAGCCCGTCCGCACCCGCCAACAGCACAAGGGCCGTCGCCATGACCGCCGGAAGCGGAAGGATCTTCAGCAGATTGGTCTGCGCAAGGGTCAGCACCAGCACAGCAACGAGATTGGCCGCCATGGACAGCAAGGTACAGCCACTCATTTTGATCACCGCAGCCTCACTCGTCCAGTGCAGGTTGGGCAGCACAAGCCCCAGTGCAAGACCCATTTCCGCACTGAGCAGCACGAACAGTTCCGCTTCCAGCAGGGTCAGGCAGAAATACACCGGCGGCATCTGCACCGCCGCCTGCATGCACACAAGGCACAATGCCGCCGGGACGCCGGTCAGCAGTAGATGCAGTTCCAGCTTGGCACACAGGGCCTGCCAGGACGGGATGGGCAGGCTTTGCAGGAGCCAGACCGTCCGGCCTTCCAGCGAGACGGAGGGCGTGGTCAGGAAGTTGGCTGCCGACACCGCACACACGGCACAGCACACCAGCACCGGGACCCCTTCCGGCACGGCCTGCGCAAACCGGGCAAAGAGGTCTGCCTTCCACAGGGACACGCCGCCCAGCACCAGCAGGCCCAGCGTGCCCATGGCGCTGTTGAGCATATAGGCCGGGCTGGATCCCAGATGCAGCAGTTCCCGGCGCAGCAGAGCCTGCCGCAGGCTGACGGGGCGTGCTTTTCGCGCATGGTATGCCGTGCGGGCCGTACCCTTCCGGGCCGTCATGCGGCGCAGGTAGGGCTTTTCCAGCAGCTTGCAAAAGACTGCAAAGCACAGCACTGTGCCCAGCACGAGGCCGACCAGCGCCGGGAGCTCCCCTGCCGCCGCGCCGCCCAGCAGCCGCAGCGGCCAGGCTGCACGGGCAAGCGCCGCACCCGACTGTGCGGCATCGGCCAGCAGATCGTCCAGCATCTCCTGCACCCGCAGAAAACCCGCATAGTACAGCGCAAAAAACACCAGCGAGCACACCACGGTGACCAGACTTTTGTGCCGGGCGCGGTCATTGGCCAGCGCCACGGCCCAGCCCAGCAATACCGCTAGAATGCAGGCCGCTCCGGCCAGCACCAACGCCATGGGGATGCTGCACAGCACCCCGGCCAGCGGATGGGCTGCCAGCAGGCCGTAACACACCACCGCCGGGACCCACGCCATGAGCAGGTAGATCAGGCAGGCCAGATAAACGGTGCTCACCCGCACCCCGAAAATGACCGCCGGCGGGATGGGCAGCGAGAGCAGCAGTTCGTTGTCCCGGCTCTGGAACAGGCCGGAATAGCTGGTAAAGGCGCTGGCCAGCACGCTCACCAGCAGCGCCGTGAGCCCCATAGAGGCAAAATACAGCCAGTCCAGCCCGGCCGGGAGCAGCACCGAAGCCAGCGGCAGGGCCATGCCCGCAAAGCAGAGCATGAGCACCACCACCAGCACGGCAAACAACAGCGCATACCCCACGGCCGATGCCCGGGACCGCGCTTTGCCGGTCTTGCTGCTGCGGAGAAAGGCCGCGCCCAGCTCCCGCAGCTGCTTGCGGAGCAATGCACGGATCATCATGCCTGCGCCTCCGTGCCTTCCAGTTCCAGAAAGACCTCTTCCAGACTGTCATCGCCGCGCACCTCGTCCATGGAACCGGCCCGCACCAGCCGCCCGGCCCGGATGATGGCCACCCGGTCGCAGAGCTTTTCGGCCACCTCCAGCACATGAGTCGAGAAGAAGATGGCCCCGCCGCCGTCGCAGAAGCGGCGCATCAGGTTCTTGAGCTGGTGCGCCGCCAGCGGGTCCAGCCCCACAAAGGGCTCGTCCATGAGGATGAGCTTCGGCTCGTGGAGCAGGGCCGAGATGATGGCCAGCTTCTGCTTCATGCCGTGGGAGTATGCGCTGATGGGCTGGGCCAGGTCCTGCGTGAGGTCGAACTGGTCGCCGTAGGACCGGATGCGCTCGGCACGCTCCCGTGCCCCCACGGCAAAGATATCCGCGATGAAGTTCAGGTACTGGATGCCGGTCATGTATTCGTACAGGTCCGGGTTGTCCGGCAGATAGGCCAGCCGCCGCTTGCATTCCAGCGGGTCATCCTGCACCGAGATGCCGTCCACCGTAATGCGGCCGCTGTCGAACTGCTGGATGCCGCAGCAGCACTTGAGTGTGGTGGTCTTGCCCGCGCCGTTGTGGCCGATGAATGCGCAGATCTCGCCGGGGCGGATGTGCAGGCTGAGGTCCTGCACGGCCGCCTTGCCGCCGTAGGTCTTGGTCAGATGTTCGATGTTGAGCATAAAGTGCCCTCCTTTGTCCGGGGCAGTGCGCCCCTCTGCCCTTAGAATATACCTTCCACAAGGGGGAAGGTCAAGGGTGACCGGTCCGCGGCCGGTCAGAGTGCAATAATTTACAGTTTCTTCAAAGATGCCCCTTGCAAAAGTACAAAAAAATGGTATACTAATACAACGAACTGAACGGAGAAAGGAGGCGCGCAGCATGGCACCCACCAAGGAGCGCCCGGCGACCAAAACCATCGCCACCAACCGCGAAGCGCGCCACGAGTATTTCGTTCTGGAAGCGCTGGAGACCGGCGTTGAGCTCAAGGGCACCGAGGTCAAAAGCCTGCGGGCCGGCGGGGTCAACCTGAAGGACAGCTGGGTGGACATTGAGGACGGCGAACTGCTGGTCAAGGGAATGCACATCACGCCCTACGACCACGGCAACATCTTCAACCAGGACCCTCTGCGTGTCCGGCGGCTTCTGGCACACAAAAACGAGATCCGGCGGCTGCACCAGCAGTGCAAGCTGCAGGGATACACGCTGGTGCCGCTTTCGCTCTATTTCAAACATGGCCGCGTAAAAATGGAACTGGGCCTTTGCAAGGGCAAAAAGCTCTACGACAAGCGTGCCGACGCCGCCCAGCGCGACGCCAAGCGTTCCATCGACCGCGCCATGAAATCCAACGGCAAATACTATTGATCGTTTCAGACGGTTTCCCTGAAGCGGAACTTCTCCTGTTTTTCGTGCATCGCAAGGTGCACTTTTATGGGGGCGTAAAGGTTTCGACGGGGGGAGCGAGGTCTGGGCAGCGGGTAGCAGCGGGGGAACTGCTCTATAACTCCTCCAAACAATTAACTGACAACAACAATTATCAGTTGCTCGCAGCCTGAGTGCTGCGCGTCTCGCCCACTCTTGTGTCGTGTGGGGCCGGGGCGTCCTTTAGACACAGCACCTGAACGGACCTAAGCTTTGCGGACCGGCAGGAACTCATGAAGCTACCAATGCGCTAGCCTGACGATCGGCGTGGCGCGGCGGGAATGTTGTAGATCGCCTGCACCCGGAGACACCTACACTGAACTCTTTTCGGACAGGGGTTCGACTCCCCTCGCCTCCACCAAAAACAGAACTCCCCTGCCGCGCTGCGGTGGGGGAGTTCTTGTTTTTGTGGTCCCGGCGATGAGGAGGCAAACAGCACGACCCTGCGCAGCAGGGGCAGCAATCAGCCCAGTGGGCTGTTGCTGCGTGCGCGGGTCCCAGTCCCAACTATCCGGAATGTCTACTGGGGTAGTGTTATCTGGCAAAGTTCTGGTTTTTACGAAATAGCGTTATAAATAGAATTTTGCCAGATAGTTCACCCCAGTAGAGATTTGCGAAAGCATCCAGTTTTTTCTGTACGCAAAAACGCCCCATCCGCCAGATATTGCAGTCTGACAGACGGGGCGTTCTCTGTTCACTTAAGGCGGTTTACAGTTCTCCGCGGCCGGAAAGCGCACGGTAAAGAGTGGTCTCGTCGGTATACTCCAGGCTTGCACCCACCGGCAGACCGTAGGCCAGACGGGTGGTCTTGATGCCCAGCGGCTTGATGAGCTTGGCCAGATACATGGCGGTGGCCTCCCCCTCTACGGTGGGGTTCATGGCCATGATCACTTCCTTGACCTTGCCGTCACCCAGACGGGCCAGCAGTTCCTTCACGCTGAGCTGCTCGGCCCCGATGCCGTCCATGGGGCTGATCAGGCCGTGCAGCACATGATACAGGCCGTGGTACTCCCGGGTGCGCTCAAACGCCTGCACATCCCGCGGCGTTTCCACCACGCAGATGACCGACGTGTCCCGCTTGGCGCTGGCGCAGATGGGGCAGATCTCGGCCTCGGTGTAGTTCTGGCAGATGCGGCAGCGGTGGAGCTTGGTGTGCGCGTTCTGGATAGCCGAAGCCAGGGCCGCCGCGTCCTCATCGGACATGCTCAACACCTGATAGGCCATGCGGGTCGCGCCTTTGCGCCCGATGCCCGGAAACTTGCCGAATTCTTCGATCAGCTTTTCCAGCGGGGCAGCATTGTAGCCCATGTTCTTCCCTCCAGCCGGATCAGAGACCCGGAATGTTCATGCCGCCGGTCAGCTTGCCCATCTCGGCCTCGGCGGTCTCGTCCACCTGCTTGACGGTGGCGTTGACGGCAGCAGCCACCAGATCTTCCAGCATCTCGATGTCATCCGGGTCCACAGCTTCGGGCTTGATAGTGATGGCCAGCACCTCGTGCTTGCCGTTCATCTTCACGGTGACCATTTCGCCGGAGGCACTGCCGGTGTACTCGGCGGCTTCCAGCTCGGCCTGCTTGGCCTTCATGTCCTCCTGCATCTTCTGGGCCTGACGCATCAGGGCGTTCATATCGGGGCGGCCAAAGCCTGCGGGCATTCTTGCTTTCATAGTTTGTTCTCCTTTGTCTTATCGGTTGAAAAGCCTTCCCTCAAAGGGGAAGCCTTATTTCTGTTTTCGGGCGGTGTCCTCAATGGACACATCCAGCCCCAGCTTTTCCAGTGCGTGGAGCGACTGCTCCGCGTTGGACACAGCTTTCCCTGCGGTTCTGGGCTCGTAGGGGCCGATGGGGATTGCCTTGCCGGACACCTGCAAAATGAGCTTTTTGATCAGCCGCTGGCTGTCCTTGTTGGCCCGGATGAAATCGCGGAAGGTCTTGCCGCCGTCGATGAGCACCCGGGTACCGTCAAAGTACGCCTTGGATTTGCGCAGGTAACTGTACAGCATGGGGTCCACTTCCTGCAGCTTCTGGGTGATCTGTGCCCACTCCGGGTATGGGGCCAGACTGCCCTCTGCCGGTCTGGACTGTGCGGGAGCGGCTTCCTGCTTCGGGGCCGGGGCCGTTGTCTGCGGCGCAGGAGACGGTTCCTCGCGGGGCGGCGGCACGGGCTGTGCCGGTGCGGAGGGTTCCTCCCAGGGCAGCGCTTCCCCGCCCTGCACGGGCGGTTCTTCCGGCAACGGCGGCAGTTCTTCGGCCTGCACGGGCACCTGCACAGATGCAGGTTCCTGTGTCGGCTCCGGTGCGGACTGCACCGGCTCTGCCGCAGGCTGCAGCGGTTCCGGCAGCGGGGCAGGCTCCACGACCGGCTGCTGTACCGGTGCGCTCACAAAGGGCTGCACCGCCGGAGCCGAAGCAAACGGCTGCACGGCAGCGGGCTGTGCGGCACGGGCGACCGGTGCTGCCTGCACTGGTACGGTCTGCCGCTGCTGCGGCGGTTCCGACAGGCTGAACAGCGCCAACTCCAGCTCGATGCGCTGGTCACTGCCGCGGGTCATGTGCTCCAGTGCCGTGCCCAGGGTGCGGATGGCCCGGATGGCCTCCCGCTGGCCCAGCTGCGGGCCTTTTTCCAGATACTGCGCCTCCTCTTCCGGTGACACACCGGAGATCAGTGCCTGCCCGCCGGGCAAAGCCGCCAGCATCAGGGCGCGGTAGTGGGCGATGAGTTCTTCGGTCAGGCGTTTAACGTCCACCGACTGCTGCCGCAGCTGGGCCAGCTGGGCCAGTGCGGCGGCTCCGTCCTGCGCTTCCAGCGCGTCGGAAATGCGGAACAAATAGCTGCGGTCGGTCACACCGGCCATGCGGCGCACCACGTCCGCGTCGATCTTTGCCGTGACGCCTGCGCAGGTGTCCAGAATGGACAACGCATCGCGCAGGGCACCGTCGGCCAGGCGGGCGATCAGCTCCGCGCCGTCTGAGGTCAGTTCCAAGTGCTCTTCCCCGGCGATATACTCCACCCGCTGTGCGATGTCCTCCGGCCCGATGCGGGTAAAATCATACCGCTGGCAGCGGGACAGGATGGTGGCCGGCACCTTCTGGATCTCGGTGGTGGCCAGAATAAAAATGACATGGGCCGGCGGTTCTTCCAGCGTCTTGAGCAGCGCATTGAAGGCCGCCGTGGACAGCATGTGCACCTCGTCGATGATGTATACCTTATACTGGCAGGCGCTGGGGGTGTAGGCAGTCTCATCCCGCAGGTCGCGGATATCGTCCACGCCGTTGTTGGATGCGGCGTCCATCTCCACCACATCCAGAATGCTGCCGTTGTCGATGCCCTTGCAGATCTCGCATTCGCCGCAGGGGTCGCCGTTCTGCGGGTGCAGGCAGTTGACCGCCTTGGCAAAGATCTTGGCACAGGTGGTCTTGCCGGTGCCGCGCACGCCGGTGAACAGGTAGGCGTGGCCCACACGGCCGGTGGCGATCTGATTGCGCAGGGCCGTCACAATGCCGCGCTGACCCACTACATCTTCAAACCGCTGGGGTCTCCACTTGCGGTACAGGGCTCGATACATGAGCAGCACTCCCCTTTCCGGACAAAATCGGCAATAAAAAAGGACAGCGCATGACGGGGTTTTGTCCCCGCCCTGCGTAGCTCGGCATACGGATGCAGGCTGTCTGAAACGCACAGAGCACACCGCTTAAGGCTGCTTGGTTCCCCACCTGACCTGGTTCACAGCGGCTCCATCGTACAGGACCCGCATCCGTATGCCGAACCACGCCGCAGGCGCTGTCCGACGCACTTTTCTGAGTGCTTGAATATTGTACCACAAACGCAGGCAGAATTCAAGAGGGAGACAAAAAAGGACCCCGGAAGCATCCGCAGACGCTTCCGGGGCCCTCAGGTTCAATTCAGCTCAGATGGGTGTGATCAGGACTGGCAGGCAGTGATCAGGCTCATCTTGTAGACCTCGTCAGCGTTGCAGCCGCGGGACAGGTCGTTGATGGGAGCATTCAGGCCCTGCAGGATGGGGCCGTAGGCAGCGTAGCCGCCCAGACGCTGTGCGATCTTGTAGCCGATGTTGCCGGCCTCGATGCAGGGGAAGATGAAGGTGTTGGCCTGGCCGGCGACCTTGCTGCCCTTGCACTTGACCTGTGCCACTTCCGGAGCAACGGCAGCGTCAAACTGCAGCTCGCCGTCCACAGCCAGCTCGGGGTCCATCTCCTGAGCCTTGATGGTAGCGTCGTGGCTCAGAGCGACGGTGCCGCCCTTGCCGGAGCCCTTGGTGGAGAAGCTCAGCACGGCGACCTTCGGGTCGATGCCGAACAGCTTTGCGGTCTTGGCGGTCTCAACGGCCACCTCAGCCAGCTTGGAAGCAGCAGACACCTTGACTTCGCCGGTAGCCTTGTCGATGGTGTCGGTGTAGTCGATGTTAACGGCGCAGTCGCCCATGGCAATGCGCTTCAGGCCCTCTTCGCCGCAGTCGCGGTCCAGGATGAAGCAGGAGCTCACCAGATGTGCGCCCTTCTTGGTCTTGACCAGCTGCAGAGCGGGACGGATGGTGTCAGCGGTGGAGTAGGTAGCGCCGCCCAGCAGGCAGTCAGCCTTGCCCATCTTGACCAGCATGGTGCCGAAGTAGTTGGACTTCTTCAGCAGAGCGGTGCACTCCTCAGCGGTCTGCTTGCCCTTGCGCAGCTCCACCATGGTGTTGACCATCTCGTCAAAACCGGCGTAGTTCTCGGGGTCAATGATCTCAGCAGCGGAAATATCAAAGTTACCGGCGGCGGCAGCAGCCTTGCACTCTGCCTCGTTGCCCACCATGACGACCTTCAGCACGCCCTCGGCCAGCAGCTTGCTTGCTGCCTCCAGGATGCGGGGGTCATTGCCCTCGGTGAAAACGATCGTCTTGGGATTTGCCTTCAGCTGTGCTACCAGCGGTGCAAACATATCAGCCATTGTGATTACCTCCGAATTTACTTTCCAAAATTCACACCCCGCGTCTGTTGGACACAAGGATGCCTTTCTTCTTTATTCTAACACACCGGGCAAAAAGTTCAAGACAAAATTGTGTTTTTGTGCTAATATTTAAGAGAAAACAGGTTTCAAATTGTGAATAAAATATCATACTGTTTCAGAAGGAGATCGAACCGCCATGGATTGGGAAACGCTGAAAGCCGACTGCCTTGCCTGCAGCCGCTGTGAGCTGTGCAAGACCCGCACGAATGTGGTGTTCGGGCAGGGCGTGCCGGACGCCGAAGTGCTGTTTGTGGGCGAGGGCCCCGGCCAGAGCGAGGACGAGCAGGGCCTGCCCTTTGTGGGCCGCAGCGGTCAGCTGCTGGACAAGTATCTGTTTGCCATCGACCTGGACCGAGAAAAGAACTGCTACATTGCCAACATCGTCAAGTGCCGCCCGCCCCAGAACCGTGACCCTCTGCCCGCCGAGAGCGAGGCCTGCATGCCCTGGCTGCGGGAGCAGTTCCGCCTGCTGCGGCCCAAGATCGTGGTGTGCCTGGGCCGCATCGCCGCCCAGCGGATGATCCGGTCCGACTTTTCGGTGACCAAGGAGCACGGGCAGTTCATTGAGAAGAACGGCATCCTGTTCATGGGCACCTTCCACCCGGCCGCCCTGCTGCGCGGCCCGCAGAACAAGCCCAATGCCTTTGCCGACTTTGTGGCGCTGCGGGACAAGATCCACGAAGTGTGTGAGCATACCTATGAATGAATCATCCTCTCCGTCTGCTCACTTCGTTCGCATCCACCTCCCCCGAAGAGGGGAGGTTTTGGCAGCGTAACAGCCAGATGGCGAAAAGCTCGCTCTTCGGGAGAGCTGGCATCGCGCAGCGATGACTGAGAGGGTTTCATTTTCATTCACCCCACGCCTCTTTTTTGCATACTCTAAAGCAAAAGCGAGGTGTTTTTTATGCAGCGTGTTTCGTTTGACCGGGTCGATTTCTTTCTGGGGGCCACCACCCCCGCCGGGTTCAAGGGCTATTTTGAGCCGCTGCGCCGGGAGTCCGGCATGCAGATGGTGCTGATCAAAAGCGGGCCGGGCTGCGGCAAGTCCACCCTGATGAAGCAGCTGGCCCGCCGGGCCATCCAGCAGGGTGAACCGGTGGAGTGCATCCACTGCGCCAGCGACCCTGACAGCTTTGACGGCGTGATCTTTGTTCGGCAGCGCCGGGCCATCGTAGATGCCACCGCGCCCCACACCATAGAGCCGGATGCGCCCGGTGCCGACGAGGTAGTGCTGAGCCTGTACCATACCATTCAGGCCGACGCCCTGCGCCCCCATGCTGAAGAGGTCAAGGCGCTGTTCGCCCGCAACGCTGCGCTGCGGGCGCGGGCCGCGCGGTATGTCGCTTCTGCCGGGAGCCTGCTGCTGGACAGCCGCCGGGCCGAGGCCTGCAGCGCCAACTTTGAAAAAGTGCGCCGCTACGTCAAGCGATTGTGCACCCGGCTGCTGCCCCGCACCGAGAACACCGCCCGCGAAGAGCTGCGGCTGCTCTCGGCCGTGACCCCAAAGGGTGAGGTGTTCTACCAGCACACCGCGCAGGCGCTGGCTGACCGGTTCATCGTGTTCCGGGACGAATACGGTGCCGTGTCGCGCCTGCTGCTGGAGCTGATCCGGGCCGAGGCACTGGCCCGGGGCTATCACATCATCACCTGCCCCTGTGCCATGCACCCGGAGGATAAGATCGACCACATCCTGATCCCGGAGCTGCGGCTGGCCTTTCTCACCGACAACCGGTGGCACCCGGTGCAGCTGCCCGGCATGCAGGCCGTGCGGTGCACCCGGTTCCTTGACCGGGAAAATCTGGCGGGCTACCGCGCCCGGCTGCGGTTCAACGAGCGGGCGGCCGCCGAACTGCTGGAGCAGGCCACCGCCCTGATGGCACAGGCCAAGAGCTGCCACGACGAACTGGAGACTTATTACCGTACCACCGTGGACTTCGCCCAGGTGGACGAAGCTGCCGCCCGGTGCGCGGAGCTGTTCGGGCTGGAAGTGCCGTCACCCGACTGCTGAGTTCTTTATGATAAGGGAAGTGAAATCATGTCCGACATCCGTCTGCCCATCCGGCAGCTGGTGGAGTTTCTGCTGCGCAGCGGCAGCATCGACAGCCGGTTTGCCGGTTTTGACCGTGCACTGGAGGGTGCCCGCATCCACCGCAGGCTGCAGAAGGCCGCCGGGGAGGGTTACGCTGCCGAGGTGCCCCTCTGCGCCGATTATACAGTCGACGGCATCCGCTTTACGCTGGAGGGCCGGGCCGACGGCATTTTTACCAACGAAACCGGCGTTGTGACCATTGACGAGATCAAGACCACCGCGGTGCCCGAGGAAGAAATCAGTGAGGACATGAACCCCTGCCACTGGGCGCAGGGCATGGTGTACGGAGCCATCTACAGCGCACAGGAAAACCTGCCCGCCGTGGATGTGCGGCTGACCTATTATCAGATTGACACCGACCGGATCCTCCGCTTTGTACGGCACTTTTCCCGGCAGGAGCTGGAGCAATTCCTGCACAAACTCCTGCACCGGTATCTGCCCTGGGCACAGCGTCAGCTTGCATGGCAGGAAACCCGCAGCGGCAGCCTGACCGCCATGCGGTTCCCATTTGAAGCCTACCGCCCCGGGCAGCGGGCACTGGCGGGCGAGGTCTGGCGGGCCTGCACCGCCGCCCCCTCCAAAAAAGGCACACGGCTGTTCTGTCAAGCCCCCACCGGCATCGGCAAGACCATGAGTGCGCTCTTCCCTGCCCTGAAAGCCATGGGGAGCGGCTGCGGGGAGAAGCTGTTTTACCTCACCGCCCGCAACACTACACAGGCCGCCGCCGAGGATGCCATTGCCCGCCTGCGGGCCGTACAGCCCGACCTTGCCCTGCGCAGTGTGACCCTGACCGCCAAGGAAAAAGCCTGCCTGCACCCGGACGCCGAGGGCCATCCGGCCTGCCTGCCGGAGGTGTGCCCCTATGCAAACGGCTACTACGACCGCATCAAGAATGCGCTGGCCGCACTGCTGGACGGCAGCGGCCAATTCAGCCGTGCCGCACTGGCCGACACCGCCCGACAGTTCACCGTATGCCCCTTTGAGCTGGGGCTGGACCTGAGCGAATGGTGCGATGTTGTGATCGGGGACTACAACTATTTGTTTGACCCGGTGGTGCACCTGAAGCGTTTCTTCGACACCTCCGGCGACTGGCTGTTCCTGATCGACGAGGCACACAATCTGCCCGACCGCGCCCGCGCCATGTACTCGGCCCGCTTCTGCAAGAGCAGCCTGACCGACGCAAAACGCACGCTTGGCAAGGGCAAAAGTGCCCTAAAAACCGCCCTGACCAAGGCCGACAAGGCCATGCGGGAGGCGCGGCAGGCCTGTGTGCGTCTGGCACCCCGCAGGCACGCGGAGGACGCCCCCGGCGAACCGGCCCAGACTAGCCTTCTGCCGGAACCGGATGCCCCGGCGTTTGCCCTGCCGGAGCCGTTGTATGCGCAGGACGGCACGGTGTTTTTGCTGGAGCTGCCCGCCGCACTGCTGACACCCCTGCGGGCGGTGCAGGCCCCTTTGCAGGCCTGGCTGGAAGACAACCCGGAAGCCGACGCCCACCCGCAGATGCTGGAGCTTTATTTTGCGGTACAGGATCTGGTGCGGGCTGCCGAACGGTACGACAGCCACTTTGTGACCCAGCTCACCGCCCGCGGCAGCGAGCTGGAATTGCAGCTGCTCTGTCTGGACCCGGCCCCCTTTGTGGATGCCAGCCTTTCCACCGGGCGCAGTGCCGCGCTGTTCAGTGCCACCCTCACCCCGCCCGCCTACTACCGCAGCGTGCTGGGCTGTGCCAACGCCCGGGCCGTGGCGCTGGAAAGCCCGTTTCCCGCCGGGAACCTGGGGCTGTTCTGCCTGCCGGGCATCTCCACCCGCTACCGTGACCGGGAGCGCAGCGTACAGAGCGTGTCGGATGCACTGGCCCGGCTGGCGCAGAGCCGGGTGGGCAACTATCTGGCGTTCTTTCCCAGTTACGCCTATCTGCGGCAGGTGCAGGAAGATTTTGCCGCCCGCTATCCGGGTATTTCCACCCTTGTGCAGGAGAGCGGACTGGATGACGCCGCCCGCGCCGCTTTTCTGGCACGATTTGAGCCAGACCCGGCCCATACCCTGCTGGGCTTTGCAGTCATGGGCGGCATCTTTGGCGAGGGCGTAGACCTTGCCGGTGACCGGCTCATCGGCTGTGCCATCGTGGGCGTGGGGCTGCCGCAGGTGAACCCCCGGCAGGAGATGCTGCGCCGCTACTACGACGCCCAGAACGGGGCCGGGTTCGATTACGCCTACCGCTACCCCGGCATGAACAAGGTCCTGCAGGCCGCCGGACGGGTCATCCGCACCCCGGAGGACAAGGGCGTAGTGCTGCTTCTGGATGACCGCTTTGCAAAGCCGGAGTACCAGCGGCTGTTCCCGCCCCACTGGCGGCATCTGCAGTATCTGCAAAGCTCTGCCGCACTGGAAGCGGCACTGACCGATTTCTGGAGTAAATAACCAGGAAAACATGATCCGCCCACGGGGGACAAAAATGTCCTGTCCGTGGGCGGATCGTGCTTACTATTCTGTTTTACCAGTTTTTATCGTTATAAGGGGTATTCTGCACGCCATCTTCCTGCAGCTTCTTCACCAGTGCATCCAGCTGGCCGCGCCACAGCTTGCGGAACCATTCCGTCTTGCCAAACCACTTGACCAGCGTCGGGCTTACGGCATAGTAGCAGTGAATAAACAGCCTGCCTGCCGCCGACTCAGCCAAAATATCATCGCGGAACCGCCGCAGCGTCCACACTTCCGGGCAATCGTAGGAGCCATAAACCGCCGTTGCCACATAACAGCCAGAGATTTTGATTTCAGGCGTTTTGTAGTTCGGGTCACGCTTCTGGATTGCTTCCACATAGGACATGATCACGTCCCGTGCATGTTCTTTGTCCTCTTTCTCGCTGAAGAAATTGACACCCTTAGCACGACGTTCCACACCACTCTTCCAGGCCGGAACTGCATAGTCATCAAGATAGGCATCCTCCGGGAAATTGTCCTCAATTGCATCACCCAGCACGTACATAATGCCTGATGCATTGCCATAGTTTGCAGCATGTGAATCCTGGATCTTTGCAAAATAGTCGATAGGCGTATTGCTATTTGTTTTGCTTCTCAGCTGCTCATAGTAAGCATCCGCACCATGGCACAGCACCCCAGTGATATAATCGCAATGGTTCACGATCTTACGCAGCGCAGCCTTATAGTCCGTTTCCTGTTCCTTCATCAGCCGGACAACATTCGGGATCGCATTTCTGGTCCGTGTGATCCAATGAGCTGTATCCCTATACCGGCCATCTGCGTTGCACTCGGTATACATGATTGCTTCCCAACTGTTCGGTTCCTCCAGCAGGATTGCCTCATAATATTGTTGTATCTTATCAATATCTCCCGCATCAACTGCACGCCGTGCCAGCGTATAGAGCTTTGCCGCCTTTTCCGAGTGAATGACTTTTCCGCTCATTTTAACACCATCCTTTTCAATAACCCCAAAATATAGTCGCCTTCTATTGAAAGCCCTTTGCGCAAGTATACCCCCCCCCCGTAAAACATGTCAACTGTTTCCTGAAAATAATTTTATGGCGCAGATATTTACAGGCATCTTTCACGCTGCTGCGTCTCTTTCCAAAGAAGTGCAATTTTTTTCAAAAACAGGCTTGACAAGCGCCGCATTTGCGGGTATAATAGCACACGTTGAGCGGCTCACCCCGCAAGACACGAACCAAATGATGGGGATTTGCATAGTGGTAGTGCGGTAGACTCTGACTCTACTTGTGGGAGTTCGATTCTCTCATCCCCAACCAGAACAAAGCCATCCGATGAACAATCGGGTGGCTTTTCTGTTTTGTTTTCTGCCGATTTCACGCAGTGAACACACCGCACTGTACCAAAGGTCTTTGGGCAAATCAAACACCCGCACCGCATTCCCTTTTCTTGGGAGATGCAGTGCGGGTGCTTTTTCGTTTGTCAGCCAGCGGGCTGAATCATCTTACAGGATGCTGATGCGGCCTGCACCGTAGGGATTCTCGTAGTCCAGCAGGTAGCCGGGGTACTCTGCCAGCACACTGTTGGCGCTGGAAAGGTGCGGCAGACCCTCTGCGTCCACACCGCCAAAGGTCATGGCGTAGGTGGACATGACAAGGTAATCCTCCGACACATAGTCCTTGATGAGCTCGGCACCATCAAACATGGCAAAGCCATCGCCCAGATTGCGCAGGGTGTAGTTCATGCCGGCCAGAGCATAAGTCTTGGCCGGGTCCAGAGGCTCGTAGGTGCCGGTGTGACGATCGTAGATCTTCACGTTCTGCACACGAGGCGTGCCGGTGGCACTGCCGATCCAGACGTTCTTGTCGTCGGTCTGCACGGTGTTGGGGATGTCGGTGTGGATCTCGTAGGTCGCACCGGCCACCTGCAGGAAGCCGCCGTTCTCCTTGCCCTCTGCACCGGCAAAGCGGGCTGCAAACTCCAGTGCGTCCTGGATCTGCTTGCCGGTCACCGACATCAGGCAGGCCACGTTGCCAAAGGGGCTGACCTGCTTGCAGGTCTTGAAGGTCCAGTACCCGGCGTCCTCGTCCGAGCGGATGCCGCCGCCGTTCATGATGGCGATGTCACAGTGCAGCTGCTCCACCTCATTGAAGTAGGTGTAGATGCCGTCGGCCACAAAGTCGCCCAGGTTGGTCTCGCCGGAGCGGATGCGGCGTTTGCCGGTAGCAGGGTCGGTGATGTAAAACTTGGTATCGGCCACGGCGATCTTCTCGCCCAGCATCTCGTCCACGGAGCTGACCCATGCGGCCTGCTCTGCTGCCACGGCGACATCCTCCTGATCGTAGGTGGACACCAGCCGGGTGGAGATGGTGCCGTCCGGGGCAATGGTCATCTCGCCCACATTGGCAAAGTAGGAACCGGTCTGGGTCAGGGTGACCAGTCTGCCGGAAGCGTCCGCCACCTGCTTATTCTCCATCACCGTGTGGGAGTGGCCGTCGATGAAGGCATCAAAACCAGTGGTGTGGGCAATGACCTCCTCGCTGGTCCAGGGAGAGGACGAGGGGTCCACGCCCAAGTGGCCCAAGCCGATGACCACATCGGCCAGGCACTTCGCCTTGTCAACGGCCTTCTGCACGGCGCTGTAGAGCTTCTGGCCGTCCTCGCCGCCCAGGATGTCGTAGATGTACTTGGTCTGGGCCTTGTTCATGAAGTAGGCCGGGGTGGACTTGGTAAACGTCTCGGGCGTGGTGATGCCCACAAAGGCAATGCGCACACCACCGCGCACGAACACCTTGATTTCCGGCAGCACCCGCAGATTGGTGCGCAGGTCTACCCAGTTGCAGGACAGGTACGGGAAGTCGGCATCCCGCATGAGCTCCTTGGCGCGGTCCATGCCGTAGTCGAACTCATGGTTGCCGGGGGTGGCAGCATCGTAACCGGCGGCGTTCATCAGCTCAATGATGGAAGCGCCCTGGTCCATGGAGCCGTAAGCCGTGCCCTGCACATGGTCACCGGCGTCCACCAGCAGGACCTTTTTGCCGGCGTTCTGATAGCTCTGCTTCAGGGCGGCAATGGCCGCATAGGTGAGCTCCGGGGCCTGCTTGTCGATGTAAGTGTGCACGTCGTTGGTGTACAGGATAGTGACCTCGGATTTTTCACCGGTCCAGCAGGCAGACGCAACCGGGGCCCCGACGGCCATGGCGGCGGCAGCGGTGGTGACACCGGCGGCCTTCAGGAAATTGCGGCGGGAGATAAGATGTTTCACGGGAAAACGACCTCCTCTTTTTCTGGCATTTGATGGGGCAGGCTCTCCCCTGCCCCTGACTGGTTCAAGCATAACACAGAACCGCGCCAAGAGCAAGACAAAACATGCCGTTTTGTTCAATTTTCCTTCCCATATCATCCGTTTTTCTTGCATTGTGCATCATCGCCGTACAAAAAAAGAGAACGCCCCTGCAGCTGTCCCAGCATACAGGGGCGTTCCCATCCGTTTAAAAAGGCCGGAGAAAGGGGGCCTTAAATGGCGTTGTATTCCCTGAGGATCTTCTCAAGGTCGGTGCCCTCGATTTTCTTCAGAGCTTCCTTCAGGGCCAGACGCGGGATGAGCGGCAGGTCCATGTCGGTGATCTTCTTGCCGTCGCGCAGCTTGACCGTTGCATTCAGCAGGTCACGCACGTCGTAGGTGCTGCCCCAGACCTCGGGCACACCGCGGTCCACGTTCAGCAGGGTGTACACGGCCTCCATACCGGTGCGCATGGAGTACTCGGTGGTGAAAATGGTATCGCGCTTGGTCTCCGCAAACTGACCCAGGAAGGCAAAGTTCACAGCGCCCTCCGGCACGATGTCGGGGCGGTCGCCCATGGCACGGGGCATGAAGAAAGCGTCAATATAGGGCATCATCACCGGCACGGTGTTGGCGCTGTGCTCTGCCAGCTCTTCGATCTGGTCGGTGGGCACGCCGATGTGGTACAGCCACTCCATGCAGATCTCCTTGCCGGTGCAGTCGCGCATGGGCTTTTTGACATAATCGCCGGGCTTGTCGCTGAACAGGCCGTAGACCCAGACACACAGCTGATCCTTGGGTTGATCGCGGAACTGCTGCTGACGGTTCAGCGTCCAGCTGAGCAGCCAGCTGGAGTCCTTGACCGTAACGATGCCGCCGGTGACGGTGTGACCGCTGAAGGGATCGCGCTTGCAGATCTTCTGGATATACTGCGGGATCTTGTCATCCAGGGTGGTGATGGTGGCGCTCTCCCAGTTGGACAGCTCCGGATCCGAGCAGAACTTTTCGGGGTGGCCGAAGGACGGGTCCTGTGCGGCGATCTTCTTCCACAGATCCCAGCCGTTGCCCGGCTTGATGGTGGGGTCGAAACCGGCTGCCTTGTCCTGGGCACCCACAGTGCAGCTCTCGACGCAGCCGCCGTTGGTGATGAACAGCAGATCGTTCTCGGTCAGGTCGATGTTGGACACCTCGCCTGCGTGCTCCACGGTGACCGAGCTTGCCATCTTGCGGCTGCCCTGAATGTCGAACTTGACGTCCGTGACCTTGGTGTCGTAGTGGAACTGCACGCCAAAGCCCTTCAGGTACTCGATCATGGGCAGGATGATGGACTCATACTGGTTGTAGCGGGTGAAGCGCAGGGCGGTAAAGTCCGGCAGGCCGCCGATGTGGTGGATATAGCGCTTGATATACAGCTTCATTTCCAGTGCGCTGTGCCAGTTCTCAAAGGCAAACATGGTGCGCCAGTACAGCCAGAAGTTGGAATTCAGCACCTCATCGTCAAAGAAGTCGGTGATCTTCTTGTCCTGCAGCTGCTCGTCCGGGGTGAAGAACAGCTTCATGATCTCCATAGCGCCCTTGTCGGACAGGCCGAACTTGCCGTCGGTGTGGGCGTCCTTGCCCTGCTCCACGGTAGCACGGCAAAGGGAGAAGTTGGGGTCCTCCTTGTTCAGCCAGTAATACTCATCCAGCACGCTGGCACCCTCGGTCTCCAGCGAAGGGATGGAGTGCAGCAGGTCCCACATGACCTCAAAATGGTTGTCCATCTCACGGCCGCCGCGCATGACGTAGCCGATGCTGTACTTGTAGCCGTCGCAGGCACCGCCGGGCAGGGCCTCCTTCTCGAACACATGGACATGCTCGCCCTTCATCTGGCCGTCACGCACCAGATAGCAGGCTGCGGTCAGGGCTGCCAGGCCGGAACCGACGATATATGCGGATTTATGATCAACGCCCTCCGGCTTTTTGGGACGTGCAAATGCTTCGTAGTTGCCACTGGAATAGTACATGGAAAAGCCTCCTTGCTTCGCTTTTTCTTCCTTACAGCAGTTCAATGCTGCTCTCTATGGCAACAGTATACCCTGCCTTGGCCCGCAGAACAACAAACAAACTCTGCCCCCTGTATAAAATTTAGACAACTGTCCCGTTTTGTTGGAAATGCGTACAAATTGTGACAAAAAAAAGCGGAATGACCGCTGTCATTCCGCTTTTGCAGGCGTTTGTTTTATTTTGCGGTGGGCTGGGCCACCTCAAAGTCAATCTTGCCTAGATTGACGTCGGAACGCACGATGGTGATCATCATGGTATCGCCCAGGCTCCAGTTCCTGCCGGAGACGGGGTCGGACAGGCGCACGCCCTCGGTGAGCATCGTGCCGGAGGGGGTCAGGCTGGAAGCCGGTACAAAGCCCTCCACGCCGTTCTCCAGTTCAATGAACAGGCCGCGCTGGGTCACGCCGGAAATGCGGCCCTCGTAGCTCTCGCCCAGATGGCGACGGGCATACTCGGCCTTGTAGCAGTCCTCGGCCTTGCGCTCGATCTGCATGGCGATGACCTCGCGCTCGCTGGCCTGCTTGCTGGCCCGCTCCGCAAAATCGGTGTAGCGCAGGATCATGGTGTCCTTGTCGGTGCCCTTGAGCTGCGCGGTCATGATGCGGTGGATGGCCAGGTCCGGATAGCGGCGGATGGGGCTGGTAAAGTGGGCATAGTCCTGCAGCACCAGACCGTAGTGACCCTTGGGCTTTTCCTCGTACAGAGCCTTGGACATGCAGCGCAGCATACCGGTGTTGATGATCTGCTCATACGGGCCGCCGCGCACGCCCTCCAGAATGGCGCTCAGCTCCTTGGGGGCGGGCACCTCCTTGGCAAAGTGGTCGTTGATGCCGCAGGCCTGCAGCAGAGCATGCAGACGCTCCAGCTTTTCGGCGTTGGGCTCCTCGTGCACGCGGTACACAAAGGGGATCTGCTTGACCCGGGCAAAGTGGGCGGCGCACTGGTTGGCCAGCAACATGAACTCCTCGATCATGGCTTCGCTCTCGCCGGAGGTGCGCTTCTTCACGTCGATGCAGTGGCCATTCTCGTCGAGGATCAGCTTGACTTCACCGCTCTCGATGTCCATGCATCCGCGCTCCTTGCGCAGGCGGGCACGGTGGCCGTACAGCTCCTTCATGGCGGGCAGCTGAGCCAGAACCTCGTGGTACTTGCCCTTGAGCTCGTCGTCGGCACTGCCGGCCAGCAGGGCGTTGATCTCGGAGTACACGCCCTTGACACGGCTGCGGATGACCGACTTGACAAAGCGGTAGTCGGTCAGGTTGCCGTCCTTGTCCAGACGCATCAGGCAGGAGAACGCCAGGCGCAGCACGCCCTCGTTCAGGCTGCAGATGCCGTTGGACAGCTGCTTGGGCAGCATGGGCACCACCTGGTCGGCATAGTACACGCTGGTGGCACGGTGAAAGGCTTCGTTGTCCAGCTCACTGCCGGGCTTGACGTAGTGAGACACATCCGCAATATGCACGCCCAGCTCAAAGCCGCCTTCCGGCGTCTTGGTCAGGCTGATGGCGTCGTCGATGTCCTTGGTCTCAGCGCTGTCGATGGTGAAGATGGGCAGCGCACGCAGATCCATGCGGCCCTCACAGTCGGCCTCGGTCACCTCAGCGTTCTCCAGCTTCTTGGCCTCTTCGCGGACCTTATCCGGGAAACGGCTGCGGATGTCCTGCGCATAGAGCAGAGCCTTGGCGCAGCGCTTGGCCTCGTCGGAGCTGCCAAAGCGCATGGCCACGCCCACGCGGTGATCTTCCTGCCGGTTGCCGCGCTGCAGGATCTCCACAGCCACCTTGTCGCCGTCCTTGGCACCGCCCTCGCAGTCGCGCATCATCCGCATGGAGATGGCGGGGCAGTCATCGGGCACGAACTTCAGCATGCCCTCCACACGGCGGACGGTGCCCACCAGATCGTTCTTTTCTTCCAGCACGGCCAGGATCTCGCCCTCGTCGCTGCCCTCCACACGGGGATGCTCAAACTTTTCCACCAGCACCTTGTCACCGGGCATGGCGCCGCGGGTGAAGCGGCCCGGGATGAAGATATCACTCGTGCCGTCCTCCAGCATGACAAAAGCAAAGTTCTTGCCCAGCTTGACCACCTTGCACAGCAGGGCCTTGTCGGCGCGGCCGGAACGCACCGTAAAGAAAACGCCCTGCCGCTGGCAGATCACAGCCTCGTGCACCAGCTGGTCCACGGCCTCCATCACCTTGCGGTCCGAGCCACGGTCCCCGCCGAACTTTGACTTGAGGTCCTTCACGGTGCACGGCTGATTCTGGATCGCGTGCTCAATTTTATCGCGCATTGCCATAATATTTTTCTCCTTGCTCTTCCTGGCTGCGGCCTCCGTCGGGCTGCAGCCCTGCCAGTTCCGGGCATTGCTGCCCACCCTGCTGCGGCAGCCCGAAAAGACAGCTGCCCGCACTTTTTTACTCAACTATGTCGGTTTTACACAGAAAAACAGCCCCGTCAGAGCACGGGGCTGCATGGGGTGCATCAACCTGCCAGACGGCCGGTGAACAGGCAAGCCAGAATTGCCACCACGAAAAAGACGACACCGGCAATGCGGGTCACCTTGGCCAACATCTGGTCAGCCGGGGTCAGGCGTGCGTTGTTGGCACCGCCTGCACTGCCGTTGATGGCGCCGGAAAGGCCCTGGCCGTGGGTGTGCTGCATGAGGGTGAGGAACACGATGACCAGCGAAGCGACCAGCAGGATCGCGCCGCCAACGATTTCGATAACAGACATGGATTGAAACGCTCCTTTATTCAAATTGAATGGGAAAACCACGCAAAAATACGACTATATAGTATCATACCATCTGCAAAAAAGCAAGCACAATTCCGCATTTATCCCAACCAGTGCAGTGCCGTGCACAGCTGTGCAAACACCGCCGCGCTGGAGACCGTCGCCTGCGTCTGTCCGTCCTGCAAGACCACGATGGTGTATTGCGGATCCTCGGCCGGGTAAAACCCCGCGAACCACAGGTTCATGCGCTCTTTCCCTTCGGCCGTGAACTGCCCGGTCTGGGCGGTACCGGTCTTGCCCGCCGCCCCGCCGGGCAGGCCGGACGCATCCTGTGCCGTGCCCTCGGCCACCGTCTGCTCCAGCATGGTGCGCAGAGCCGCTGCGGTCTGCTCCGTGAGCACCCGTTCTGCCTGCGGGCGGGCAAAGGCCGACAGCTCTTCCCCGGATGTTTCATCCAGCGTACAGTCCAGCAGGCACGGCACACGGTAAACACCGCCGTTTGCGATGGTGTTCATCATGGCGGCCACTTGCAGCGGCGTTGCCAGCAGGCTGCCCTGCCCGAAGCTGAAATTGGCCAGCTGCCCGCTCTGGGCCAGTTCCTCGGCTCCCGGCAGGGCTCCGCTCTGGGCGGTAAGGCCCTCCGCCAGCCCGATGCTCCGCCCGAAGCCCAGCGCCTGCGCCTGCTGCAAAAGAGCCTGTGCTCCCAGCTGCTGCCCCAACCGGATAAAATAGCCGTTGCAGCTCTTTGCCAATGCGGCCGAAAGGTCCACCTCGCCGTGCGGCACACCGCCTGCGCAGCGGAAGATCTGCCCGTCCACCACCACCGCGCCGTTGCAGTCGTACTCCGGCGCAAGGCCGGCTTCCAGCGCCGCCGCTGCCAGCACCGGCTTGAACACCGATCCAACCGCATACGCCTGCAAGGCCCGGTTCAGGAAGGGGCTGTCCGGAGCTTCCAGACTGGCCGCCGGGTCAGCCGGGTCAAAACCCGGCACACTGACGCAGGCCCGCAGGGCTGCCGTGCGGACGTCCAGCACCAGAATGCAGCCGGTGGTCATGGTCTGCGCCGCCACCGCCTCGGCCGCCCGCTGGACAGAACGGGAGAGGGTCAGGCGGACCCCCACCGCTCCGCTGTCCGCCTGCAGATGCTGCACCTGCTCCCCGGTGCGCAGGGTGCCCTGCGCGGTCACCGGGCACAGCAGAGTGTCCCGTGCCCCGCTGCCGGTGAGCAGCGCATCCAGTGCTTTTTCCAGCCCGGCAGCACCGTGGCCCTCACCGTCCAGATACCCCAGCAGCTGCGGGCACAGCGGTGCGGCTGCATACCGCCGGGACGCCGCATAGCATGGAATGCCCAGCGCCGTCATGTCCCGGTCCACCTCCACGAGAAATGGAGCCGCCCGGCTGCGGCTGCGGTACAGCAGTTCCTGTCCGGCGGTGTCGGTGCAGGCGTACAGGCGGGTATAATTTTCCTGCCCCGGGAAGCAGAGAGCCAGCCAGCGTTTTTCCAGCCCGGTGAGTGGCAGGCCCCTGCAGTCGTAAAAGCCGCCGCGCCGGGCTGGCAGTTCCAGCGTGACCATGCTCTGTGCCGCCGCACGGGCTGCATAATCCGTGCGGGACGCCAAATAAAACAGCCTGCACAGCACTCCGGCAAAGCCGAACAACAACGCCGCATACAGCGCCAGCACCCTCCGCCCGGACATGGACACGCCCCCTTTGGCATAGCGTGGGCAACGGAGACCCAGGCTATACAAAAAGAGAGGCAGAACCTCCGAAGAAGTTCTGCCTCCCTAAGGCACTTTTATAAGAGCGCTTTTGCGGCTTAGCACATGCCGCCCTTCCAAACCACACTTTTGGAGCCGAATCACGAATATCGGGAAACGTAGACTTTTGTAGAATTATCAAGGCCACAAGCCGA
>ENA-OVGQ01001160-OVGQ01001160.1-human-gut-metagenome-genome-assembly--contig:-NODE-1160-length-30301-cov-35.336904_pt1 | contig 30301 bp, 30 predicted proteins | sample MGYA00237774_ERZ505427 | MGnify/ENA primary metagenome ERZ505427 (study PRJEB26158, sample SAMN06016404) | human gut metagenome | biome: human gut; feature: ankylosing spondylitis patient; material... | reverse complement strand
TCGGCAAAATCGACTGACCTTTCTTTTTTACCCAACAATATCTTTAATTAAGGGAAACGGGCTTGAGCGTGCCGGATATCTCCCTGCTGGTGCTGCTGGCCGAACAGCTGAATGTGACCGTGGCCGAGCTGTTACAGGGCTGCCGCGTGGAGGAGGAGCAGCGCTTTACCCGCGAGGAAACAGAGGAACTGATCCGCAAGGCACTGATTTTTTCGGCAGAACCGCCGGAACGCCGCCAGGCCCGCACGCAGAAGTTTCTGCCGCTGTATGGGGTCAGCGTGGTGCTTGGCCTTGTAGAGACCGCAGCTGTCTGGGCCGTGGGGCTGGCCGGGACCGAGGGCGCAATGATGCTGCTGATTATAAACGTGATCTTCGGCATCGTATATGGGGCCTACACCTTGTTCTGGATGCCGGAAACATTGCCGCGCTATTATGACGAAAACCATGTCTGCAATTTTGCACAGGGCGCGTTCCACATGCATATTCCGGGTGTGTACTACAACAACCGCAACTGGCTCCATGTGCTCAAAGCAATGCGAGTGTGGTGCGTGGTAAGTATGCTCCTGACACCGCTCTGCACGGCAGCGGCGGTCGTGTTTGAACAGGCCACCGGATGGCAGGTGTGGCGTGCAGTGCTTATCGGATACATTGCATCGCTGTTTGGCGCAATCGTCATCCCGGCAAAGAAGTATCAATGACAGGATAGCGCAAGGGGAGCGGAAACGCTCCCTTTTGCTTTTGACGGCAATGTGATACAATAAAAATCAATATCATTCAGGAAGAAGGAAGATCATCCATGCGTGACGACCACATCGACCTGTGCGGCCAGATCGATTTTACCCGTACCGAGGCAATGCCCCTGCTGGCGCGGGATGCACATTTCAGCTTTGCGTGCAATGGCTGCGGCGACTGCTGCCGTGGCAGAGAGGACATTGTACTTTCAGGCTTTGACCTGTGGCGCATTGCAGCCCGGCTGCGCCTGCCGCCGCAGATCGTGGCGCGGGGATATTGCCGGGCCAGCATTGGCACGGTGAGCCATTTGCCGGTGTTGCGTCTGGCCCCGGTGAAGGAGAACCGGAACAACTGTCCCTTCCTTACGGGAGACCGCTGCGCCATCCACGATGCCGAACCGCTGGTGTGTGCTCTGTACCCGCTGGCGCAGGAGATCAGCAGGAAAGGACAGGTGAGCTATTTTCTGCAGCCCACCGGCTGCGGCGGGCAGGTGATCGAGGCAAGGGTGGAGGACTATCTTGCTCGTTACGATGTCCCGGCCCGGGAACAGACCGATGTGCGCTGGGCGCAGACCTGCATGACACTGGAAGACACGGTGGAACAGCTGGAAGCGTTGCTCAGCCCGGTGCTGGTGCGCCGGATGCAGGACAAGCTCTGGCAGGCGCTGTATTTTAGCTACGACTATGCCGCACCGTTTTTGCCGCAGCTGGAGAAAAAACTGCACTGGCTGGATGCTGAATTTGCAAAACTGACGGAATATCAGAAAAAACGAAATAATACATCAAAATAATCGATCGATATATTTGATGCAATCGATAATAAAGGCCGTTTTAGGGCAAAAGTGAGTTGTTTTACCGTGAAAGGTGTGATATACTTCACGAGTGTAAAGCGAGACTGTACGAGCCTTGCATACAAAATATAGCTTTCCGGTGCGGTACCTGTAGGCCGCACACGCAAAGAGATAGAGGAGATAAACATTATGCGTAAAATCACTCGTCGTTCGTTTCTGGCTGCTGCCGCTGCCTGCGGCGCAGCTGCTGCCCTGACTGCCTGCGGCGGTTCTTCTGCATCTTCTGCAGCTGCTTCTTCCGCTGCGCCTGCATCCTCCGCTGCTGCTTCTGCTGCAGCCGATGGCCAGAAGTTCACGATCGGCATCTGCCAGTTGGTGCAGCATGCCGCTCTGGATGCCGCTACGCAGGGCTTTGAGGATGCTCTGACTGCTTCCTTCGGCGAGAACGTCACCTTCGATTTCCAGAATGCACAAGGCGATTCCGCTACCTGCGCTACCATCACCAACGGCTTCGTTTCCTCTGGTGTGGATCTGATCATGGCCAATGCTACGCCCGCTCTGCAGGCTGCACAGTCTGCTACCAACAGCATTCCGGTGCTGGGCACCTCTGTTACCGAGTACGGTGTGGCTCTGGGCCTGACCGATTTCGACGGCACCGTGGGCGGCAACATTTCCGGCACCTCTGATTTGGCCCCGCTGGATCAGCAGGCTGAGATGATCGTGGAGTGGATGCCGGAGGCCAAGAAGGTTGGCCTGCTGTACTGCTCTGCTGAGGCAAACAGCCAGTATCAGGTGGATGAGGTCCAGAAGTATCTGGAAGAAAAGGGTGTCACCGCTACCCAGTACGCTTTCTCTGATTCCAACGACCTGTCCTCTGTCTGCCAGAAGGCTGCCGACGAGAACGACGCACTGTATGTGCCCACCGATAACACTGTTGCTGCAAACACCGGCATTGTGGACGGCATCTGCCGCCCGGCCAAGAAGCCCGTGTTTGCTGGCGAAGAGGGCATCTGCGCCGGCTGCGGCATGGCTACCCTTTCCATCAGTTACTACGATCTGGGCTACACCACTGGTGAGATGGCAGTGAAGATCCTGAACGGCGAGGCTGATATCTCCACCATGCCCATCGAGTACACCGATGTGACCAAGAAGTACAACAAGACTATCTGCGACGATCTGGGCCTGACCGTTCCCGACGGCTACGAGGAGATCGAGGGCTAAAATACTCCGGGAAACCAAACAGAAAATCAGCGGAGGAGGGTAAAAAGTGCTCTTCTCCGCTTTCCCGTATCAAACGGGAAGAAAAAAGTGTAACGTTTAGGAGGAATTGTTTTGGAAATCATTGCAAGACTTGCAAACCTGCCGGGCGCTTTGCCGGGTGCCTGTGCACAGGGCCTTATCTGGGGTATCATGGCCATTGGCGTGTACCTGACCTACCGTATTCTGGATGTGGCCGATCTGACCGTGGACGGCTCCTTTGGCACCGGCGGTGCAGTGTGCGTCATGTGCCTGCTGTCCGGCCAGAACGTCTGGGTCTCACTGCTCATGGCGCTTCTGGCAGGCCTGCTGTCCGGCCTCGTCACCGGTGTCCTGCACACATTTATGGGCATTCCGGCCATCCTTGCCGGCATCCTGACCCAGCTTTCGCTGTATTCCATTAACCTCAAAATCATGGGCAAGGCCAATCAGGCCATCAACGTGGACAAGTACAACCTGCTGATCTCCCTGCGCTGGGTCAAGGAGTTCGCTCTCCACAACCCTATCGTTATGATCATCATTGTCACAGCGGTGCTGATCGGCATTCTGTACTGGTTCTTCGGCACCGAGCTGGGCTGTGCCATCCGTGCCACCGGCTCTAACCCCGCCATGTCCCGTGCGCAGGGCATCAACACCAACTTCAATATCGTGCTGGGTCTGGCTGTGTCCAACGGTCTGGTGGCGCTGTCTGGCGCTCTGCTGAGCCAGTATCAGGGCTTTGCAGATGTCGGCATGGGCCGTGGCGCGATCGTCATTGGTCTGGCTGCTGTCATCATTGGCGAGGCTCTGTTCAGCCGCATCTTCCACAACTTTGCACTCAAGATGGTTTCTGTCTCTCTGGGTGCCATCATCTACTACATTGTCATCCAGCTGGTGCTGACTCTGGGTTTCGATGCCAACCTGCTCAAGCTGCTGAGCGCTTCTGTGGTGGCTGTTTTCCTTGCCGTGCCGTACTGGAAGGGCAAGTACTTCTCGAAGCCGGTGAAGAAGGCAAAGGAGGATGCAAAAAATGCTTGAGATCCAGAATGTTTCCAAGACCTTTAACGCTGGCACGGTCAACCAGAAAACTGCCCTGAACGGCCTGAACCTGAAGCTGAACGAGGGCGATTTCGTTACTGTGATCGGCGGCAACGGTGCAGGCAAATCCACCATGCTGAACGCAGTTGCCGGTGTATGGCCGGTGGACGAAGGCAAGATCATTATTGACGGTGTGGATGTGACCCGCCTGAGCGAGCATCAGCGTGCCGCTTACATCGGCCGCGTGTTTCAGGACCCCATGACCGGCACTGCTGCCACCATGCAGATCGAAGAGAACCTTGCCCTGGCTGCACGCCGCGGCAAGCCCCGCACCCTGCGCATTGGCATTACCAAGGCAGAGCGCGAGCAGTACCGTGAACTGCTCAAAACGCTGGATCTGGGTCTGGAAGACCGCCTGACGGCCCGTGTGGGCCTGCTTTCCGGCGGCCAGCGTCAGGCACTGACCCTGCTGATGGCTACCATGAACAAGCCAAAGCTCCTGCTGCTGGACGAGCATACCGCTGCGCTGGACCCCAAGACCGCGCTCAAGGTGCTGACCCTCTCGGCCAAAATCGTGGAGGAAAACCACCTCACCACCATGATGATCACCCACAACATGAAGGATGCCATTAAGTATGGCAACCGCCTGATCATGATGTACGAAGGCCATATCATCTATGATGTTTCCGGTGAGGAAAAGAAGAACCTGCACGTCTCCGACCTGCTGGCAAAGTTCCAGATCGCCAGCGGCGGCGAGTTTGCAAATGACCGCATGATTCTGTCCTGATAAATTACAAGGTTAAAATGCAAAGCGCCTGTCCCGGAAAACCGGGACGGGCGCTTTTTATGTATGTTTACCAATTCAAGAGCAAGGCGGTTAATTGGAGTTTTTGGGAGATGATTTTCTTTACATCTTTTGAAGAATGCGGGGCACCGTCCTGAGTCGCAAAGAGGAACAGCGAGTAAAGTTCATTATATTTTGGAATAGCCATTTTTCAAACCTCACACCTTGGAAAGGCTCAGCACACATTCGCAATGCCGTGTTCTTGGAAACAGATCCACCGGCTGCACCTTCTCTGCGTGATATCCATTTTGTTCCAGCCATGCAGCATCTCTTGCGGCGGTGGCGGGGTTGCAGCTGACGTAGACCACCCGGCGGGGAGCCATGCGCACTACGGCGGAAAGGGTGGCTTCGTCGCAGCCCTTGCGGGGTGGATCCAGCATTACGATGTCCGGGTGAAGGCCCTCAGCGGCAAGGCGGGTGGCGGCCTGACCGGCATCTGCGCAGAAAAATCGGCTCTTTGCGGCCACATCTGCACCCATGCGGGCAGCGTTAGCCTTGGCACTTTCAATGGCTTCCGGTACGATCTCCACACCGATCAGCTCACGGCAGTGTGCTGCCATGGAAAGACCAATAGTGCCCATGCCGCAGTAGAGGTCCAACAGCAGGTCGTCCGGGGTAAGCTGAGCATACTGGGCGGCAATGCCGTAAAGCTGCTCGGCAGCAAGGGTATTGACCTGATAGAAGGAAAGCGGGCCAAGCTGCACCGGAACACCGCACAGGGTGTCCTCAATATAGCCCGGGCCGTACAGAGTGTGGGTCTCGGTGCCAAGGATCACGTTGGTGTTTTTTGCATTTACGTTCAGCAGGATCGTGGTGATCTCTGCAAATTGAGCTTTCAGCCGGGTACAAAGCTCCTCGGCGCAGGGCAGCTTGGCACAGGTGCAGACAAGGCAGACCATGATCTGACCACTGTGAGCGCCGCGCCGCAGAAAGATATGACGCACAAGGCCCCTGCCGGTCTCCTCGCTGTACGGCTGGATGCCCTTTTCTGCAAAAAAAGCGCACAATGCGTTGCCGATCTCATTCAGCACACCGGGCTGCAGGCGGCAGTCCGGGCAGGGGACGATACGATGGGTGCGCCCGGCGTAGAAGCCGATACAGGGCTTACCGCTTTTGTCCACGCCCACCGGGAACTGCACCTTATTGCGGTAGCGGTTCACTTCCGGCGAACCCACAATGGGCAGCACAGGCACATCCAATCCTCCGATGCGGGCAAAGGCATCTGCAACATTCTCCTGCTTGGCGCGCAGCTCGGCAGCATAGTCCAGATGCCGCAGGCTGCAGCCGCCGCAGGGGCCTGCCACGGCACAATCCACCGGGATACGGTCCGGCGAAGGAGTGAGCACCTCGTCCAGAATACCGAAGGCGTAGCGCTTGCAGTCCTTAACGATGCGCACCCGGGCTTCGTCGCCGGGGGCGGCACCGGGAATAAACACGGTCTCACCGTCGGGACTGTGTGCTACGCCGCTGCCATCGCTGGAAAGACGCTCTACGCGCAGGGTGAGAACTTGATTTTTCTGTAAGGGCATGAAGGGTCTCCTTTACTGGTGGTCGGGGCCGTCGGCGGGAGCATCAGCCTGCGCCGCAAAATACTTGCTGGGCGGCACGCCCTTGGCGCGCTTGAATACCCGCGAGAAATAGAACTGGTCAAAGAAGCCTACCGACACCGCGACCTCGGCAATGGAAAGGTTGCCTGCGCGCAGCAGCTTGCAGGCTTCGTTGATGCGGTATTCGGTAAGGTAATCGATGGGGCTTTTGCCTACGTTCAGCATGAACACGCGGTACAGGTGGCTGCGGGAGACACCTACGCTTTTTGCCACATCATCAATGGAAATATCGTGTGAATAATTGAACTGGATGTACTTGATGGCGTTGAGCACATACTGGCTGGAAGAGGAAGCCGTGTGCGGCTTGCCAGCGCTGGTCTCCTTCATCAGAGAGGCGATGAAGAGATAAAGGTAGCCCACCATGGCGGCTTCATCCTGCGGCTGCAGCCCGCGGGATGAATAAATGTTGGCCAGAGCGGCACGCATCCCATCGGGGTCGTGGGTGTGATGCACCGGCGAGTCGTCGGTGAAAGGGAGCTGTGCGGCCAGTTTGTGGGCACACGCACCGTTGAAGCCTACCCAGCTGTACTCCCAAGGCTGCTGCTCATCGGCAGTATACCGGATCAGCTGGCTTGGCCGGGCAAAAAACAGCTGACCCTGGCTCACTTCCCAGGTGCGTCCGCCCACCTCGAATACGCCCTTGCCGGAAAGTACCAGATGGATCAGGTAATGGTCGCGGATACCCGGCCCCCATGTTTGGCCCGGAGCACAGCGTTCGATGCCGCAATTGAAGATGGAAAGCTCAATATTATTGGTATAATTTTGTTTGAAGGATTGCTTATATACATCTGCCATAGCCGCGTTTCCTCCGCTCTGTCACGTTGCGGGCAGCTTTGTGCCCGATCTTTGGTATAGTATACCACACACCTGCCCGCAAATTCAACAAAAGTACATCTTATTCTTTGAACTGGGTGCCAAAATTCGCGCTTTTTCTACGTTAGAAATTGAAAAAAGCGGCTGGATGCATTACAATAGACGTAACAACCCATCTATCCCAAAGCAGCATATTCAGGGAGGAATCGTTATGGCAGACAGTGCGCAGCTCCGAAATGAGATCGCGGCGGGCAAATGGGACGATAAGCTCCGGGCACTGTATGGCGATGCGGCGCAGGAGATCTGTCGGCAGCGGGCACGCTACTGTGCTGCGCTGGAACAGTTTGAGCTGTACTTTGGGCAGGGCAGGCAGGTGCAGGTTTATTCGGCACCGGGCCGCGCAGAGCTGGGCGGTAACCACACCGACCACCAGCACGGTTATGGCCTTGCGGCGGCTGTCACGCTGGATCTTGTGGCCGTGGCTGCGCATAATACAGATGGCTACGTGCGGGTCAAATCCCGCGGGTTCAACAAGCTGGATGTGATCGACCTGACCGTGGAGGGGCCGCAGGAAGGGGAGAGCACCCACTCGGCCAGCCTGATCCGCGGCATTGCCGAGGGCTTCCGCGCGGCAGGTAAAGCGGTGGGTGGCTTTGATGCATACACGGCCAGTGATGTGCTGCGCGGCAGCGGCCTTTCCAGTTCTGCTGCCTTTGAAATGGGCATGGCTGCCATCTGGAACGGAGAATATGGCTGCGGTCTGGCCCCGGCGGAGCTGGCAAAGATCTGTCAGTATGCGGAGAATACCTATTTTGGCAAGCCCAGCGGCCTGCTGGATCAGCTGACCAGCGCAGTGGGCGGCATTATCTTTGCGGATTTTGCAGATCCCCAGCAGCCGGTTCTGGAAAAGATCCACGCCGACGGCCTGCTGCCGCCGGGCATGAGCCTGTGCGTTACCGATACGCGCGGTAGCCACAGCGAATTGACCGGTGAGTTTGCAGCCATCCGGCAGGAGATGGAGCAGATCGCAGCGTTTCTTGGCAAAAAGGTGCTGGGACAGGTGACGGAGAGCGCATTCTGGGCAGCACTGCCTGCACTGCGCAAAGCCTGCGGCGACCGCGCGGTGCTGCGCGCCATCCACTATTTTGAAGAGAACGCTCGCACCCTTGCCCAGAGGGACGCGCTGCAGGCCGGGCAGTTTGCTGCCTTTGCAGCGCTGGTGCTGGAAAGCGGACGCGCATCCTTTGCACTATGCCAGAATGTCTACTGCAGCACCGATGTGCGGCATCAGGGGCTTTCGGTGGCACTGGCGCTGAGCCAGAGTATCCTGCAGGGCAGCACGGGAGCCTGGCGGATGCAGGGCGGCGGCTTTGCAGGCACCATTCAGGCGTATGTTCCCCAGAGCCTGCTGGAACGCTATCACAGCGAGATCGAGCGGGTATTCGGCAAGGGCAGCTGCTACATTCTGCGTCTGCGGGAGCAGGGGGCAGTGAAAGTGATCTGAAAACAAAAACGCATCTGCAGGATTTTGCAGATGCGTTTTTTGCTATGCTTTATACTGCTTGAAAAGTTCAGAAAACCGGTTTCGGGCCGGGAGCGGACTGAGCCTGCTCCTGCTCTTTTTCCGCTTCCCGGCGCTGCTGCTGATCCGAGATATACTGCACCATGTCCCGCTCCTCGTGGGAAAAATGGAACAGGTCTGCGATGGTATCGTAGGCGCTCACCACGAAGTTGAAGCCTGTCTTTACCACATTGAACAGCAGCATGGGCACAAAGGTGAAAGAAAGTGAGATCAATCCGCCGCTAAAGAAAAGATCGTCCAGACGCAGATTGCTGAAGAAAAGATCCAACGCATCGCCCAGCGGCCCGCCGCCAGAAATACTGCGCAGCTCTTCTTCGGAAACAGAAATGTATGAATGCGGCATCTGAAGGTTTTTCATGGAGAAAGCTCCTTTCTGACAAGATCGTTCCAGGAATGGGATCAAACTCAGGCGGCAGCGGTTCCCTCGGCCTGAGCGGCATCAAAGCTCGGCATGGGGTTCACGATCTGATCGTAGATGCTTGTAACGGTACGAATGACGTTCATGACCTGCGAATAGACATAGACACCGGCCAGACCGGCAACGCCCACAGAAGCGATACGGCTCCAGGTGTTCATCTTATCCCAGGTGTGATAGAAGGTGCCGGACAGGCTCAGACCATTCGACAGACCGGACTGCACACGGCCTGCGATGTACCGGAAGGAATAGTTGGTCATCAGCACGAACAGGTTGATCGCTGCATTCTGGCAGAATGTAGCAAACTGATCGGTGTTGAAATAAATATCGTGATTAAAGGCTGAGCCAAGGTAGATGGACTGACCGCCATCCAGATAGGTCATTTCCTCTTCGGAGATAACGGCATAGGAAGCCGGTAAAAGCATGGTATTCTGATTGGGATGATCCATGATGGAAGAACTCCTTTCCGTAGTGGAATCTGCACAAAGGCAGACAATAATACTATCTGAATTGTAACATAACTGTGTCCAAATAACAAGAGCAGAGATGTGCAAAATCATGATACATTTGTGAATAAACTGTTGCGGAAAGACGGTAAAATCACGGATATCAGCCCAAAAATGCGCAATATGTCCATAATCTGGTCCTGAAAAAATGTTCTGTAGAAAAAGCAAAAGCGCCTGCAGATTCCGGGTGCAGGCGCTTTTATGGGGAGAAAATGATCGGGGAATTACTGTGCCCGTTCGTAGAGCACGGTCAGCTGCGCAATGTGCCCGGCCAGTGCTTCCGGCAGGGGACAGGTGAGCCGCCACTGCCAGTTGGAGCCTTGGGTGCTGGGAGTGTTGATGCGGGCCTCACTGCCCAGATGCAGCCAGTCCGCCAGAGGAATCACAGCGGTATCCGATACACTGGCAAGGCAGGCACAGATCATGGCCTCGGTCAGCTCTTCCGGCTGGCAGCGCAGGTAGCGGCAGGCATAGGCCACATCCTCGGCACTGGCGTTGGTACGCCAGCCTTCGGTGGTCACATTGTCGTGGGTGCCGGTGTACACCACGCTGTTGCGGTGGTAGGTGTGGGGCAGGTAATTGCCGGATTCCCGGCTGTCAAAGGCAAACTGCATGATCTTCATGCCCGGGTAGCCGCTGGCAGAAAGCATGGCCTTGACCTCCGGGGTCAGGTAGCCAAGATCCTCGGCAATGATGCCGCCCTCGCCAAGACTTTCGTGCATGGCGTTGATAAAATCGCGGTCAGGGCCTTTTTCCCAGTGGCCGCCCGCCGCCGTTTTGTTCCCGGCGGGAATGGAGTAATAGCTCTCGAAGCCACGGAAGTGGTCGATGCGCACCACATCGTAAATGGAGGTGGCGTGCTTCATGCGCTGCTTCCACCACGCAAAGCCGGTGGCCTTGTGAACAGGCCAGTCGTACAGCGGATTGCCCCATAGCTGACCATCCGCTGCAAAGGCATCCGGCGGGCATCCGGCAACCTGCGTCAGGTGCATCTGGCCATCGGTCTGGAACAGTTCCGGGTGGGTCCACAGATCGCTGGAATCCGGGCTGACATAGATGGGAATATCGCCCACCAGCTTGATGCCCTTGCTGTTGGCGTAAGCCTTCAGGGCGTTCCACTGGGTGTAGAAGAAGAACTGCACCGCCTTGTAGTAGCCAATGCTTCCGGCAAGCGCTGCTTTGGCTTCGGCAATGGCTTCCGGCTGGCGGCAGCGCAGTGCATCCGGCCAGTCAGCAAGGCCGGCCTGACCCTGTGCAGTTTTCACAGCCATGAACAGGGCGTAATCCTCCAGCCAGAAAGCCTGCTCTTTGCAGAAGGCTTTGTAGGCGGGGGAGAAAGCTGCCAGCAGACGGTCAGCAGCCTTTTTCAGGACAACAGGCCGCTCGTTGTAAAGGGCACCGTAGTCGACAGAACCGACCGGCTTTTCAGCGGGGATCTCGTCGGCGGTCAGCAAATCGTCCGCAGCCAGCAGGCGGTAATCGATAAAATAGGGATTTCCGGCAAAGGCGGAGAAGCTCTGGTAAGGGCTGTCGCCGTAGCCGGTGGGGCCGATGGGCAGGATCTGCCAGTAGGTCTGCTTTGCATCGGCCAGAAAATCCACGAATGCAAAGGCCTCTTTTCCCAGCGTACCGATGCCAAAAGGCCCCGGCAGACTGAAAACGGGCATCAGAATGCCGCTTGCACGCATAGTGTGCGCACCTCCTTAGCCCTTCACAGCACCTGCAACCACGCCCTCGATGATGTACTTCTGGCAGGTGATGTACAGGATGATGATGGGGATGATGGCAATGATGATGCAGGCCATCATGGGAGCCAGCTCCACACGGCCGTAGCCGCCGCGGAAGTACTGGATGGCCATGGGAATGGTGCGGTATTTCTTGATGTCCAGCACCAGAGTGGGCAGCAGGTAGTCGTTCCACACCCACATAGTCTCGAGGATGGCGGTGGAGATCATGGTGGGCTTGAGGATGGGGAATACGACCTTGAAGAAGATCTGAATGGGGTTGCAGCCGTCGATCATGGCCGCTTCCTCAATTTCCATGGGCACGCTCTTCATGAAGCCGGTGAACATGAACACGGCCAGACCGGCACCGAAGCCCAGATAGATGATGCAGATGTTCCACGGGGTGTTCAGATTGAGCTGGTCAGCGGTCTTGGACAGGGTGAACATGACCATCTGGAAGGGCACGACCATGGAGAACACGATCAGCAGGTTCATGAACTTGCTCAGCTTATTGTTCACGCGGGTGAGGTACCAACCGGTCATGGAGCAGCACAGCAGGATCAGCGCCACACTGGTAACGGTGATGACAAGACTGTAGCCAAGGCTGGAAAGGAAGCCCATCTTGGTGACACCGTAAACGTAGTTGCTCAGGCCCGCAAAGGTCTCGGCGGTGGGCAGCTTGAACACAGTGGAGGTGGTAAAGGTGCCCTCGATCTTCAAGCTGTTCAGCAGGATCAGCACGATGGGGTAGATCCACAGCAGACTCAGCAGCGTCATGATGACGGTGAGGATGTTATCCCACATTTTTTTCTGTTTAGGCATTACTGCTGCACCTCCTTGGAACGGGTAAAGTGGAGCTGGATCAGAGAAATGACCACGACGATCAGGAAGAACACCACAGCCTTCGCCTGACCAATGCCCTTCCACTGGGCACCGGAACGGCCATAGAAGGTGTTGTAGATGTTCAGGGCCAGCATTTCACTGGCATTGGCGGGTTCGCCTGCGGTCAGGGCAACGTTCTGGTCGAACAGTTTGAAGCTGTTGGTCAGGGTCAGGAAGGTGCAGATGGTCACGCTGGGCATGACCATGGGAATCTTGATCTTGAACAGGATCTCGCGGTCGTTGGCACCGTCGATCTTAGCGGCTTCGATCAGGTCGCCGGGCACGCTCTGCAGGCCGGCAACGTAAATGATCATCATGTAGCCGATCTGCTGCCAGCACATCAGGATGACCAGACCGACGAAACCGGCCTTGGCATCCAGCGCCAGCAGGGGTTTCTGCAGGTTGGCCAGCACACCGTTGAGCAGAATCTGCCAGATGTAGCCCAGCAGGATGCCGCCGATCAGGTTGGGCATGAAGTAGACGGTACGGAAGATGTTGGTGCCGCGGATGCCGCGGGTGAGCACCAGCGCAATGGCAAAGGCGCAGACGTTGATGAGCACGGTGGATACTACAGTGAAGGCTGCGGTAAAGCCGAAGGCGTGCAGGAAGGTGGAATCCTGAAATACGCTGATGTAGTTCTGGATGCCCACAAAGGTGGTCTTGCTAACAGTAGTGAACCGCTGGAACGAAAGGTAAATGCCCCAGATAAAGGGCCAGATAAAGCCGATGATGAACGCGAGCAGCGTGGGCAGCACGAACACTGGCCAATATTTGCTGATGGCTTTTTGCATGATGTACCTCCTATATGCGGAGTGGTTAACAAAAAAGGGGAGGCGGGGCGAACTTCTTCGCCCGCCTCCCTGTTCAGTTCTTTTTTTATGGAGCGATCAGGAGCTTAGCCGTTTGCCAGCTTGTATTCCTTGGCCCAGCCATCGACGAAGGCGGTCACAACGCCGTCCCAGTCGCCGGTGCCTGCTGCGTAAGCGGTCAGAGCGGAACCAACGCCGTTCTTCCACTCTTCAGAAGGCATAGTGGAGAAGCACCAGTCAACACTGGTCTTGCCCGCAGCAACGTAGTCGTTTGCAATGGCGATCAGAGGATTGGTGGAGTCCTTGGCAGCCTTGAAGGGGATCACGAAGCCCATGTCGTCGGCCATTGCGCTGGTGCCAGCCTCAGAGGTGACACACCAGTACAGGAAGTCCAGAGTAGCCTGAATGTCGGCATCAGAAGAGGTGTTGTTCACGCACCAGAAGTTCTCGGAACCGGTGCACAGGCCCTGATTCTCCTCGCCATCCACGCCGATGTAGATGGGCAGCATACCCAGATTGTCGTCACCCAGATCCTTCACATCGCTGTAAGCCCAAGTACCGTTCTGGTAGAACACAGCTTTCTTGCCCACAAACTCAGCCACAGCGTCGTTGCCGGTCTTGGAAGCCAGCAGGGTGGGGTCGCAGGTGGAATCGGTGATGTACAGATCCCAGATCTGCTTGTAGTTGTCCAGATAGGTGCCCTTGATGGCATCGGTGGAGCTGATACCGTCTGCCTTGTACTCGTAGTAGATGGGCAGGTTTGCCAGATGGGTCTTGAAACGCCAGTCAGAAGAACCGTCCATGCCGGCAGAAGTGAAAGCACCGTCCACGCCCAGCTCAGCCTTGCGTGCCTGAATATCGTCAGCGACCTTCTTCAGATCAGCAAAGCCCTTGATATCGTCCTGCGTGTAGCCGGCGGCGCTCAGCAGTTCCTTGTTATAGATGATGCCGTAGGTCTCGATGACATATGCAATGCTGGTAACAGCGTCGCCATCCTTCAGTGCGAAGGAGTCGCTGGTCAGCTCACCATAGACCTGACTGCCGGACAGATCGTAGCAGTAATCCTTCCAGTTTGCCAGACCCACAGGGCCGTTCACCTGGAACAGGGTGGGAGCTTCGCTCTTTTCCATCTCGCTCATCAGGGTGGTCTCGTACTGGCCGGAAGCAGCGGTAACGACAGTCACAGGCACGCCGGTCTCCTTGGTGTACTCGGCGGCCAGATCCTGCCAAGCCTGATCCTGCTCGGGCTTGAAGTTCAGGTAGTAGACCTTGCCGTCAGCCTTTGCAGCAGTGCTGGAAGCAGCAGCAGAACCGGCAGCAGAGGAAGCGGTGCTGTTGGAAGAGCCGCCGCAGGCAGCCAGACCCAGAGCAGCGGCGGAAACGCCAGCGGCCTTCAGGAAGTTACGACGAGTGATCATTTTCTTCATAATAAGTTCTCCTTCTTATTAAAAATAAACAATTTTAAAATCTCCGTCCCCTGACGGAGGGAATACAAATTAGGAAACTCCTTCAGTCACGACTTGCGTCGTGCCAGCTCCCTCAAGGAGGGAGCCTCTGGCGAAGAGGTGAAACCTGCCGTACTGCCAAAGCCTCCCTCCTTGAGGGAGGGGGACCGCGTCAGCGGTGGAAGGAGTTTTTCAGATGGCTCTTACACTTTCGCCCTGCTGCAGCTCCGGCTGCAAGGTGATGGTCTGGGCCGGGGCACCGTGCTCGATCTGCCGCACCAGCAGCTCAATGCTCTGCAGTGAGATCTGTTCGCTGGGCTGCACAACGGTAGTCAGAACAGGCACACAGTAACGGGACATCGTGATGCCGTCAAAGCCGATCACCGAAATATCCTCCGGCACCCGCAGCCCGGCGCTCACCAACGCGCGGATGGCACCTAAGGCGATCACATCGCTCATGGCGAACAGGGCGGTGAAGTCGGCCCGGCGGGCCAGCAGGCTGTTCACAGCGTGATAGGCAGACTCAAAATCGTAGTTGGAAAGGCCGTACAGCTTGTCGCTGAACAGGATGCCTGCGTCCCGCATCGCCTGCTGTGCACCCTCGCGGCGCATCACGCTGGGATAGCTGGTGACAGGACCGCCCAGCACTGCGATCTTGCGGTGCCCCTGCTGGATAAGGTAGTCCACAGCAGCGTAGGCTGCGGCGCGGTCATCCACGCCCACCATGGAAAGATTAGGAAAGTCCAGCTCGTCGGAGACCAGTGTGGTCAGCACCGAGGGGACTGTGATATTGGCAAAGCCCTTTTTGAAGTTGGCTACGCTGCCACCCAGAAAAATCATACCTTTGGGCTTGATCTCCCGCAGGATCTTTTCGGCGGCATCGATCTCGTTGGCGTTTTCATCCAGATAGGAAACGATGCCATTGTAGCCATACAGGGTAGCGGCCCGCTGCAGCTGGACTAAGAAGTCCGAGAAGAAGAGATTGCGGGTGCCTTTGACCACGAACACCAGACTGCGGGACTGCTGGATCTTCAGCTGCCGTGCATTGGTGTTGGGCACGAACCCGGCCTCCCGCATTACCTTAAGTACATGTTCCTTGGTCTCGGGCCGGACATCGGGCCGGTCGTTGATGACACGAGAAATGGTGCTCACCGAGCAGCCGCTGATCCGGGCAATGTCCTTAATGGTCAGATTCGGCATTTTGTCGGAGTACCTCACTTTCGGTAATAGATTCGGGAACGTTGTCGGGAACGTTTTCAGTGGCTATAGTATGGCATAATTTGTATAAAAAATCAATAACCTAAAAGTGTTTTCGTGAAAATTGCACAGCATCTTGAGCTGTTTTTGTGCAGATTGAATTGCGTACAAATCAAAATATGCCGACAGTTCCGCAAATTCCCGGTACAAATCAGAAACAACCGGTAAAACCGTACCAATTTGTAACTTTTCAACATAGAGCAGTGGTTTTATAAAAGGAGAAAGAAAAAAGCAATGCCCGGCAGATAACACAGCCTGCCGGGCATTGCATGGTTTTGAAATGGTTTATCCGCTTTTTCAAAAATACGGGTGCTGATAGGGTTCGGGTTCCGGGCCGCAGTACAGGCCAAACGCATCGCAGATCCAGTAGCTGCCGTCCTCCATGGGCACGCGGCACCACTGGTGGCTGTACTGGTTCTCGTTCACATGCTCATAGGGGATGCCCAGAATGTCCAGACACAGAGCGGTGGCCCGGGCACACCCGGCACAGGATGCTGTGCGCAGTACAAAATAACCATAGGGGTCGTTGTAGTGGTTGGCTTCCATAGAGTAAGCCATGGAGCCATCATCCACCACCGCACGCAGGGCAGAGGCAATGCCGTAAAGCTGGTCTTCCCGGCTCATGAGCGCCAGCGGTGTGACCACCTTCAGCGCTTCCTGATATGCCTGCGCAAACTCCTCATCGGTGCATTTGCGCTTGAGAGACTTGTAGTGAGCCAGCTTGTTGATGGCCACCGGCGACCAGAGAGAAGAAAACTGCGCTTCGGTCAAAGACAGCTCGTCATCACCGGCAATGCCGTCCGCAGAAGGTTTGCGGCCTTCGTCAATGCCGTGGTCCAGATAATGACGCAGCAGCGCATCTTCGTCATTGCCGCATACGGCTGCAACATCCGGATACTGTGCAGCGTAGTATGCTGCATCAAAGGTAGAAAGCGCAGCAGCTGAAAGACCGGTCTGTGCGGCCAGCAGCACACCGGCCGTCAGCGCCGCAAGTCTAAGATACCGTTTTTTCATGACAGAAAACCTCCTCAAAAAATAATAAAACGCCTCCTGAACTCAGTATAGCACATCCGGGCCGGAAGGAAAAGACAAAAAAGCGCTTCCACCTTGTCATCGGTGAGAGCGCTTTGCTGATTGCTGATTATTCTGATCGGGTTTGATTATTTTGATTAGTCGCTGACGTAGGGCATCAGAGCAACGTGACGAGCACGCTTGATGGCGATGGTCAGTGCGCGCTGATGATAAGCGCAGGTGCCGGTCACACGGCGGGGAATGATCTTTGCACGCTCAGAGACGTACTTACGCAGACGGGGCACGTCCTTGTAATCGATGGTGTCGATGCGATCGACACAGAAGCTGCAAACCTTCTTGCGGCCGCGACGCATGGGGCGTGCGGGGCGAGAGCCTTCGGTTCTTTCAAAAGCCATTGCTTATTACCTCCTATTGGATTTTTAACGGATTGACCGTTTCGTGTCAGAACGGCAGGTCGTCGCTGTCGTCGATGACGGCGAAGTCGTCTGCACTGCCGGCAGAGTAGCTGGGAGCTGCCTCCACAGCGGCCGGGCGGGCAGGCGCTGCGTTCTGGTAGGCGGGAGCAGAATTATTCTGATAATTTGCTCCGCCGCCTGCATTGCTGTTTTTGGAGCCTGCAAAGTTGATATTGTTGGCTACCACTTCCACAGCGGTGCGGTTGTTGCCGTTCTTATCCTGATACTGGCGGGTCTGAAGACTGCCTTCAATGGCAATCAGACTGCCCTTCTGGAAATACTTGCAAACAAACTCGGCCTGCTGACGCCATGCAACGATATCGATAAAATCGGCCTGACGCTGCTCGCCCTGACGCGCAAAATTGCGGTCACAGGCAATGCGGAAGCTGCACACATTGGTACCCTGCGGGGTGGTGCGCAGTTCGGGATCCGCCACAAGACGGCCCATGATGGCAACAACATTCAACATTTTACGGTCTCCCTTTCTGTCACAGAAGGATTACTCCTCGTGAGCAATGATCAGGCTGCGCATAACACCTTCAGTGATCTTGTACACACGGTCCAGCTCAGCAGGGAAGCTGGGCTCGCTGGTGAAATCGATCACGGTGTAAACGCCTTCCTCCTCGTCGTTGATGGGGTAGGCCAGACGGCGCTTGCCCCACTCGTCGATGGAATCGATCGTACCGTTAGCCTCGATCAGGGTCTTGAACTTACCAACCAGAGCGGCGGTAGCCTCCTCGTCGAGAGCGGCGCTGGTAATCAGCATGGTTTCGTACTTTGCCATTTTGTAGCACCTCCTTTTGGACTTAAGGATCCTGCAATCACAGGACCAAGGGTACACACAAAACGCGGCATCGCGTCTTGTGTGCGGCGTGTCTGTTCAGACAGCAACTTATTATAGCAAGCTGTGTGGATTCTGTCAAGCCTTTTCCGAAAAAAGATACAATAAAAAATATTTTGATTTTTTTGTGAAAGAGGACTATAATATAGTCGCTTTCAATGGATGAACGGCAAAGCAGCCGGGGATCGGCCGTCTCTCTGCTCTTTGTTATCCGTCTTCGGAAGGAAAGTATATATGGTTCTGGGAATTTTATAGAAAAGGAAGGATTCTTTGTGTATTCGGTTTTCCGTAACCTGGCAATCATCATCCTCAGCGCAAAGTTCTTTGGCCTGGTGGCCCGCAAGTGCAAGGCCCCGCAGGTGGTGGGTGAGATCCTTGCCGGTTTGATCATCGGTCCGTGCATCCTGAACCTCGTGCAGACCAGTGACGCCATCTCCACCTTTGCGGAGATCGGCGTGGTCATGCTGATGTTCACCACGGGCCTTGGCACCAATCTGAAGGAACTGATCAAAGCCGGCCCCATCGCCACCCTGATCGCCTGCGTGGGCGTAGCCGTTCCGCTGGTGGGCGGCACCCTGCTGTACAGTGCGTTCTACGGCTTCTCTGCCGTGGGCAGCCCTGAGTTCTACCGTGCCCTGTTCATCGGCACCATCATGACCGCCACCAGCGTGTCCATTACGGTGGCAACCCTGCAGGAGATGGGCCACCTGAAGAGCTTTCTCGGCACCACCATCGTCAGTGCCGCCGTCATTGATGATGTCATCGGCATCGTAGTCCTCACCTGCGTGCTGGGTGCAAGCTCCGGCACCGGCACGGGTCTGGGCAAGGTGCTCATCAATACGGTGCTGTTCTTTGCCACTGCCGTGGGCGTGGGCGTTGTGGCTCACTTTGCTATGACATGGCTGGACAAGCGCAATCCCCACACCCAGCGCATCACCATCGTGAGCATGGCGTTCTGCTTTGCCATGGCCTACATCGCCGAGGAATACTTTGGCATTGCCGATATCACGGGTGCATACATTGCAGGCATCGTGCTGTGCACCATGGACGATGCCTCCTACGTGGAGCGCCGCGTGGATATCAGCAATTATATCATTTTTGCGCCCATCTTCTTTGCATCCATCGGCTTGAAGACCGACATCAGCGGCCTGACGCCGGAAATCTTCCTGTTCTGTGTCTGCTTCGTCATTGTAGCACTTATCACCAAGATCATCGGCTGCGGCCTTGCGGCCAAGATCTGCCGCTTCAACTGGGGCGACTCCCTCAAGATCGGCGTTGGCATGATGACCCGCGGCGAGGTGGCACTGATCGTGGCCCAGAAGGGCCTGGATGTCGGCGTGGTGGACTCGGTCTACTTTACCGCTGTAATCCTGCTGATCGTGGTGTCCAGCGTGGCAACTCCGCTGGTGCTGAAGGCGCTCTTTACCAAGATGCCGCCGCAGAAGCACCCCAGTCAGGTAAATGGGTAAACAATAAAAAAGACCCTCCGACAGGTCTGCCGGAGGATCTTTTGTTTTCAGGATAAGTTACAGTGTCTTGCAGAACTCTTTCAGGTAAGCGCGGAATTCTTCGCCGATCTCAGGATGCTGCAGAGCCAGCTCCACCTGCGCCTCTACCACCTTGAGCTTGTTGCCCATGTCGTAGTGCTTGCCGGTAAACTCAACGGCGGTCATGCCGCCGCGGGTGCGGGCATACTCGGCCATGGCATCGGTCAGCTGGATCTCGCCGCCTGCGCCGGGCTTGGTGTGGGCAAGGATATCGTAGATCTCCGGGGTCAGCAGCACGCGTCCCAGAATGGAGTAGTTGCTGAACTCCTGTCCCTTCTTGGGCTTCTCGATCATGTCGTCCACAAAGAAATAGTTGTCGTGGATGGGGGTGGTCTTCAGGCTGCAGTACCGGCTCACATCTTCCCATGGCACTGCGGAAACGCCTGCCGCCGGGCGGCCGAACTCCTCATAGGCGCGGATCAGCTGGGCACAGACCGGGTCCTCGCCCCAGATCACGTCATCGCCGTAGATGACAACAAAGGGATCATCACCGGTGAAGGCCTTGGCGGTGTTCACAGCATGGCCCAGACCCAGCGTTTGCTTCTGGCGCACAAAGAGGATGTTTGCCATGTTGGCGATGCCAAGGCACTCTTCCAGAGCCTTTTCCTTGCCGGGCTTTGCCAGCTTTTCTTCCAGCTCAGGGCTGCGGTCAAAGTGATCCTCAATGATGCTCTGGTTGCGGCCCAGAATGATGAGGATATCGGTGATGCCGGAACGCACGGCTTCTTCCACCAGATACTGGATGGCGGGCTTGTCCACGATGGGCAGCATGCCCTTGGGCATAGCTTTGGTGGCGGGCAGCACGCGGGTGCCAAGACCGGCGGCAGGGATGACGGCTTTGGTGACTTTCTTCATCATGATTCGTTTCTCCTTACTATTTCAATGCCTGCGACACCGGCCGTGCAGGCCGACCGCCGCAGGACCCCAATGCGTTTTCAGATCATGCCGGCCAGTGCATCCAGGTTGGGACCCATCAGCACGGTAGCACAGGCACCCAGCACCATCAGCAGTACAAAGGCACCGATCACACCGGCGATGCTCACGCCGCCCTGCGCAGACAGGACCGCACGGCGCTGGGCAGCGTCCGGGAACTCGGCGCGGATGCGGCGGATGCGCTCGGCTGCGCTTTTGCGGTACAGCCACTTGGCGTACAGGGTGCGCAGCATCACCAGTGCAAAGCTGAACACCGTCATAATGCGGGAAAGCACGACGATGGCAGTGCTGCTGATGCCCGCGGTGAGCGGACTGCCGGTGGCCTGCATCATGCTCAGCAGGGTGGGCAGGGCCACCACCAGCTCTGCGGCCAGAAAACCAAAGGCCGGCTTCCACGCCTTGCGGTAGAAGAAATAGAACGGGCCGAACACCAGCGCCGAGAAGCACATGGAAATTTTGGTGTGCTGCAGCTGCATCCGGCTGTAATCGTTCAGGTAGACGGGCGCGGCCTTGCCAATATAATCGTTCCAGTCGCTGTAGGGGATGCCGTCGATCAGCTCTTCCTTGCCAAAGGCTGCCTGCACGTTGCGGCGGGTGGGTTCCTCCACCGTCTGCTGATACTGGCGGTAAAGGTCGTTGTAATCAAAGCGTCCGTCTGCGTCGGTGCCGGGCTGGCTCTGGGTGGGCGGCTCCGGGCACTGGCTCTCCGGCGGAAGAACGGCACCGCAGCAGCGGCAGCGCTCTTCGGTGCGCAGGGTGCGCTCACCGCAGCTGGGGCAGGTGCGCAGAGCATCGTCTTTGTACGGGAACGTCCATTCATAGCCCGCGCCATGGGCGGGGGTGTGGATGCAGCGGCCAAGCTTTTCGTAGCACTCGCGGTGATAGGGTGCGCCGCAGTCCGGGCAGACCACGATATCATCGGTCAGCGCCAGCGGTCTGCCGCAGCCTTCGCAGGGACAGCCATAATATTTCGGCATGATTTCCTCCTGTTGTATGGTTCATACTGGTATTATACTCCCCTGAAAGAGAAAAGAAAAGGTGAAAATCTTCAAAATTCCAGCAGGATAATCCATTTACCCCTTTACTTTAGCATAGATTCTCGGTATACTAATGAAGTATCTGTGTATAAACTGTGTCTTTTGGCAAGTACAAAGGACTTTGCCTTATTTATCATTTCGAGAGGGATTTAGAGAATGATCACGATTGACGAACTGAAGGTGCAGCTTGCCGATTACGGCAAGGCGGTCAAGGACTTGGAAGAAGCTCTTGCCATTGATGCCTCCCGCAAGCGCGTGCAGGAGCTGGAGCACACCATGAGCCGCCCTGGCTTTTATGATGATGCAGACCTGAGCAAGAAGGTCTTTGACGAAGTGGGCGACCTGAAGGGCAAGCTGAGCCGCTTTGAAAAGCTGCAGGGCCTGTACGATGATGCCGAGACCATGCTGGAAATGCTGGATGAAGAATACGACCCCGCCATGATCCCCGAAGCAGAGGAGTCTGTGAACGCTGTGGGCAAGGCTGTGGACGAGCTGCAGCTGATGACCATGCTGAACGGTGAGTACGACCACAGCAACGCCATCCTGACCTTCCATGCCGGTACCGGCGGCACTGAGGCACAGGACTGGGCCGAAATGCTGTACCGCATGTACAACAAGTGGGCTTCCAACCACGGCATGACCGTGGAGGTTCTGGATTATCAGGACGGTGATGAAGCCGGCATGAAGAGCGCCTCCATGATGGTGAAGGGTGCCAACGCCTACGGCCTGCTCAAGAGCGAGAACGGTGTGCACCGTCTGGTGCGCGTGTCGCCCTTTGACGCCAACGCCCGCCGCCAGACCAGCTTTGCTTCGCTGGAAGTGATGCCTGAGCTGGATAACACCATTCAGGTGGATATCCGCCCCGAGGACATTGAGATGCAGGTGTACCGTTCCTCCGGTGCAGGCGGCCAGCACATCAACAAGACCTCTTCCGCTGTGCGTCTGATCCACAAGCCCACCGGCGTCGTGGTCAGCTGCCAGACCCAGCGCAGCCAGTTCCAGAACCGTGACTACGCCATGGAAATGCTGAAGGCAAAGCTGTATCAGATCGCAAAGCAGCAGCATATGGATAAGATCGACGACATCAAGGGCGTGCAGAACGAGATCGCATGGGGTCACCAGATCCGCAGCTATGTGTTCATGCCCTACACCATGGTCAAGGATCACCGCACCAACTACGAGACCGGCAATGTGGATGCCGTGATGGACGGCGATCTGGACGGTTTCATCTTCGCATACCTCAAGGCTGCAAGCCGCGGGGAGCTGCAGGATACCTGATCTTGAATGTATAAAATGCAAAGGCCGTGCTTCCTTTTATGGAGGTACGGCCTTTTTTGTGTTCTTACGCCAGATCGGGCAGAATGGTATCCCAGAGATTTTCCTCCTGCCGCAGGGCGTTGAAGCAGCAGTCCAGGTACATTTTGTTTGCCGCTGCAAGGATCGTGCTGCGGAGAAGCAGCTTTTCATCTGCGGCATCCACGGCAAGGTCGCGGATCTCCCTGGTGCAGCCGAATACAAACGGCAGGCAGTTCTCCATCTCGTCGCAGAAGTAGTCGTAAGCTGCCCCGGCGGAACAGTGCGCCCGCTGCATTTTAAACAGGGCATCGATGTTTTCCATTGAGAGCACCGTTTTGGAGACTGCAATGTACATCAGGGATGCGATCTGATCGCGGGCGTACTTCTTGCGCACCGGGTGGGACAAAATGCCCTTTTTAACGTAGTTGCTTACCATGGAAGAGGTGAGCTCCACGCCGCAGAAGGTGCGGAAATAGCTGTTGACGTACTGCACGGTCTGGTCGAGATAAAGCCCCATCTGCGGGAGATCGGCGTACCGGGGCAGGGCAAACCCGGCGGCGCAGGCCGCAACGCGGCATTTGGTTTCAGTTTTCATATCGTAAGCAGTTTTCTAAGGTTGGCGCAGCTGGGCTGCGCGGGATACAGAAAATGGTTTTCTGGCGGTATTATAGCGCAAATCGGTTCTCTGGTCAACGGATTTTTAAAACTTTTTAAAGAATGCATAAAATCCCTTGACAGGTTTTTGAAAAACTGCTATGATGTCTGTAGTGAACCGAAAACCATGCAGGCGGAAGTGCGTGTAAGGCACGGAAAATAAAAAATGACCTGCTATCACAAAATAGATTTGGAGCGTGCATTTTATGAAAACCAAGATCGTTGTGGATTCTTCGTCCAGCCTGTATGCCCTGCCGGGCGTGGATTTTGCCTGTGTGCCGTTGAAGATCGTCACGGATGAACAGGAATATCTGGATGACGGTACTCTGGATGCTGTGGGCATGGCCCGGTCTCTGCGTACTTACAAGGGCAAGACCAGCACCTCCTGCCCCAATGTGGCAGACTGGCTGGCTGCTTATGAGGGTGCGGAGCAGATCTTTGTTGCCACCATCACGGGCACACTGTCCGGCAGCTACAATGCTGCACTGCTGGCAGCGGAAGAATACAAGGAAACGCACCCGGAGGCCCGTATTTTTGTTCTGGACAGCCTGTCCGCCGGGCCGGAGCTGCGTCTGCTGGCAGAGCGTCTGCGGGATCTCGTCCGGATCGGGATGGAGTTTGACGAGATCTGCGAGGCGATCGTGGCTTACCACAAGCACACGCATCTGCTGTTTTCGTTGGAATCGCTGGCCAATCTGGCCCGCAATGGCCGTGTGAAGCCTGCTGTTGCCGCTGTGGCACGGATGCTGGGCATCCGGGTCATTGGTCAGGCCAGTGAGAGCGGCGAGCTGGAGGTGCTGTGCAAGACCCGCGGCGAGCACGGCGCACTGGAGCGCATCGTGCTGGAATTGAAGGATCACGGCTTTACCGATGGCAAAGTGCACATTGCCCACTGTGATAACCCGGAAGCGGCCAAGCGCCTGAAGCTGATGATCCACGCGGTGTTTGCAGGGGCGCAGGTGGATGTGACCGAGTGCGGCGGCCTGTGCAGCTACTACGCTGAGCAGGGCGGCCTGATGGTGGGCTATGAGGACGGAAAAACAGAGTAAAAGAGTTTTTGATATTGCAAGCAAGCCGGGCCTGTGGGTCTGGCTTGCTTTTTTTGAACAATGCAAAACTTGAAAAAGTTGTAAAACAGCGCTATACTTACACATATTATAAATGGGAAAGGAGGGCAGGCCCATGCTTTTTCGTTCACCGATCGTGCGCTTTTTCAGCCGCATTCTGAACCGCGTCACCATCACGGTTGTGTTGGTGGCATTGCAGCTGCTGTGGCTGTGCTGGGTGGCGTTTGCCATCACCACCGGCACGGGCCGCGTGTGGGTGAACGGCCTGCTCAACGCACTGAGCCTGCTCATCGTCTTGTACCTTGTGCGCAAGGATGAGAACAGCGCCTACAAGGTGGGCTGGATCGCGCTGATCGGTATTCTGCCGCTGCTGGGCGGTGCGCTGTATCTGGCCTTTGGCAACAAACGCCCGGCCAAGCGTCTGCGCCTGAAAATGCAGGCGGTGGAGGATGCCCACAAAAAAGACCTTGTACAGGAGCCGGGTGTGCTGGAAGGTCTGGATGCCCGCGAGCAGGGGCAGAGCCGATATGTGGCAAAGTACGGCCCCTATCCGGCGTGGCAGAACACTCGCACGCAGTATTTTGCCTGCGGCGAAGCCATGTATCCGCAGCTGCTGGCCGATCTGGAAAAGGCTGAAAAGAGCATCTTTCTGGAATTTTTCATCGTGAGCCACGGCTGCATGTGGAACGGCATTGAAAAGATCCTGCGCCGCAAGGCTGCGCAGGGCGTGGATGTGCGCCTGATCTACGATGATTTTGGCAGTCTGCTGGGTCTGCCCGCCGATTTCATCGTGCGCATGGAGCGGGCGCACATCCGCTGCATCCCGTTCAACCCGGTGGTGCCGTTGCTCTCGCTGGTGATGAACCACCGCGACCACCGCAAGATCGTAGTCATTGACGGTACGGTGGCCTACACCGGCGGCGTGAATCTGGCAGATGAGTATATCAATGCGGAGCAGCGCTTTGGCTACTGGAAGGATGCAGCCCTGCGTGTGGAAGGCGATGCCGCGTGGAATTTTACGGTGATGTTCCTCAACTTCTGGAACGCCTTCCGCTCCAGCGAGACGGATTATGATGCATTTCGTCCCATGCCGCTGGTGCCGCCGGTATCGGACGGCATCGTGCAGCCCTACGCGGACAGCCCGCTGGACGAGGAACCGATGGCCGAGACGGTGTACCTGAACATCCTTGCGCAGGCACAGCGGTATGTTTATATCTACACGCCCTACCTTGCCGTGGGCGAGGAAATGCTGGACGCACTGAAAAACGCGGCCAAGCGCGGGGTGGACATCCGGCTGGTGCTGCCGGGCATCCCGGACAAAAAGCTGGTGTTCCGGCTGAGCCGGTCGTACTATCTGCCGCTTTTGAAGGCAGGTGTACGCATTTACGAATATACGCCCGGCTTTCTGCATGCCAAGTGCTGGGTAAGCGACGATGTAACTGCCGTAGTGGGCAGCATCAACATGGACTACCGCAGCCTGTTCCTGCACTTTGAGTGCGGTGTACTGCTGCAAAAGAACAGTCAGGTGGCAGTTCTGCGGGACGATGTACGGGCCACGCTGCCGCAGTGCCGCGAGATACAGGTGACGGAATGCCGCACCAGCCTGCCCGGCACGGTGCTGGACAGTGTGCTGCGGCTGCTGAGCCCCTTGATGTGATAAAAACTCCCTTTCCGGGTAAACTAGCCCAAAAGCCCCTTTACGATGGGGGCAGGAAAGGGAGCGTTTTATTATAATGAAAAAGATACCTCGCATGATCCTGGGCTGCACGCTGGCGGCAGCTCTGGCCCTGACCGCCTGCAGCCGAAGCGATTCCGGTTCCTCCGGCAGCATGAGCACGAACATGGGAGGCAGTTCGTCGCAGACGGGGCAGGCGGGCCAGAACGCTGCATACCGCACCGGCCTTGGCATCCTGACCGAAGCGTCTGATCAGGAACGCGCGGGCAAGATCGATACCATCGCAGCTGCCGTTCTGCTGGATGCCGAGGGCAGGGTGGCAGATGTGATGCTGGACGAGGTGGAGATCTCGGTCACGGGGGACAGCACCGGCAAGGTGACGATGCCCACCGACGATCGCACCAAGCGCCAGAAGGGCGACGATTACCCGCTGGCGGCGGTGTCCTCGCTGAAAAAGGGCTGGGCAGAGCAGGCGGATGCCTTTGGCAATTATCTTACCGGCAAAACCCCGGATGAGGTGAAGAAGATTGCCACCGACGATGACGGCAAGCCGAAGGATGCCGACCTGCTCTCCACATGCACCATTGCGGTGGACGGCTATCGGGATGCTGTGGTGCGCGCCTGCGAGAATGCAAAGGCAGTCGGCTCGGCCCGCGGCGACCGCGCTGTGCTGGGCGTGTCAGTGCGCAATGACACCAAGGAACTGACCGCCGACGATGACCACGATGTGACCGCGCAGGTGGACATCACAGTGGCAGCCCTGACGCTGGATGCTGACAGCCGTGTGACCGGTGCAGTGGCGGATGTGGCAGAGCCTGCCCTTACCGTGGGCGCGGATGGTACGGTGTCGGCACCGGAGATGGTCAAAACCAAGGTGGAACTGGGCGACAGCTACGGGATGCGCGGGGCATCCAGTCTGGATAAGGAATGGTACGAGCACAGCGAGGGCTGGTGCGATTACCTGAAGGGCAAGACCCGTACTGAGATCGCAGGCATCCCGGACGATGGTTCGGATCCCGACCTTGCGGCACTGTGCACCATCTCGGTGACGGAGCTGCAGAAGGCTGCGCTGGCGGCGTTTGCGGAAGAGTAAAGCGGAGAAAAGAGGAAAGGCGCAAAGCTTTTCCTCTTTTCTTTGTGCAATCAAACCAAAGAATTGGCGCAGAAAAGCCTTGAAAAAGACGAACTGCACTAACTTTTGCATTTCCTCTTGCCAAATGGCTGCAAACGCGCTATTCTATAGTCACAGTTTAACACTTTAGCATGATAAAATGCTAAACCGAGAGGGAACACATTTGGGAAGCAAAAAAGGGAGGAGCCTTTTATGAAACGTCTTGTCTCTGCTTTTCTGGCTGGTGCCATGGCACTGAGCCTTGCCGCCTGCGGCGGTGCCGCATCCACTTCCACCGTGGCATCTTCTGCCTCTGCATCCGGGAGCGCAGCCGCCTCCGAGACCGCAGCCAGCGATCTGGACTACATCAAGGAAAAGGGCAAGATGGTCATTGGCTACACCGTCTATGAGCCGATGAACTACACCGATGCCGACGGCAACTTTACCGGTTTTGATACCGAGCTGGCAACTGCCGTGTGCGAAAAGCTGGGAGTCGAGCCGGAGTTCGTGGAGATCAACTGGGATACCAAGGTGGTGGAGCTGGATGCCAAGAGCATCGACTGCATCTGGAACGGTATGACCCTGACCGATGACATCATGGCCAACACCGCCACCACCAAGGCCTACGCCAAGAACGCACAGGTCGTGGTCGTGAGGGACGGCACCGACTACAGCTCCACTGCGGATCTGGTGGGCAAGACCGTGGTTGCCGAGGCTGGCTCTGCCGGTGAAGCCGCCATTGAGGGCGACGAGAACCTTGCACAGGCCGATTACGTCTCCAAGAGCGTGCAGACCGACTGCCTGATGGAAGTTGCCGCAGGCACTGCTGATGCCGCTGTGCTGGATCTGACTCTGGCCAACGCCATGATCGGTGAGGGCACCGACTATGCAAGCCTGAAGATCGTGGACGAGCTGAACGCTGAAGAGTACGGCGTGGCCTTCCGCAAGGGCAGCGATGCCGCCGCTGCTGTGGATGCCGCCTTTGACGAGCTGAAGGCTGACGGCACCATGCAGGCTCTGGCCGACAAGTACGATCTGGCTCTGGCCGACTGAGTTCTATAAGAATGTAATTACTCCTTCCGTCATCGCTGCGCGATGCCACCTCCCTCGGTGAGGGAGGCTTTTTGTTGCCGATATGCGTGAGGCTCCCTCATTGAGGGAGCTGTCACCGAAGGTGACGGAAGGAGTTCAAAAAACGGATTGATGGGTGTGTTCTTGTGTCTGTGATTCTGAGTCGCCTTTCCGGCGCGTTTCTGCTCAACTGTGAGCTGTTCGCTCTGACCCTGCTGTTTGCGCTGCCGCTGGGTCTGGTGGTGGCTTTCGGCTCCATGAGCCGGTGCAAGCCGCTTTCCGGCGCGGTAAAGACCTTTGTGTGGGTCATCCGCGGCACGCCGCTGATGCTGCAGATCATCGTGATCTACCTTGGCCCCGGCCTGCTGGGCATGAATAACCCGTGGCCCTCCGGCTCCGGCGGACGCATGGTGGCGGCGGTGGTGGCTTTTGCCATCAATTACGCCTGCTACTTCTCCGAGATCTACCGCGGCGGCATCGAAGCCGTTCCCAAGGGCCAGACCGAGGCCGGTCAGGTGCTGGGCATGACCAAGACCCAGATCTTCTTCAAGGTGACGCTGCTGCAGGTGGTCAAGCGCATTCTGGCCCCCATGGGCAATGAGGTGATCACCCTCGTCAAGGATACCTCGCTGGCAAACACCATTGCCAACAAGGAGATCATCATGATGGCCAAGGAGTACAGTGCAAAGGGCTTGATCTGGCCGCTGTTCTCCACGGCCATCTTCTTCCTGGTGTTCGTGGGCGCACTCACCCTGCTGTTTGGCTGGGCCGAAAAGAAACTGGATTATTTCCGCTGATGAAAGGGAGGAAATTGGATCATGGCACTGCTTGAAGCCTCCGGCATCGGCAAAAACTTTGGCGATACCAAAGTACTCAAGGATATCTCACTCACGCTGGAACAGGGCGAAGCGCTGGCGATCATCGGCTCGTCCGGCTCCGGTAAGACCACCCTGCTGCGCTGCCTGAACTTTCTGGAACGGCCGGACACCGGCATCATCAAGGTGAACGGCGAGACCATGTGGGATGCTGCCGACCCCGCCACCCAACGGGAAAGCGAGATCCGCAAAAAACGGCTGCACTTTGGTCTGGTATTCCAGAACTTCAACCTCTTCCCGCAGTACACCGCCCTGCAGAACGTAATGCTGGCGGGTGAACTGCTGGCGAAGGAGCGCCCGGACTACAAGGCGAACAAAAAGGCCATCCATGCCGAGCTGGAACAGCAGGCACAGGAACTTCTGGCCCAGATGGGCCTTTCTGCCCGGGCAGGCCACTACCCGCACCAGCTTTCCGGCGGTCAGCAGCAGCGCGTGGCCATTGCCCGCGCACTGGCTCTGCACCCGGACATTCTCTGCTTCGACGAGCCGACCTCGGCCCTCGACCCGGAGCTGACCGGCGAGGTGCTGCGCGTCCTGCGCGACCTTGCCGACCGCAAGACCACCATGATCATCGTCACCCACGAGATGCACTTTGCCCGTGACGTGGCCGACCGCATCATGTTCATGGATGGCGGCGTGGTGGTGGAGGAAGGCCCCGCCAAGCGGCTCATTGAGCACCCACAGGAGGAACGCACCAAACAGTTCCTTTCGCATTACGGAGAATAAGCAAAATCACCAATTCTTGCGGCAAAAATTTGGAAATGTTGATGCAATGCAAATCTTGTAAAACCCGTGGCTGTCCACTATAATATCATTCATGAATGTACACGACGTCCTGCCCCTTTCCGGCAGGGCGTTTTTCACGGCAAAAATCACGACATCAAGCCGGTTCCCAGTGTGGCAGGAGGATTTTATACGATGACAAAGGATATGACCCAAGGCAGTCCGCTCAAGCTGATCCTTGCGTTTGCGGTGCCGCTGATGCTGGGCAGCCTGTTCCAGCAGTTCTACAATCTGGCCGATACCA
>ENA-OVGQ01001152-OVGQ01001152.1-human-gut-metagenome-genome-assembly--contig:-NODE-1152-length-30434-cov-4.736693_pt1 | contig 30434 bp, 18 predicted proteins | sample MGYA00237774_ERZ505427 | MGnify/ENA primary metagenome ERZ505427 (study PRJEB26158, sample SAMN06016404) | human gut metagenome | biome: human gut; feature: ankylosing spondylitis patient; material... | reverse complement strand
TTTATAATGCTTTTGGGCTATCGTATCTCTCTTATCCTCTTTAAGATTTATTTTTATTAACTGTTTATCCTCCACCGGAATCATGAGATTATAATTTAAAACCCCCAACAATTTGCCTTTCTTATCAAATATCTTGTCAAAATCAGCTTTAGGACTCATTTTCTTATGCTTTTCTACCGGATGTGATAATGGTATAAGATATTTGTGTTTATTACATATTACAACTGTACCTACATATATTCGATGTTGCTTCCCAATCTGTGGTGAAACTGAGGAAACTCTGTCATCAATATTATGTAAATTTCTAATATATTTCATATCTATACGATATAAATTCAGTCTTTCCTGTTTCATATATCTCCTTAAATATTAAAAGTGGCTATGCCAAAAAACATAGCCACTATGAAGAATCACCAAAGACGATTCTTACGCTTTTACAACCTCCACTTATGGTAGGACTCACCTTTACTATTATAATACCAAAATCTGAAAAATAGTCAATACAATTTACGACAAAAGTTACCCATTATTTCTTTTTAGTCAAGCTCAAACATCTGTTTTTTTATCATATTAAGTGTTGTATAACCAGGTTCTTTAACCTCCTTACTCATCAGTTTAAATATTATCTTACAACGGGATGCATTGCTTAGATACTTCTTCGGATAGTCAAAGTAGTATATATGGTCACGACTTAATGTGTACGACTTAGATACACTTTCGCTTACACTCTTACATGTATCTTTTCTGTATATCTTATCACCGGTGATATAACTATCTGTATCTCCACTTTCTGTTCCATCAGTTGCGGGATAATATATCGAACAGGTAAATTTAGAACCGGTCAGATTTTCATCAGTAGGTCTGAAGTAAACTCTTATCGTTCCATCAGATTTTTTTCCATATTCTTCCTCTGATGTTATCTGGTATATTCTGCTGTTCTCATCTATCTGCTCCGCATTTTGAACTTCAACATACGGGCTCTGATAAGATGCTCTATAGGCAGCTATCATCGTATTTACAAAAAGTTTTGCTTCCATATCATTAGTCACCGTCGAATGTCCTACGCTTGAATAAAATACATTTCCCTTACTGTAAATATAATAATTATTTGCTGTATCATTAGGTGACACTCCATAGGCATGTGCACTCTGAGTGGTATATCCCCGATTATTATTTTTGCCATCATCATCCAATGTGTACCATACCGTCACCTCAGGGTCCTCCATATTAAGCTGGTAATACTGGCTGTGTGTTGTTGCCACATTAAATTTGTCCTTATCTATATGATATGGATACGATGTTATCTGACCGTCATTTACCTTGCTTATCTTAGTCGTACAATCATTGTCATTACTAAAACCACAATTTTTTGAATTACTGTTATTATTATCCTTATATACATGATTTCCGTCTACTCCGGTTATCATATACCGGTACGGTACTTTTTCATCATATGCACCATTATAACCTAATCGTCTCAGTGCCACATATGTATATCCGTGGAGAGCATCAAGAGTATTTCCTGCAATATCCTTAACAGTATCATAAGCTCTTTCTTTCTGGTAATTTATGAGTATATTTTTATCATTCTCCGTCATTGCCGTTTTAGCAGGATTTCCGACTGCTTTATAACGATTCATTCCCATCACATCACGCAGCAGTGCATTTGCAGTATAGCCGTATATTCCTTCACCTACATCGTTTAAAGATGTAATATCATGCGTAAACAATACACTCTTTTTCTGTGCTATAAAATATTTGATAAAATCAACTGCACCATGCTCATTTGAAATATCTTCCAGGCAGTACATATCTCCAAATCCAAATATGAGCATATTGTAATCTTTTAACTTATTTCTTATAACATTATTTTCGTCCATTAAATTATAATTTTTCGGATTTTGTTTTCCTGCATCAAACGAAATTTCTTTTGAATTATCAAACTCAAAATTATTGCCTTTCTTATCATGATATTCCTTAAATATCTGTTCAAATTCCTCCACTGTCATAGTGTCAACGGTTATCTTGTAGTCCTCAATGTTCTGATAATATTTTTTAAATATCGCACTCGTGCTTAAGTCTAACATTCCGTCTGTCACTCTATTAGCTTTCGCCTTTTCAGGGTCAGGCATAATCTGCAGCACATTTACTTTCTTTTTATCTGAAGCAGAACTCTTCGCTGCTGCCGAACAGCCGGTCTTAACAAATCTTACGCTTGAATTGTCAACATCATAAATAACTATCTTCCAGCTTATAAGTCCTACATACTCTTTATCAAGCTTAAAGTTCTCATTTGAAAATATCCTGCTCTCACCATTTTTCAATGCGACAGCTTCAAATTCACTGTCATCTTTTCCCAGTGATGAATATACACTCTCGCTTTCCGTAAATTTACTGTCCTGATTTTTATCAATATAAACCTTGTAAGCATATCTGACGCTTTTTGCACTATCGTCATCACTCTGTGCTTTTTTATAAGTTACCGTGAACTTAAACGGCAATATTGCTCTGCCATCTGAATCTTTTTCAAGATAATTTGGATGTATTATTTTATTGCTGTTATTTCCTGTTCCTGTATCACCATTATATTTTCCAGGTGTTTTTGAAAATTCTACCGACACACTGTTAGTGGAATTTATTGCTTTGACAATTCCGTTTGAATCACTTTCACTGTAAATTCTGTTTCCATTATACGCAGAATCAGCTTCAAAATCAGTTTTTATAAAGTCACTTATATTTGAATATTGGTCTACATAAGTTGTATCATTATTGTAAAGGCTTTCCTCCATAACGACCGGTCTGCCTGACTTGACAAAATCTTTGAGTTCCTTTTCCTTTATCGCTGTTATATCATTGCCCGGATATCTTAACTCAGTCGAATTAACCGCTGCTTTTTTTATCACAGACCACAAATATTTAACAGACCTGTCTTCTTTAATTCCTTTCAATGAAATCTTCTGCTCACTGCTTGTTATCTTATCTCCGGTATGGAAATAAATTTTTCCATTCATTGATTTATCATTCCATACAGTCATACCATTTGAATTTTTGTTGTAAGCACCGGAATCCATTCCCATATATATCATGTCATAAGTGCTGTTTAAATCCTCAGTTCTTCCTATAAACTCCGCAGTTGTCATATGTGTAATATCAATCTTGCCGCCATATCTTGATAATACACCATTTGTGAGTATTCCTCTGACATCATCCTCCGTCAGTTTATAGTCGGAATCAACCTGATTTACATTTGTCGCCGAATCTTTCTGTTTTAAACCTACACTCGGTTCTATATCGAGAACTTTTACACTATCCTTTTCTAACTTTATCTCATCATTATTAGAATTGTTATGTATTCCAAGTATATAGCGGACAGCATTTGACGGAGTCTCCTTATAATTAGCTTTTTCATTCTTAGCTTTCTGAGCAGCTTCTCTCACTTCTTTATCACTGCTCTTTAATGCTTTTTCAATCTCTTCGTCTGTTCCGAATCGGCTGTCAAGATACTCCTTTACACTTTCATAATATCCATCAAACTTATTCTTATTAGGATTCGTTGCACTTCCCTGATTCATATATGACTGTGGAAGACTACTGTCAGAATTATACACATATATATGGTCCCTTACCCACGGTCTGTACTGGCTAAACTCAAGATGCGTTTTATATTTTTCCCATGCCTCGTCTTTAGTCCAATAGCTGTACACATCCCAATTATAATAGTAGTCATTTCCCTGCCAATAGTTTTTCTGTTCAGTGTCAAACAATAAAAATGTATAAGAACACCAATACTTAGCTGCATCACCTGTTTGCAAAGTATCTACTCCCTCTGTTTCTCCATTCTTATTTGTTATTGTTTTTATCTTAGGATTATCCTTGTCAAAATAAAGTTTATTAAAGGTCTTTGAATCCATACTATATAGCATCAAAATCAACTTATATACATTATTATCACTCGCATTAGAACTCTCTATAGTCTTATATTTCTCTCCATTATTTTTTATTTGCAATTTCCGGAGATTTTGATCATACACCTGAACCTTGACTTTTTTATTTCCGTTTGCACCATCATGGGTTTTAACATCCATTATGATTCCTGCATAATCAGTTTCTGCCGTAACTTTCTTATATATTTTTTCTGTATTTTCCCACGATATATCATTTCCTACAAAAGTCTGCTTGTTTCCATAATCAGAACCTGTATATGTCGGTCTTTCAGAAGTTCTTCTGTAATCATCATTTTTCCATATGTTTATCAGGTCATTGCCAAAATGAGTTTTCGGATTGACATAAATAAGATTTGAGCAATCAATCCATGCTGAATTTTTCTTTAATTCAGACGGCGTTATAGTCTTTATCACTATTGAAAACTTGTCAGCCTCCTCCTGTGTAAGACCTAAGCTGTCTTTTAAAAAATAATCACTGTTCTCAAAATTATAATATGCGTATGTTATAAGAGCTCTGTCAGCATCATTCTTAGCTGACTTTCTCTTTGTATATAATCTGTCACCTTTATTTTTTAAAACAGAAATATCATCTTCAAAACTTATTCCCTCATATTTACCTTTTTCAAAATCATTTACGGTATGCCATATTATATCTCCCTGATTTTTTCCTGCTTTTACGATATCTCCATCTGAGTCCTGTTTAAAATATCCCTGATTTTCTCCTACTTTTTCATAATAGCCCTTAAGAGTTATATCAGCCCAATATTTTCCGGGAGCCGAATCATAATTTTTCGGATTTCCTTCTTCTTCATCCGGGAAAAAATAGCATATGTTCTGCGTGACCTTTGCTCCACTTGCACTCTGTACAGTCCTTAAATCTCCTCTGCCGTACATCTCTTCAACTTTTACCGGTTCACATCCGCTTATAAGATAACCTATCTCTGCAAATTCATTACAGGGTACTATCTCTAGTATTAAAAAAGGGTTCTTCTTCGTTCCGACTTCCGCCTTTGTCGTTCCATCTCTTTTTTCTTTCGGAAGCTGGGCATAGTTGTCAATAACTCCACGCGAAACAACTTCTTCATTTCCCTTTTCATCCGCATTAACTTTCATATTTTTCATATGAACTGCATAAATTGAAATTCCTGCAAAAAGAGCAAGACATAATGCTGCACATAATAAATATTTAATCTTATTTTTTAACATATTTAATCCTCCCCTTTTCTATCTCAATCTGTTTCTTACATTTATCGTGTTTTCAATGTTATATTTCTGACTTCCCCTTTTAAGTGTCATTGTAAGTTCAACACTCGACGGTGTGCCACCATCAACATTCGCCTTAAATTCTTCTATATGCTCTCCTATGCAGTTTTCCTCTTTTTCATCTGCGGCACTGTATGTCAATGTATCATTATCTATATCAACATTATTAAATGACTCCATATAAAGTTTTCCTGATTTGAGCCATATAATCTTTTTTGTCGTATTTATCACTGCTTTGTCCTGTGGTATCTTATAGATAGAAAGTTTCTTCCCTCCGTCCTCAACCTTAATCCTGTTTCCCTCCATTATCCATTTGCCGACCTGTTCCATGAGTACCTGCGTCTCTGTCTGTATGTCAGCCGTATCAGAAGTGTACTGATAATCTTTTTGTGCTGTTCTTATCAGCAATGTGGTCGCACCTATGATTATACTCGACATGGCTATGGCAATAATCAACTCAACCAGCGTTATTCCTCTGTTTTCCATATCTTTTTGTTCACTCCTCTCTTTTTATGTCACTCCATTATATGCCGTCCTGTTTCTTTTACGAGTTTTATCTTATATTCTGAGTTTCTCTTAAATATCACCGCCGACACATCTGACTGAAACTGTGCCGATTTGTTATAGTAGATATTTATAAATTTATCTCCTTTTATCTCCTGTTTTGAACCATTTTTTTCCTGAAATATCTCTATCGAGGCTGAACCCAGTTTTGTCCCCGTATCATCAAATACCGAACTGTCAAATGCCGTAATATCACTTGTCAAAATCTTCATATAGCATCCGTTATCCGTCTTATATATGTAAAGATGCGGTATATCTGTCTTGCTCATAGTCTTTACCTGCAGCTTATCAAGTGATGTATATACCTGATTTGCCGCCTGTCTGACATTTACAGCCCTTAGATGCCCCATATATAAAACCGTAAATGAAGCAAATATCACGAGTATGGCTATAACTATTATAGTCTCTATCAAGGTGAAACCGGTATTGTTATTTGAAACTTTATTTTTTTCTTTCAATTTTTCACCTCTCGCTTTCTTTTAATTCTTCGTCCAGTTGTCATAATAAATGTAGTCTTTATTTTCAATAGCTCCAATCTCATTTGAGTTCATGTAAACCGAGTCATTTATTATGCCTGAAAACTTTTTGTCAGCTCTTGAAAGATCTTCTTTTATAAGGTCCACAACTTTGCTCTCGTCCGCATTTACCACAGCTCCTCCTGCAAACGATATAGTTCCTCCGGATATTATTATTCCGTCAAAATCTCCGTCAACTCTTACATCTCCTGTAGCGATAACAATACCACCCCTGTACTCGTTTTTAAGTTCATATGGTGTATTACTATTTTCGTTATCGACAAGTATAACAACATTGTCTTTAGTTCCGTTCATATATTGCTCATTTGCTATATAAGAACCTGAAGCCGTATTTTCATTTACAAGCTTTTTTAATGCTGCACGGTTTATAAGATAATCAAACATTGGATTTTTTGTCTTATCATCAAGTCTTGCACCGGCAGCTTTCGCACTGTCATGAGTAGTTGTAAGACCAAGCTGCAAAGCCTTATATCTCACTGCAAGTTTTGAAGATATATTGAAAAATGTACCGTTATTTTTCCATTCTGACGCTGATAAATCTATATTTATATTTTTCTGCTTAAGTTCATTGCCGTCAATATTTTCAGCATCTTTATATAAAATATTTCCACCCAGACTTAAAATACAATCCTCATCTACGATTATGGCATTATTGTCTGCGTAACTCTCCGCTTTTTTATTTACATTGCTTTTGTTGTCTTTATAATACAGCTTGAAAAATTCTTTTGCTTTATCAGCCTTTGCTGCATCTGTACCGTCAAAATTCAGATAATAATTTGCCATAGTCTCACTTGATATATCATCAATGTAATAATAAGGAGTCACCTGATTTGTGCTGTCAAGCAATGATTTCAGCTTTTCTTCTGATACTGACAGATTATTTTCTTTTATGTAACTCTTTAATCCCTTGTCAGTAAATTTTAAATATTCTGCTGATACATCTAAATAATTTTTTGATACATAATAGGCAAGCTGGTTTGTTCTGACTGAAAGGGAATCTCCCATGAGTATATCTTCATTCTGCTTATCTGCAAATAAATCCGTTCCTCCTGATATAAATGTTCTTCCTGATATCATAAGATCTGTAAGTCCTTTCATATCAAGTCTGCTTTTCTGACCATTTATCATAACGGCACTGCTGTACTTTGCATCAAAGGTTTCCGGCTTAGCTGCATCATAATTTTTCTGAAAATTGTATCCGTAATATCTTCCAGAAAGAGTTACTGTGCTGTTTTTTCCATTTAGCGAAAGGTCATCAGACACATAGCTGTTTCCGGTAATATTTACCTTTGCTCCATCTTCTTTGCTTTCTGAATCTCCGGTTGTCTTTATATTTTCTGCCCATATCGAAGATGATGCACTTGCACCTATCGTAAGTGATGTTCCGGCATTTGCCACTATGTCTCCCCTGGTTATAACCGTATCTGCACTTACCGTTCCACTTCCGCCTAATTCACTTAATATTCCGCCTGCTCCGGCATAAACATTTCCATTAATTTTTTCTCCTGATGCATTAAATGTAACTGCATTATCTGCTATAAGTGCATATTTCATAAACTCTGCCGGAGCAAAAGAATTTTTCATCTGAGGTGCTTCGATGGTTATGTCAGTTCTGATAGCAGTCTCATATCCTACTGCATCTTTGCATTTTATACTTATATTCTTAAAAGTAAATGTTCCCTCATTTTTATCTACTATATAATCAGCCGCATTCTCATCTGTTATGAGATAATCCTGCTCTGCCGTATCACTCTCACTTATATATTTTTTTAACTTGTCAACATCGTATTTTCCTGCAATATCAACATTTTTATAATCCGCCTCAAGCTCATCAAGATATTTATTCTGAAAACACTTTGACAGACTTTCTTCTGATGATTTATATTTTTCATAATTTCCAAGCATATCACTGTACAGCTTTTTTATATGCTCTGCCGTGTCACTGCTTATGCCTGCTTTTATTTTATTAAGCACATCCTCCGTACCATAAAAATTTCTTTTTGAACTGCTCTCCACTTCTTTCATCTCTATATTAGTTATGGTTATCTTCGTAACGATAAGTGCTATAACACTTGCAAACGTGAGTATGATAAGGACTGCAATAAGAACCGAGCCTTTGTCCTGCTTTGAAAATAATCGTATTTTTTTCATCATGGCGTTTCTCCCTTCGTTCCATTAATGGTTAAGTATGGTTTTGCTGTACTATCCTTAGCCTTGCCCTTCTCATATACCTCTATTTTTATATTTGCAATATTTACCGAAGAAATATCAAACTTATCATCCTCATTATAAATCTGTGTTGATACACCATTGATATTTGAACTGTCAAGATTTGTATATATTGTATTTTCAAGTGTATTATCTTTATCAAGTGTCTTTAGTGTAATTGTATTTCCCGTGTCCTTTTTATTTTGACACAGTAAATGAAATCCATATTTTGTATCAAATGGTGTTGTAAATTTGGACTTTTCGATTGACAAAGTATCATGTTCATTAAAGGTATGATACAACAGATAAATCTCTATCTCCCTGTCATTTTTCATAACTCTCTGTTCTTTGATGATATATACCTCATAATCCGGCACACTGTATGAGGGAGCATCACCGGATTTTGCATTATATGTATATTTATATTTTACGCTTATGATGTTTGCATCCGTCAGACTGTTATCAATCTCTATAACTATCTCTCTGTGTATTCGTTCTTTCAGATTTTCATCACTAAGCGATGCAGCAACATTAGCATTGTCACATTCTGCCATATATTTCATCCTAAAATGTGCAAATGCCTCATCGTCCTGTCCGTTATCTATTGACAATCCTGAGTTCGCATTATTAAAACCACATTGCTTATTTGATGTATCCTGCACTTTTTTATCAGTAGAAACAGTCACTACCTCATCATAATTTTTTCCTATTTCATCCGCTTTTCCAATAAGCTTAACTTTTCCAACACCTTTTTCCTTTCCTGTCGTGCTATCTTCTATATTTAGAGTATTCTCTTCAACGGTAAAATTCTTAGTCGTCAGATATGGTACTGTGTACTCGCCTGTATTGTCATCCTTTTTAATAAGAGTATCCTGTGCTTTTAATTCCTCCATCGTTTCCTGTGCAAACAAAGTTGCTTTCTGATTTTTTGACATCTGCACATTATGACTTACGGAGCTTCCAAAATAATTCAATAGCATTAATGTAAGTATAGCTAATATTGCCATCGAAACAACCACTTCGACAAGCGAAAAGCCTTTATCTGAATTGTCATATACAGTTTTTCTGTTTTTTTCATTCCCTGTCTCTATGGTATCCCGCGTCATTTTTTTTATATCTGCAATGCTATACATCATTCATCACCTCAATTATTTTGAACCAAATACATTCTTAGTTCCATCCGTAACACCATTTACTGTCGGTGCTTTATAGTCCTTGCCATCAACAGGCAGATAATACATATCAACCGTAGCTGTTCCTGCAAGCTTTCCGGTTGCATCATCAAGTGTTGCGTTTATCGAAGGTATAGTCATACGGTCCGAATATTTATTGACATATTCATTAAATTTTTTAAGACCTTTATATGATGCCTTGTAGACAATAGTCACCTCCATATATTTTCCGGCTGTTCCTGCGGATGCTGCTCCATTTTCTGATGATGTTGTATCACTTTCTGAGTTTCCTGACTCCGAAGACTGTGCTGCATATGCATTCTGACCTGCATTATTTCCTTTTACAAATGCTATCTGTGTTGTCTTAAAATCCATCTTGCTTTCAATATCACGGATTATAGACATTGCTTTTTCTTCAGTCATATCTTTCGGATATTTTTCTTTTAACTCTTCTTCCTTTTCTTTAAGCTCTTCTGTCTCTTTTCGTATTGCCGCTTCTCTTGCTATCTTGCTCTGAAGCTCCATAACTTTCTGTTCTTTTTGTATATTTTTATACGATGCGGCAAGCAGACATATCGCCAGAAATATAATAAGAAGCTTTTTGTCTGATTCCGAAATACTCATTTCAAATTTCTTTTTCATAACTCATCCCCCTATTCTGACTGTGTACTGCTTGTATCTGTACTCTGTGATTTATTTTCGTCTGCCGACTTGTCTTTACTATCAGAATTATACTCTGCCATAACTGTATATTCCCATGATTTTTTCTTTTTTTCCTCCGGCTGTGCTACTGCCGGAATAGAAACATTCTTTATTAGTTCTACCTGCTTGAGGTTCATTAAAAGCCTTTCCGCCTGAATCCTCTTTGTAGATATTATATTCATACTTATCGAATCTCCCTGTATCTGAAGGCTTCTTACTTTTGAGCCTTTTGGAAGACTACTCTCACATTCCCCTAAAAGCTGTAAAAATTTTTCGTTATTTGTGCTTGTTGACGCATCAACCGTCTCATATTTCTGTTCGCTCTCTCTTGCTTTCTTGTTTTCGTTGTAAACTTCTTCTATATACGACATTTTTGAAATTTCTTCATCAAGTTCTTTCTGATGCGATACAGCCAAAAACTGTCTTATTGATGACGAAAGTATAAGCACTACGCTGATAAACACACAGGCTGCCAAAGCTACATAAGCCGTATGCATACCTTTGCTCCTGCTCCGTTCTTCTTCGATTTCCTTTGATTTTACATCTATTGGATTGATAGTAGCACCTGCTATCGAAAGGAAACCAACCGTACTTACTGGTTCATCTCCAGGCAGTGCCTTATTATTTTTTATATCGACAAATGTACTGTAATCAAGACTATGTATAGGAAGTGAAATCTCATTTTCAAACATCTTTTTGATTCCGGCAAGCCTGAAACCGTCACCTATCAGGCAGACTTCACCTTTTATCCTGCCGCCAAGCTGATTCTGATAATAGTCAAGTGCCGTATTTACCACATTTAAATAATAACTTAAGGAATCCCTCATATCCTCAACTGCATTTTCAAGTGCAGCCGCACTCTCCTCATCAGTATTTTCAAGTCTTGGTTTACTATATACCAGCTCATTTTTCATAAGATACTGATATGCCTCATATTCATCATTTACACCAAATATATCATAATCAAGCAGACTTGATAATGTATTTTCAAAACCGTAAGGTGTTACTCGCTGGAATTTTATCTTATCATCCTGAACTATAGTGATAACAGTTGACTGTTCTTCAAGCTGTACTGCAATAAAGTTTGACTGTCTGCTGCTCTTTAAAAGCTGTACTGCACCGTTTCCTATGTAGTCAAATGTCTCAATTTTGATTCCGGCATACTCCGAAAAAGAATAATAATTGCTAAGAATACTGTTTGGCACGGCAACGAGCATATATTTTGTAAGTTTTCTGCCGTCTTTCTCAATATCACCCATCTTGCTGTGGCTGATAACATAATCTGAAACATCCATTGGAAAATAATCGTTTATCTGCAGTTTTATAATAGATTCGACTTTATTTTCCTTTACAGGCGGAATTTCTATCTCCCTCGTGACTATCTTTGAAGAGGCAAGCGTAAATACTGCCGTTCTCTCTTTTATTTCATGTTTTGCAAGCTCGTTTATAAGAGTGTTTGCAAAACTTTCTTTGTCCCTTATGTAACCATCCTCAACAGCGTGCTCAGGTGTTCTGAATGTGAATGCTTTATAAATCTTTGGCGATGTTTTTTTATAATCGACAAGTCCTACCTTTGTAAGCCAGACACCTGCTTCAATACTTATTACCTTCTTAGCCATCTCTTTTCCTTTCTATCAATACATATATAGGTGATTGCAAAACTTAAGTTTACTCTATGAATTTTTGTGCACTATATACAAAAAATATACTTTACTGAAAGTTTCGCAAATGCCTAAATACACATATAGCCTATTTTTTCATCTTAGAAAATGTCGATAAGGACATTCTCAAAGATCAAAAAACCGAAGTTTTTACTAAACTAAAAATTTTATTTCCTTAAAATAAAACATTATATTTTTACTAATGACATAATATATTTACATACCAGTCAATCATTTTGTTTCCCCACAGTGCCGCAATAAATATACCTATTGACAGATAAGGTCCCATTGCAAGCATATGCTTAGCTTTACTTATTTTCATTCTTATAAGATGAATGACAGAACCGAGTACACATGCAAGTATAAATGCAAGTATTACAAGCTGCCATCCCAAAATAAGCCCTGCTGATGCCATAAGTTTTACATCACCTCCGCCTATCGCCCTGCCGGATGATAAAAACCAGAGTACAAATAAAAACAGGCTGACACAGACTGCTCCTATAATGTGTGACACAATGTTTTGTCTGTCTGCAATGCACATAGCTGCACCGATTACTGCTAATACTATATTGAGACATAATGGAATCTCGAATGTTCTCTCATCTATCATTGTCAAAACAATAAGAACAGAAGTCATGAGGCAGTACAGCACACTGTTTATATTGATACCATTTGCCATGAAAACGATAATGTACAGTATGCCATTAAGTGCCTCAATCAAGGGATACTGCTTCGATATTTTTGCTCCGCAGTTTCGACATCTGCCCTTTAAAATGATGTAGGAAAACACCGGAAACATATCATACCAGTGCAGCGTCCCACCACAGTTCATGCAGTGAGAGCGCGGCATAATACTTTCTTTTTCGGGAATACGGCAGATACAGACATTTAAGAAGCTGCCTATAACGATACCGTATAAAAATATAATTATGTAAAGTAAGATTGTAATTTGCACCGGCATTTTGGTTTGTCTCCTTCGGGATTATAAGTCAGCTTCAACGGCTTCAAATACTTCTTTTCCACTTGTACAAGCAGAATCACTGTATGCTTGTGTTGTTACTTTCTTATTATCTAAATCAATTGTTATTTTTACCTCTGCAATTGATTTTCCCTCTGCAGATTTCATTTTAGTTGTTGGAAAAGCATCCTTATATGTTTTTTCCTTAATTTCACTTGCCAAAGTAGCAGCATCACCAGTATTTGTGCCATAAAGTTTGATTTCTATTGTTCCTGTAGAAGCAACTTTGTCTGCTTTTTCAGAATATGATGAAACTGCTGCTGTACTAAAGCTGTTTATTATCTGTAAATCCTTTGAAGCTTTTGACTTATTAAGGTAAGGAATTACCTGTGTTCCTACGATACCAACAAGGATAGCCATGATAGCGATAACGATTATAAGCTCTACGAGAGAGAATCCCTTGTTTCCTTCCTCCTTTCTTTTCTTCATCTCATTGATTTTTGTCTGTAAAAAATTCATTTCCTTTAATCTCCTTTTAAAATTTGATTTTTAATATATACCGCTGTTGTACGGTGCCTGAGCCCGTGGTTAAACACCCCTCAGACTCTTTTATATCATATGTCCCATGGCGACACATAATAAACGATTTAGACCGGGCTCTAATCTGCCCATTTTAATAAAAATTAACCTATACTGTCGTGACAGCGCTTCATATATATTTTTATTTATTTAACCTATGCTGTCGTGACAGCACTTCATATATATTTTTTTTATTTAACCTATGCTGTCATACATACTGTAGATTGGCAGCATTATCGCAAGTATTATAGGCACAACGACTACTGCCATGATGATGATAATAATAGGCTCTAATGCCGACATAAGTGCCTCTGTAGCCATCTCAACCTCATCATCATAATAATCTGCTATCTTGTCTAACATATCTTCAATGTTACCGGTCTGCTCTCCTATCTCTATCATATGACATACAACCGGTGGAAACACTCCGCTTTCTGTAAGCGGCTTTGACAACGGAAGTCCGTGTGTAACATCTTCCTCGGCTTTTTTTAAAGCTCTTTTCACAACTTCGTTTGTCATAATCTTTCTGACTATCGCTACGGCATCCACCATCTGTATTCCTGATGCCATAAGCGTACTTAATGTCCTTGCAAGTCTCGCTGACGCTGTCTTTATCGAAAGCGTTCCGACAAGCGGCAGCTTAAGTGCTATTCTTCCGACTATCATCGCACCTGTGTCTGTCTTTTTAAATGCCGTAAATGCAACTGCGATGCCTGCGATTATAAGAAGCATTATATACCAGTAATCCACAAAGAAATCACTGACTGACATTACAAACTTTGTAATACCGGGCAGTTCCCCACCACCAAGTTCATCAAATGAAGATGTAAATGTAGGTACTATCTTTATCATCATGATAGCGACTACGACTATAATAACGAGTATAAGTATTATGGGGTATATCATGGACTTCATAATCATTCCCCTTAAGTGTGCATCTTTTTCAAAATGACCCGCAAGCCTGTCAAGTGTAGTATCCATACTACCTGACGCCTCACCTGCCGCAATCATATGTATCATAATCTCAGGAAATATCTTTGGATAATGCGACATGGCATCTGCCAGTGTCTCACCTCGCTGTACTTCACCACTGACATTTTTTATCGTGTTTTTAAATGTCTTGTTCTCTGTCTGGTTTGATAACATATCAAGTGCCGTGATAACCGGAACACCTGCATTTAATATACTCTCAAACTGTCGGCAAAAAACACCAAGTTCCCTAGCCTTTACGGCTTTTCCTATATGTATATCAAGATCTTTGTTTAAAGCATTTGCCTGTGCGATATTTACTATGAGGTTTCCATTTGAAGAAAGCTTCGCTTTCGCTGCTTCAAGATTTTGAGCCTCTATCGTGCCGGTCTTTGACTTGCCATCCGGCAGCACTACTTCATAATTAAAACTTTCCATGCAATACTTTTCCTTCCACTGCCTGTCCTATATGTTATTAAAACAGTTTGCCACGCATTTTTATATCATCCTGTGCAAACTCCACTGCACTGTCGGCAGATATTTTATGTTTGATATAAAGATCAAACAACGAATCATCCATTGTCACCATTCCATTCTTCTTGCTTGTCTGTATTATCGACGGAAGCTGATGAGTCTTATCTTCTCTTATAAGGTTCTTTATCGCCGGTGTTCCAAACATGACCTCAAATGCCGCCACTCTGCCTTTTACATCTGCTCTTGGCAAAAGCTGCTGTGATATAACTGCTTCAAGCACTGACGCAAGCTGAACCCTTATCTGATCCTGCTGGTGCGGCGGGAATACATCTATAATTCTTTCTATAGTCGGTGCCGCACCTATCGTATGCAATGTTGAAAATACGAGATGCCCCGTCTCTGCCGCTGTCACAGCTGTTGAGATAGTGTCGAGATCTCTCATCTCACCGACAAGAATTATATCCGGATCTTCTCGGAGTGCTGAACGCAATGCCGCCCCATAGGAATCCGTATCAATTCCTATCTCCCTCTGATTAACGATTGCCTTTTTATGATTGTGAAGATACTCGATTGGATCTTCAAGTGTAATTATATGAACATTCTTTTCGCTGTTTATAATATCAATAAGCGACGCAAGTGTTGTAGATTTACCACTCCCGGTAGGTCCTGTCACAAGCACAAGCCCTCTCTTTTTCTTTGTAAGCTCTACAACATGATGTGGGATTCCAAGACTCTCGGCACTTGGAATCGTAGTGTTTATAAGTCTTAATACTGCCGCATATGAACCACGCTGCTTAAATGCGTTGACACGAAATCGTCCAACCTCGTTTATCGCATATGCAAAGTCAAGTTCTCCTCTCTCCTCCATCACCATTTTTTGAGACTCTTTCATCATCGACTCAACAAGTTCTTTTGACTTTTCGGGCATAATCTTTTCAAAAGCAGACATCTCACAGAGTGCTCCCCTGATTCTGCACTTCGGTTTAATTCCGACTGTTATATGTAAATCTGATGCTCCAAGTTCTCTTGCCGCCATCAAAAGGTTATACATATTTGTCTCCATAGTAGACTTTGTCTCCATAGTAGACTTTGGCTCCATAGTAGACGCTGTCTCCATAGTAGGCTTTGCCTCCATAGTAGGCTTTGCCTCCATAGTAGCCGTTGGCTCCATAGTGGACCCTATCTCCATATCAGACATTGCCCCCATAACAGGCTTTTTCTTCATAAATCCTTCCATACTGCTCCTCACTAATCTTCATATGCTACACGGTGGACTTCTTCCACTGTTGTAATTCCTTTTAAAACATAATCTACCGCACTCGTCCTCAGTGTTTTCATACCCTGCTTAAGTGCTATATCCTCAAGAACATCTGCTGTTTCACGCCTGTTTATCGCACGCTTTATTTCGGCACTGACAGGCATTATCTCGTAAATACCTACACGACCATAATAACCTGTACCTCCACAACGCACACATTCACAATGCCTTGCTTTTCTTATCATGACGCTTCTGCCGTCCTTTATATTAAGCACTCTGCGGTCATCTTCGTCTGCCTCCTCAAGCACCGAACACTCCGGACACACTCTTCTTACAAGTCGCTGTGCAATAACACCGATAACTGAATCACCGAGCATATAACTCTGAACACCCATATCCGCAAGTCGTGTGATAGTATTTGCCGCACTGTTCGTATGCAATGTACTTACAACAAGATGCCCTGTGATAGATGCTTTTACGGCAATCTCTGCCGTCTCTGCATCTCTTATCTCTCCTATCATGATGATATCCGGATCCTGTCTCAATATCGAGCGGAGTGCCGAACTAAATGTGAGTCCTGCTTTTTCATTGACCTGAACCTGATTTATACCGTTGATATTTGCCTCAACCGGGTCCTCAACCGTGATTATATTGACACCCTCTATATTTAATTCACTTAATGCAGTGTATAGTGTTGTTGACTTACCGCTTCCCGTAGGTCCTGTTACAAGGATAAGACCATTGTTGTGACTGAGTATGCTGTTAAACTTTTCAAGTTCTTCATCAGAAAATCCTAGTTCTCTCTTGTCTCTTGTAAGCCCGGTCTTTAATGCAAGTCTCATAACTGCTTTTTCGCCATAGACTGTCGGAAGCATCGATACACGTATGTCATACTCCTGTCTATCTACTATAGCTGTTGCCCGTCCATCCTGAGGTCTTCTCTTTTCGGAAATGTCAAGACCACTAACTATCTTTATCCTGGCTATCATCGCTGCATGAAGTGCTATATCATGTCTCATCTCCTCATGCAGCACTCCGTCTACACGAAAACGTATGCGAACCTGATTCTCCATAGGCTCAATGTGTATATCACTTGCTCTTTTATGTACCGCCTGCTCAATAATCTGTCTGACAAGCTTTACTATAGGTGCCTCAGACTGTTCGTCTTTTTCTTCTTCCCGGTTATTTCCAGAATTTAACTGCTGTCTCTCCCTCGTGTACTGCTCTGCCACACGAAGTACCTCTGCATTTCCATAGTATCTGTCTATCGCAGCGGCTATATCACTTGGAACCGTAACACATCTTTCTATCTGAAAACCTGTAATTATGGAAATATCATCCATGGCTCTTATATCAAGCGGATCACTCATCGCCACTTTTAATATATTGGGATTTTTTTCGCTAAAAGCAAACGGGATAAGACTATATTTTCTCAATACAGACTCATCCATAAGCTTGATTATCTCATCCTGAATACGGATACTGGAGAGATCTATACTCTCTATTCCAAGCTGCTGCTGCAATGCCTCCATAATCTGTTGCTCTGTAGTAACTCCAAGCTCTATAAGCACATTTCCGAGCTTTTCACCTTTTTTCTCGTTCTTCTGCATCTCCAGTGCAGTGCCGAGCTGTTCTTCCGTAATGACACCTACTTCTACAAGAAGATCTCCAAGCCTTTTCTTTCTCCTAAAACCTGCTGACCTCACTCCAAACTTCACCTCATCATAATATTTATGCTAAAAAATATTGGCACAGACATTTTATTATATTGGTATCAAAAGGTATTTTGACCCTTATATTTTTTCTGATATTTATATAAAAATGTCCGTTTTCACCCTTAAACCAATTTTTTTCATCACATATTGATTTATAGAATACAACCTTTCCTTATAAATTTCAATATTATCTTAGCACATTTTTAATAAACTGTTTTGTTTATGTCTAAACTGCATCTACACTATATCTAAATTTTGAACTTAGCAACTCCCTCACTGAGTTTATTCGCTCTCTCCTCTGCCGTCTTTGAGTTGTCATTGACAACTGAAGACCTTTCTGCAATCGAAACAGTCCTGTTTGCTATGTTCGTCGTTCCATTAGCACTCTCCTCAGTGGCAATGCTTATACCCTTTATCGAATCAAGTATTGATGAGATAGATGCCAGCAATTCTTCTGATGTAGCACTAAAATCTGATACAAGTTCGTTTACACTTGTCGCATCTTCATTATAAAATCCAGCAAGCTCATCAAATTTATGATAGCTGTCAGTAACATCCGTCTCAACAAATTCAAGCATTTGCTGTGCATCACTCTTAAGATTTTCAACTGCATTTTTTACGGCATCCGTCACACCCTGTATATTTTCAACATTTTCTTTTGACTGTTCAGCAAGTTTTCTTATCTCGTCTGCAACAACAGCAAAACCTTTTCCTGCCTCACCCGCTCTTGCTGCTTCAATAGATGCATTAAGTGAGAGAAGGTTTGTCTGTTCTGTAATTTCCATGATAGAATCGGCGAGTACATTTATCTGGTCTACAACTTTTGCATCCTCCATCGCTTTTTCAAGTTCACTCTTCATGGCTTTTTTTGTCTGACTTGCTTTCTGTCTTATAGATGCCACATTTTCTTTACCTTCTTTTGCTCTCTTATATATCTGTTCAACATGATTTGCACCATCCTGTGCTCTCAATGCAATATTTTTTGCCGCATCCTCTATCTCATGCGACATCGAATCTATACTCTCTGTCGTAGCAGCCGTTTCTTCCATTGATGCCGCAACTTCCTCTGTCGTTGCAGAAACATCCTCTATATCAGAATTAAGCAGTCCCATATCATTTGTTATCTCACCTACTACATTCTTTATGTCACCTGCACCTGTTTTCACATCACCTATCAGTCTTGAAAGATTTGCACGCATAGTCTCAAGTCTGTTTGCCAGAATACCAAAGTCATCTCTCCTTTTTAAATACTTATCGTCTATTTCGCTTGTAAAGTCACCACTTTCAAGTACACCAAGCTCTCTACCAACAGCTTCAAGCGGCTTAACTATATTTGCGATTATAAGGATTATAATTGCAATGAGCACAATTCCTATCGTACCATTTACGGCAATATAGATTTTTGTCATGTTGTTTGAATATTTTGTCAGTTCATCATGTCTGACCGCAACTGTTTTGTCTATATCGTCCGTATAATTTCCTGTTCCGATGACCCAGTCAAATTCCTTATAATAATATGTATAAGAACGCTTTGGTGAAGGCTCTGTCTCTCCCTCCTTAGGAAAATAATAGTTGGTATATGCCTCGTTATTCTTAACAGAATCCTCTATCATCTGTTTAACCATGGTAAATCCCTTTGAGTCTTTTGTATTCATACGGTTTGTTCCCTCAGTGTCACTTCCAAGAAGAACTACATTTGTTCCGTCAGACTGGTCTACCCAGAAGTAGCCGCTGTCACCGTATCTCATATCACGAATCTCATCAGCAGCATTTTTCTTAGCAAGCTGTTCTGTGAGAATCCCGCTCTTATACTGACCGTAATAGTGTTTTGCGACAGATACTGCCGCCGTAACTTCCGATTTGATGCTGTCATCATATGAACTTCTTATACTGCCCTCTATCTCAGCTACAGATTCGTTGTTTTGATTTTTCATGCATATGGCTGAAAATATAGTCCCAAATAACAAAATTACAAGAACCCCTGTCATAATAAGTAACATTTTAAACTTTACTTTAATGTTTTTCATATTATACCTCATTTCTGCACACATTTTTTGCATATCAAGTTTGTGTCAAGTGTGCACAGACACAAATCTTGTGTGTGAAAAATCATTTTTTCTACAATAAAATCCTGCATATATGTATTTTTCACACTAAAATCCCTTTTTTCTTTTTTGAAAATCAAACAAATTACCATCAATGTTTTTTGTGCAACTTCAACATATCAATTATACAACTTTTTTAATTTTTATGCAACTTTAACATGATTTGAATTATTTTTACTGGTAACAGTTCAGCCATAAAAAGATAATTAGCAATACAATGAGCTTGTTCATTGTATTGTTAAGTACCTTTTTATGGTAGAATAGCCTTTCATTTCTGAAATGAAATAAACAAAAGCTGCAAAGCAGCGACTGACAGCTCGCTGGCAGGTTTATGAATGTAAGAAATGAAAGGCTGAACTGTTACTTTTACTGTAATTGCTTTTATACAGAGTAATTTGTTTAATTCTGAAATTGAGCACCCAAAAAACTATTGTAAATAAATGAACATACAAAAAATGGACAAATAAACTTCCACATTGAATGTGGTAAGTTTTTTGTCCGAGTTTTTTATGATGTTTATAATATTTTGTAAAGCGGATATTCACAATCCGCTTTGCTTTTTACCCATAACACTATCAGCTGCTGTCGCAGCATATCATAAATGGCTTCCCTGATAGTTTTACATTACGCAAGTTTTATAAACGCTGCTGTCTGTCCTGATGCCTTTACAGTCTTGCCGTCACTTTCTACACTTCCGCCGAAGCTGTAGATTGTTTCTCCGAGTCTTGCATCAAATTCAAATGTTACTTCTTTTGCCGACGGATTTATGACAACTAAAATTTTCTCACCCTTGCTGCTTCTTACATAAGCAAGAGGATATGTATCTTTCTTTGCTGATACGAATTCTATCTCACCTTTACTTAAGAGAGCAGTGTGTTCTTTTCTTATTTTTATGAGTTTCTTTATCTCATTGTAAAGTGAATTTTCATCTGCCGCCTGATTTTTGACTGTCGGACGATTTTCATCACTGTCCTGTGCGATATAGAGCATTTCTTTCTTTGCATTGCTGAAACCTGCATTTAAACTGTCATCCCACTGCATAGGTGTTCTTGAACCTGTTCTTCCATATCCGCCCTCTACTGATGTAAGTCCTTCTACATATTTCATTCCGATTTCATCACCATAGTAGATAAACGGTGCTCCGGGCATTGATAAAAGGAACGCAAATGCAACTTTAAGTTCATCGCCTTTTACTTCCTGTGAAAGTCGTCCCATGTCATGATTTCCCGATGGAATACACATAAGTCCTTTCTTTTCTGATTTCTCATAATTTTCAAGATACTTTTCTACAAAGGCTGATACATCACCTTTTCCTCTTGATGAGAAGAACGGTTCTTCACATCGGAACAAATCATTGTAATGAGATGGTCCAAAATGAAGAAGGAAATCCATATGAAAACCGCCCTGAAGTGATTTGTCAGGTTCTCCCCATTCTGAAACCATAGCGGCATTTGGAAATTCTTTATCGAGAAATTCTCTTACATTCTGCCAGAGTTTTATTGTTCCTTTTCCGTCCTCATCATTTTTTACAAGTGAACCTGCCATGTCTACTCTGAAACCATCTGCACCCATCTGAAGCCAGAAACGCATAACATCTTTCATTGCTTCAAGCGTAGCTTTTGGTCCCTCATCGTCCATTGACTGCTGCCACGGACGCTCAGGCTTATAATATCCGTAATTAAGTGCCGGCTGGTGTGAGAAAAAGTTGACTGCACATGAACCGTCTCTGTCTGAAATTCCTCTGATGCAGCCCATCCCCTGTGGTTCTTCCCAAATACTGTCAGTCCATACATATCTGTCCGTAAACTCATTTTTTTCAGCTTTCATGGACTGCTTAAACCACTCATGCTGCACGGAAGTATGTCCCGGAACAAGGTCAAGGAGTATGTGCATATCTCTCTTGTGAGCTTCTTTAAAAAGATTTGCAAGGTCCTCATTTGTGCCGTATCTTGATGCGACCATATAATAGTCCTCAACATCGTAACCCGCATCACCAAAAGGTGATTTGAAACATGGATTTATCCATATGGCATTACAGCCTAAATCCTTTATGTAGTCAAGTTTCTCCGTAATACCATTTATGTCACCTATACCGTCAGCATTTGTGTCATTGAATGACTGCGGATAGATTTCATAAAAAACTGCGTTGTCAAGCCACTTTGGTTCGTTTGTATTATTCATTTTAGTCCTCCTGATTTATCTTACTATTTGTTGTATTCTACTTCTTTTATACTACTACTTCAAGTATCTTCTTACCATTATAATCCAACTCATTTACCCCGGTCTTTTTGTTCTTATTAAAATTAAAACTAAGCAGATAACCTTTATTCTGTTTATAATACTCAAGATAATCAAACAACTGCTTCTCTCCCCGTGAGTTATATTCATCTCCATGCCAGATTTTTAACTCAATAATAAATCTTCTGCCTTTATAATCTACTATTATATCAGTACGGCGGTTATTTCTCGTCCGTGCTTCAATATAATAATTTCCTGTACCGTTTATTATAGGCTTTAAAAACAAAATGAAAAGTTTTCTGCCATTTTCCTCAACAAATTTATGGTCGTTATCATTGTATATTTCTTCAAAATATTCAAAAAACTTTTGCATAACAACATCCATTTGCAGCATATCTGAAACTATAAACTGATTTCTGTCTGCTGCGGCATCTATATACAACTTTTCATTGATTGCCATCTCAGATAAAAAGGTATCATAAAGCTGTGTCTCAAAAATTCTGTTTGACACCGCCACAATACCGTTTTTGTCTTTCAAAAATCCAAATGTAACTCCCAGATTTATTACTGGATTTTCCCTCTTAAACGGGAAATCAACTCCGTCAAACAATATTTTTTGAAGCATATCTTTTAACGTATGATGGTCTAACAGCTTCTTTGTCATGTCATCAAACAAAGTATTTGGCTCTTTTAACAAAATCTTTACCGCCTGCAAAACTCCCTCTTTAGTCCATGCCTCTGTTTCATTTCGTTTTCCACTATTCACCGCAACTCTTTCATCAATCAACTGGCATATCCGTGAAACCAGATATGGGTATCCTGATGTATAATCAAATATCATCGATGATATTTCAACAATATTCATTCCTGTATTATGCTCGTTTTCATATTCCAGCAGCATAGACTTTATATCGTCAACATAAAAACTCATATCAACCATAAAATCGACAGCAATATTCCACGGACTGTTATATTTAGTTTCATCCTGAGGATGCAGTTTTACTTTTAAAGTTTTTACATCATATACACCTGCCAGTATCACAGATTGAAATGTAACATCCTTTCCATGCTGACATTTCAGATATTTCTCTCTAAGTAGTCCAAGAAACGAAAGAAAAATCTGATTGTCTGAACTTTTATCAACTTCATCTATCATGAGAACTACTTTTTTGTCGCAGTTTTTACACAAATTTGTGATTTTTATCCCCAATGACCGCATAGGAAATTTTTCCGATAACGGCTCATTCCATTCACTGATAATATTTTCTGCAACATTCTGTTCCACCAGACACTCTGCTATATCCATTACCAACCCCTCAGCAAGCGTGCCAAGCGACGCAAAATATTCGTCTACAGCTTCAAAACTCAGACTGATTACAATATACTGTTCTTTTAATCTCTGTTCAAGCATATATAATGTAGTTGTCTTTCCAAACTGTCTTGCCCGATTTATTGTAAAGTACTGACCACACTCAATATAATCATGAATTATCATGTCTATTCTGCCACTTATATCGACCATATAATTTTTATCAGGTATGCAGGTTCCCGTAATACAAAATCGTTTCGGCATATGTAAGACCTCCTATATATATATTTATTCATTATTGTATCATAAATTTGCAAGGCAGTAGAATTTGTTTTCCTGCGGTAAACTTGCAAACAATAAAATCTTGCAGCACGAAGTGTGACAGATGCAAAGCATCTGGATTTTAGAATTATTATAACATAAATCCATGTAAGTTTTTTGCTCATTATAAATATTAATTTACTCATTTTACCACAATTCACAAAAAGTGTGTAAGCTGCTCTAAATAATACTTACACACTTTTTTCTAAATATCTTTTTCAATAACATTTGACAACATTTCATTTGAAGTCTAAATGCTTAATACGCTCAAAACAACATTTCAAGCCTATCCCTCATTCAAAACACCATGCTCTTTTAAAAGTTTCTCTATATCTGTTCCCTTAATTTTCTTTAAGACCGCATTTTTCACCATATTTAACGGCTTTGGAAGTTCCATGTCAAGCGGTGACTTTCCATCCATAAGTCTTACCGAACTCTCAACCAGTTCTCTTATATCATATGTGCTGCCCCAGACTTCCGGTACTGCCCTGTCTACTCCACACAATCCGTAAACCGCTTCCATAGCTGTTCTTACTGAATATTCCGTTGTGAATATCGTATCTCTCGGTGTCTCGGCAAACTGTCCTAAAAATGCGGCATTTACACTTCCGTCAGGGATAACATCCGGTCTGTCACCTTTCCTTCTCGGCATAAAGAATGCAGTTATATAAGGAAGCATTGTAGGTATGCAGTTTGTGTGCTCTTTTGCAAGCTCATCAATCTCATTTACAGGAACCCCAAGATGGTAAAGCCACTCTGCCGCAATCTCCCAGCCACAGCAGTCTTTCATCGGTTTTCTTATATAATCACCGACAGCATCAGTAAACAGACCGTAAACCCATATACATACTTCATCCTTTTTCTGTTTTTTGAACTGTCCCTGCCTGTTTATCGTCCAGCTAAGCAGCCATGAAGAATCCTTGCAGCTCACAATTCCGCCAGTGACAACTTTCCCTGAGCGTGAATCTCTCTTGCATATCTTCTCTATATATGAAATTATCTTTTCATCCGATGTTGTAATGGTTGCCGATTCCCATTTTGACTTTTCAACATCCGAACAAAATTTTTCAGGATTTCCAAATGCCATGTCCTGCCTTGCGATATTTTTCCAAAGACTCCAACAGCCGCTTTTTCTTATCTTAGCACTACCTGTCGGTGCGTGTTCATGGTCGCCGTATATTGTACTTTCCGTGCAGCTTCCGTTTGTGATAAAAACAAGGTCATTATCTGTAAGTTTTATTTCTTCATTTTTGCCCGCCACTACACACTCAATAGTTTTCGCTGTCTTTTTCTTTCCGTCAATGTCAAATATAACATTTGTTACCTCAGTGTTAAATTTAAATGAAACACCTGCATTTTCAAGATATTTAAGCATAGGCATTATAAGTGATTCATACTGGTTGTATCTTGTAAATTTTAATGCTGAAAAATCGGGAAGTCCTGCTATGTGATGGATAAATCTCTTAAAATAGAGTTTCATTTCCAATGCACTGTGCCAGTTTTGAAAAGCGAACATTGTTCTCCAATAAAGCCAGAAGTTTGAGTCAAACACCTCATCATCAAAATAATCTTCTATCTTTTTATCATACAGTTGTTCATCGGAAGTAAAGAACAATCTCATAATCTCCATACATCCCTTGCGGCTAAGTCCAAACTTTCCACCAAGTTCTGCATCTTTCCCCCTGTCTGTTGTGACCCTGCAAAGCGAATAATTTGGGTCTTCTTTATTCAGATAATAAAATTCGTCCAAAACCGACTCGTCTTTATTTTCCAAAGATGGAATACTCCTGAACAAATCCCACAGACATTCAAAATGATCCTCCATTTCACGACCGCCACGCATTATATATCCTCTCGAAGCATCGTTTATACCGTCACACGCTCCGCCGGCAATATCAAGCGCCTCAAGGATATGAATATTTTCTCCCGGCATCTTTGCATCCCTCACAAGAAAGCAGGCTGCAGCAAGTGCACCAAGACCACTTCCCACAATGTACGCCGATTTTTCCTCGATACCGACCGGCTTTTTAGGTCTTGCAAATGCTTCGTAGTTGCCGCTTGCATAGTAAATGCCTTTGCTGTTCTTATCGTATTTTCCACGCTCCGTGTTCTGATAGTCAGATTTTTCATAATTATCTGTAGCATTGCCTCTGTTTTTGCTTTTAATCTTTCCATCACTATCATCAACATACTGACACCATTTTTCAATAACTTTATCTGTCATTGACTTTTTGTCAGCATCTTTTCCATTTGAATTTTTACATCCGCACGAACCACTGTCCGAGTCATTGTCTTTTGCAAACTTACCCTTATACAAAGCCGCTGCTCCCGCTCCTACAGCGATAACAGAAGCTGTTTTAATAATTTTCTTATTCATGATAATCTCCAATCTACTGCACATATTTTGTGTTACTGTAAAATCCAGTCATTACATTATTCATAAATAAGTATTTCCAAAAAAACAAAAAATATGCCCAAAATCCCCCATCAGTACATCTTCTGATTTAAGAAATTTCAAGCATATTTTTTATGCCTTACGGCAATCTATTTTGTTCCCATTTTTTACAAGTCAAGTTGATATTCGTAATACTATCTGCTACTTTCCTGATAGTGTTAAATTACAGTTTCCAAATATCCTCATTGTACTGTGCAATAGTTCTGTCTGATGAGAAAAATCCTGCCTGGCTTATATTAACAAGCATCTTCTTTGCCCAAGCCTCTCTGTCGTTAAAGTCAGCATATGCTTTTTCCTTTGTCTCTACATAACTGTCAAAGTCAAGGAATGTCATAAACCAGTCTTTGTTTACAAGTTCATTTTTAAGACGGTTAAGCTGTGTTTCATCACCAATTTTAAGCATTGCATCACCTGTAATAAAATCAACCGCCTCTTTAAGTGCAGGATTTTTTTCATAGTAATCTCTTGATACATAGTCAGAGTTTGCGTAATGTGCTATTACCTCGTCACTCTCTGCTCCGAAGATGTAAATATTGTCATCACCTACAAACTGGTGGATTTCTACATTTGCACCGTCCTCAGTACCAAGTGTGATTGCTCCGTTAAGCATGAATTTCATGTTTCCTGTTCCGCTTGCTTCTTTTGATGCAAGTGAAATCTGCTCTGATATATCACACGCCGGAATAAGTCTTTCTGCCATTGTTACATTGTAGTTTTCTACCATTACAACATTGAGATATTTATTTACCTCAGGATCATTATTGATAATCTCCTGCAAACATAAGATAAGGTGAATTATATCTTTTGCTATAATGTATGCCGGAGCTGCTTTTGCACCAAATATTACTGTGATTGGTGTCTCAGGTATGTTCCCTTTCTTAATCTCAAGATATTTATGAATCACAAATAATGCATTTAACTGCTGGCGTTTGTATTCATGCAGACGCTTAACCTGAATATCAAATATTGAATTAGGATTGAGTGTGATATTCTGAGTTCTCTTTATATAATCAACAAAATCTGCTTTGTTATCAGTTTTTATCTTAAGAAGTGTGTCGAGTGCATCCTTATCAGAAATATATTTTTCAAGTTTCTTAAGTTCCTCTGCATCCTTTTTGTAACCGTCACCAATCCATTCTGTGAGCTGGTCTGTAAGTTCAGGATTGCAATGAAGAAGCCATCTTCTGAATGTGATACCGTTTGTTTTATTGTTAAACTTCTCAGGATAAATCTTATAGAAGTTGTTAAGTTCTGATTTTTCAAGGATTTCCGTGTGAAGTGCAGCTACACCGTTTACACTGAAGCCGTAATGAATGTCGATATGAGCCATATGTACTGTATCATTTTTGTCAATGATAACCACGCTCTCATCATCAAAGCGGCGGCGTACTTTATCGTCAAGCACCTCTATAATAGGCACAAGCTGTGGTACAACTTCCTTAAGGAATGAAATAGGCCATTTTTCAAGTGCTTCTGCGAGAATTGTGTGGTTTGTATATGCACAAGTCTTTGAAACAATCTCGATTGCCTCATCAATATCAATTCCCTCTTCCATAAGCAGACGGATAAGCTCAGGTATAACCATTGTAGGATGTGTATCATTTATCTGGATTACTGCGTAATTATATAAATCGTGGAGGTTACTTCCCTTTTTCTTACACTCATCTATTATAAGTTTTGCACCATTGCTTACCATGAAATACTGCTGGTAAATTCTGAGTTTTCTTCCGTCATCATCACTGTCATCAGGATAAAGGAATAATGTAAGATTTTTCGCAATATCTTTCTTATCAAAATCAATTCCATCTCCTACAATACTATCATCTACAGTATCAAGGTCAAACAATTCAAGTTTATTTGTTCTGTTGTCATATCCTGTTACATCTATCTCATACATTCTCGACTGAACAGTAAAATCTTTAAATTTTACAGGATAGCTCACATCTGTTTTTCTAAGGAATGTATTCTCCTCAATCCATGGATTTGCAGTCTCTTTCTGCTTATTATTCTCAAATACCTGCTTGAATAATCCAAGATGGTAGTTAAGACCAATACCAGAACCGTTAAGTCCAAGACTTGCTATCGAATCAAGGAAGCACGCTGCAAGACGGCCAAGACCACCATTACCAAGTGAAGGCTCTGCCTCAATCTCCTCAATCTCTGCAAGACTTATGCCGTTGTCAGCAAGGACTTTCTTTACATCAGCATAAATTCCGAGATTTATAAGATTGTTAGAAAGAAGTTTTCCTATTAAAAATTCTGCCGAAATATAATAAACTTTCTTTCCTGTGTCCTCCTGCACTTTTTCCTCTGACATATCTTTCGTGATATTTAAAAGTGCAACATAAATTTCCTGTTTGCTGCTGTCAGCAATACTTTTTCCAAGCTTCTGCTCTAAAGTGTTTTTGATATCCATAATAATCCTCCATTTCACACGCATTGTTGTTTACTTTGTAACATAAAATTCTCTATCTCTTATCCATATCCTTATTCACAATCAAATGTGAATGTTTAATCCTTGTTACCTGACACATTTTTATGTGCGGCAACTGCTCTTAACTTTGTGACTATAATATATCATTTTAGTAAGTGTACTTCTTGTCTTTTCCTAGCACGATATGATACAATACTATCATTTAGAGATATTTTTTTAACGGACGCGAAACTGTTATGTGCTGTGATGATTGTGTATCTGTAGCAAATAATACCGTCGGCACGCTTTCGCTATGTTGTCACCGTGTAACAGTTCAGCCATAAAAAGATAATTGGCAATACAATGAGCTTGTTCATTGTATTGTTAAGTACCTTTTTATGGTAGAATAGCCTTTCATTTCTGAAATGAAATAAACAAAAGCTGCAAAGCAGCGACTGACAGCTCGCTGGCAGGTTTATGAATGTAAGAAATGAAAGGCTGAACTGTTATGTCACCGTGTAGCAGTACATAAATGGTGCAAATTATCTTTTAGGAGGTTTTACATATGAATGAAATTGAAAAAAATAAATACCATGAAACAAAGACCCATTCCAGTGCGGAATTTTTATTTAATACTTATCCATGTTCTATCCCTATTGATTTTCCGAGTGTTCCCCTGCACTGGCACAATGATATGGAACTTATTGTTATCAAGCATGGTTCGGCTAAAGTTACGCTTAACCTTACTACGCATCAGCTATCGGCAGGTGATATCCTTGTGGTTCTCCCTGAAAATCTTCATTCTATTGATTGTGCTATCGGCGATAAACTGGAGTACGAAAATATTATTTTTAAAAAGGAACTTCTCAGTTTTGTGACAAATGATATAACCATGTCCAAATATCTGACTCCTTTTTTTAATGGTGATTTTCCTATTGTAACTCATGTGCATATGGGATATTCTTTTTATTCCCATTTTGTGAAGATTATAAATACTATGGATGTTCTGTGTGATAAAAAAGAATTTGGCTACCAGCTTGCCATCAAGTCATGCCTGCTTGAACTGATACATATCATGATAAGACATCCGCCTAAAACGGAAGTTAATAAAAAATCGGAAAAATCGGTGGATAAAATAAAAGAAATACTTACTTATATGGAGCAGCATTATAATGAAGAAATTCCGATTGAAAAGATAGCTGATATATGTCACTACAGTCCGTCACATTTTATGAAGTTTTTTAAAAATCATATGGGAACAAGTTTTATTAAATACCTTAATGATTTTCGCCTGATAAAAGCACGAACCAGACTGCTCACCACTGAGGACACCGTGCTTGATATAGCCGGTGACTGTGGTTTCAACAATCTGTCGCACTTTAACAGGCTTTATAAAAATAAGTATGGGATAACGCCGTCTATGACGAGGGAAATGTAAATTTCCTAAATTCTACCATACAGCTTCATCTCATGATGAAGTACATCTGCCAGCGTATCATTATATACTCCCGGCAGGCATCTCCAGCTCCAGTTTTTATCACTGAGTGTTGACGGTGTGTTCATTCTTGCATTTTTTCCAAGTCCGAGAAT
>ENA-OVGQ01001113-OVGQ01001113.1-human-gut-metagenome-genome-assembly--contig:-NODE-1113-length-31105-cov-56.841417_pt1 | contig 31105 bp, 28 predicted proteins | sample MGYA00237774_ERZ505427 | MGnify/ENA primary metagenome ERZ505427 (study PRJEB26158, sample SAMN06016404) | human gut metagenome | biome: human gut; feature: ankylosing spondylitis patient; material... | reverse complement strand
TACGCTCACGGTCATTCACGCTATTGTTGCGTTCGGATTGAGTCCATGTCGCACTCTCTCCTTCGGCTTTGGCGTTCAGCCCCAGATCCAATGCGCCGCGGCTTTCGCTCGCGTAGCTGCTGTTGTCGGTACGCTCACGGTCATTCACGCTATTGTTGCGTTCGGATTGAGTCCATGTCGCACTCTCTCCTTCTGCTTTCGCGTTCAGACCCAGATCTAGTACACCGCGGCTTTCGCTCGCATAGCTGCTGTTCGTGTTACGCTCTCTGTCTTTCACGCTGTTGTTGCGTTCAGTTTGAGCTACTGTAGCACTCTCACCTTCTGCTTTTGCGTTCAGACCAAGACCCAGTGCTCCACGGCTTTCACTCGCGTAGCTGTTGTTTACGTTACGCTCACGGTCATTCACGCTGTTGCTGCGTTCAGATTGAGCCATTGTCGCACTCTCTCCTTCTGCTTTCGCGTTCAGACCCAGATCTAGTGCACCGCGGCTTTCACTCGCATAGCTACTGTTCGTGTTACGCTCGCTGTCTTTCACGCTGTTATTGCGTTCAGATTGAGTCCATGTTGCACTCTCACCTTCGGCATTCACGTTCAGACCAAGACCCAGTGCTCCACGGCTTTCACTCGCGTAGCTGGTGTTCACGTTCCGATCATCGCCGCCTCTTGAATAGTCGCTCATCGTTGTACCTTCTCCCGACACATTGGCATTCAGGCCAAGGCCCAGCTTGCCAGAACTGCTACGCTCAACTGTGTGGTCGGAAGAACGATCATTGTAACGGTTCATACTCTCGGAAGATAAGCCGGCGTTAAGGCCAAGATCCAGATTCAATGCTCCAGTTGCACTGGATGAACCTCCGTAGCTACCATGGTTTCCGTAACCTGTGTCACGGTGTAATGACAGAAGAGATCCCAGTTCCAGGCGCAAACCTGCATTTAGATCCAGATTGCCACTGCTGTTATTGCTATAGCTATCTGCGTAAGTTGCCTGCGAAGCTCCCAGCAATCCAGCTACCAACGTACCCGACAATACCGACAATTTTACCCAACGATTCACTTTTTTCATGATTATATACACTCCTTCTCAATTTTGGTTGAATTAACGCCATTGTTGCCTAAGAGAAAGAGGTATATTGCGGCGGCCGCCCCGGCGGTGCCTGTGACCATTGACTGAACCCATCGAGCCGTTCCATTCGGAAGGCAAAATCGTAATCTGGCGTAACCAGACCCGTTGTTGCTCCCGGAAGTGCAGCGGCTGGAGCGGTTGCTCCACCTCCAGTTACACCGGACGAACCGGAGCTTGTCCCTGCGGAAGCATTAGCTGCTCCGGGAGAAGTTACTGCAACAGACCAACTGGTTGGTCGTTCTGTGCGAGGCTGCAATGGAGATGTTGCATCATCATCATCTTGTTTCAGATCGGCTTCCTGGTTACTCTGCACTTGTTCAGTGACAGCTGGGTCAGCAGATGTCTCATCTACGAGGAATAACTCGTTACCTGGCAAACCTGCATTAACATCCGAATCCTGCGTCAGATCGGTTCCTTCCACAGATAATGCCTGCGGGACAGCAGGTTGTTCTGGACGTACTTCTAGTTCCGTGGTGACCTCCACCACTTTGCCCGTAACCTGTACTGCGTCCTGTCCTTCCTCGTTGTTCTGTGGTGAAACAGGATCTGCGAGTGCACTCGTATTGGAAGTTTCAACATTCGGTGTTTTGACGAGCGTCGGCTTTTCCGGAGTGATTACAGGCGGTTCCGGCTTCACACTTGGAATCTCCACCTTTTCCTGATCAGGATTGAGCTCAGCGGATACGTCTACAACTGGAACTTCTGCTTCCACAGATGGCAGCTGGACATTTCCCTTACTCAGATCCACACGGGATGAAGAGATATTGACCGAAGTAACTTCAGGTACATCCACCTTCACGGAAGGTAATTCAACCTTGCCCTGCCGAAGATCTGTTTTCACAGCAGACGTCTCTGCCTTGATCACCTCGGGTACCTCTGCGGTAACGCCAGGCAAGGAAGCTGTACCTTCGTTGAGGTTCACCTGACTGCTTGATACATCGGCTTTGATCACCGGTGTATCCGCCTGTACAGACGGCAGTTCGACGGTTCCCTTCTTCGCATCAATCCCAATCTCTGATGTTCCGGCCGATCCAAGCGGTGTATCTACTTTCAGCTCAGATACACTCAGCTTACCTGTCGATTCATTCCCTTTGATCGACGGAACTTCAACATCCAGTAGTGGTGTGGATACCGATACCGACGGAGTCAAATTCAACCCGCCATCCGAATCACGTGAAAACAAATTTAGCGACAATCCACTGGACGGTTTTTCAGAAGATACCTGAGCCTCGTCTGCGTATACATGTGACGATCCAAACCCCAGCATCAAAGTCCCGGCAAGTATTGCCAGTGGTATGCTTCCAAGACGCATAATCGATTTTGGTAACTTTACATTCAAGTTGCTTCACCCCCTTTCCGCTAATGCGTTGGTGGGACAAGGCATATGAGTTTTCCCCTAGGAATAATTAGAATACAGGGATTTCTGCCTGTTCCTCATTAAACGTGAAGGCGTTTACTCAAACGCTTTATAATCAAAAACTTAAAATTTGAAGTAAATTCAAACCTTCATTTCAACTGTTCTAACCTGAGCAGATCCGGCCCGTTTTCAGTCGCCTGCAATCATGGTCTTGGCTTCAATGGAGCCAGTCAGATCGGCTTTTTCCCCGCTACGTTTCATCAAATAAATCAAACCAAGCAGGGTCAGCAAAATGCCTGAACAGACAAAAGCCGGCACTACACCAAATGAAGTGACCATGAATCCGCCTACCACCGGGCCCATAATGTTACTGGCTGTCATCACGCTGCCTACCGTTCCAAATACCCTGCCTGTCATCGCCTCAGGTGTTTGTTCCTGCAACAGGATCTGAAAGGGGACAATCGCAAACCCAATTCCGACACCTGCCAGGGCAAAGAGGGATACTAACAACAGATTGGCACCTAGCCCGGCGTGCGGCCAAATCCCAACAATAACTCCGGCTCCGCCGATAACCAGACCCATAAGTGTGGTACCCAGACCCATTTTCAAAACATGCCCTGCATGCTTCCACTTCCGTACACTCATCGCTGCAATTAATGTACCTGCGCCACTTGCTGCCACGCACCATCCCAGCAGATCAGTTGAAATTCCGGGAAGTTGTCTGAATAACACCACAGTCTGTGAATCGGCAAATTGCAGAAAAAGTATGGCTGAAGCAAGCAAAATCAGAGACGTTCCTACATGAGGGAGAGATGCAAGCATGCGGATACCCTCCAGTGTTTCTTTCCAAAAAGAGCCTTTTGAGCGGTTGCGAACATCCCCAGCTGGCTCTTCCTCTACTTCTATTACGTTATGAATTGCGGTTTGGATCACCCGAGTTCCAGGAATCCACAATAAAATGATGCCGGAGATCAGAAAAGACGCTGAATCGAGAACAAAACACCAGGTAATGCCAAAAGCGGCTACCAAAAGTCCGCCAAGCGCCGGACCAATAATTTTGGACATCTGTTCGATCACCGAGCTGATGGATACAGCTTGGGCAAGCTGTTCCCGAGGTACAATTTCCTTCAGCTTTCCGTTTTTGGCCGGAGAGAACATGACATCGAACAAGGATTTGAGGACAAGCAGTATGTAGACGTGCCAGATCTGATCAGCAAAAATTAACGCACCCACGATGATAACCCGTGCACCATCGGCTACAATCATCAGCCATTTTCGGTTCAGGCGATCTGCAAGTGTGCCTGCGAATGGCCCTGTCAACAGAATGGGTAGTGCTGCGGAAAGTGTGACAAATGTAATCTCCCAAGGCGTTGCATTCCAGCGGATACCCACGAGGGTCAGAATTGCGAGCAGATGCAGCCAATCACCCAGATTGGAAATAGCCTGTGCCACCATCAATGTTACAAAAGATCGGTTATTCTTCAGCGGTCGTTGTCCTTCAAACGTTAAATCACTTGTCATCCTTCTTCTCCTCCATTATATTCCAATTCATAGTATGAACTCATTATATAGAGCAGCCCTTAACTCGACCTCCTGCCAGAGGCGGAGAAAAAGCGACATCTGAAGGATGATTTTTCAGCATGATGAATGATCAAATTTTAAATGCTAAAAATGCAAATCTTGTGACATATCGCATGTTTTTCGTAGAAATAGAAGTTTACAATTAAACCATGGCGACAACCTGAATCGTCAAACATAACTAACCAACTCATATAAGTTGAAATACTCTTTTACATGAACAGCATAACGGAGAGGACCCCTCTTCATCATTTCAACTTATAAAACTAATCTGAAAAGGCGGGATCAGCATGCTGGAATTACAAGAAATCGGAACCGAACGTTCACTTCATCTGTACCGCACCTTGGCCCAGACATTCAAGAGCGTGAATGAACACGCTGTATCCGGAAGCAAAGTGCATGGCTTCAACCCCACCGCATACGGGGTGCTCGAAGTGTTATATATGAAAGGAGCTCAGCCGATTCAACAGGTTGGCGCACAACTTCTGCTGCAAAGTGGTAATGTGACCTATGTGATCGATAAGCTGGAGCAGAAAGGATTGTTACACCGCAAACATTGTCCGCAAGACAGACGTATCATCTTTGTGGAACTGACCGAAGAAGGACAGCGCACCATGGATGACATCTATCCAGGCTATGCGTTGAAGATTGATCGGGCGGTAAGTGGACTAAGTGAGGAAGACAAGGAATTGCTGTCTGAACTCTTGGGAAGGCTTGCACATTCCGCAGACCGTTTATCAGCGAGCAGCTAGAGCGTATCTTCAAACCTGTCGAAAGCGGGAGCGTAACTGAATGTTCTGGAGCAGATATGGAGCGGGAGCGCTAACGCTAACGAACCTGTGACGTCTTATTCAGGGGTTTGAAGCGCTCGCAGCATTTTAAGGAATCTGACACACGCTATCTTTGAATAAACAGCCGTTTACAACGTGTTTTTCAGGTGATTTCGGGAAATAAGTTGTCTCATGTTCCTTACAATTGAGAAAGAGGAGCAGGAGGTCAAATAAGACGTCCTCCGTTCCTTAGAAATTCGTCTGGACGATTCACCAGGATCAGCCAGCCTGTACTTCAAAATGCTTTAGACCCGGACATCCCCCAACGTATCGCTTGCCTGAGTTAGAAAATATACTCTAATCCACTGCACATGTGCCATCAACAAAAATAACCGGATTTGCCTGACATCGGCGAATCCGGTTTTTCGTATACATCCACATTTACTTTGAGCCTTGTGGCTGCCGTGGAGCATCTGCATCTTCGGGTACGATCAAACGTTTGCGTAGAGCAAGCGTCGTTACCCACGAGACCAGTGCAATGACAAACATAATGACAAACAGGGAATGCAGGCTTCCTTCCAGAACGTTACGCAGCAGCGCCCATTTATCATCCGATAGTGCTGCATCCGTATGTGGTGCGAGAAGCTCGTTTAGATCATTTTCCGAAATTCCCGCCTCCGCCAGATTCTGTTCACTAGATAACGTAGAGATCCGATAGTTCAACCACGTGCCAAAAGCCGCTGCACCAATCGTCTGTCCCAACGTACGCATGAACGTATGCAGTGCCGTAGAGGAACCACGTTCCTTATACCCTACAGACGACTGCGCAATAATGGTGAAGATCGTAAACGCAAATCCGAAGCCGAGACCATAAATAAAGGTCAATATAAAGAGCACAGCCTGCGGGGATGTCCCGCCCACCAGAAAGAGTCCACCCGATCCAATCGCAATACCGGTTAACCCAATCAATGCGGTCATACGTGATCCAATTTTCATCAACAGGCGGCCTGCCATCACACTACCAATGAGCCAACCCACCGACATCGGCGCGAGCAGCAGCCCAGATTCCGTCGCATTACCTCCCCGAACCCCCTGCACCCAGAGCGGCAAATAACTGGTCAGGCCGATCATCAAAGTACTGGTCAGGAGTCCGGCGATATTCGCCACACGGATGTCCCGTATTCGGAACAAATGTAGTGGAACCATAGGGGCCTGAGCTCTTTTTTCCACCACAAAAAATAAAATAATAAACAGAGCGGCGACCACACTCAGCACAACAATCAACGGAGAACTCCAGTCATAATACTGCCCACCCGCCGACAGGACGAACAACAACGCGGTAATCCCCACTGTGAAGGTCAGTGCACCGACATAATCAATCTTGGCCGTACGCGGAGAGATATCTTCCTTCAGATAACGAAATACAAACCACATCGCAAGCAAACCAAATGGCACATTAAAACCAAAGATCCACTGCCAGCCCAGATTATCTACAAAATAACCGCCAAGCAGCGGTCCCGCCAGAGATGAAATGCCCCACACGGAGCTAATCCAGCCCTGGATTTTGCCACGTTCTTCAATGGCATAAATGTCCCCAATAATCGTAAATGTAACAGGAACTACCGCACCCGCACCAATCCCTTGAATAGCACGGAAAATAATCAATTGCTCCATGTTCTGCGACAGACAGCACAAGAGTGAACCCAGTAAAAATAAGGCACAGCCAATCAGAAATACAGGCTTTCGTCCATACAAGTCACTGATTTTACCGAAAATGGGCGTACTCACAGCCATCGTCAACAGGTATGCGGTGAAAATCCAGCTCAGCAGCTGTACACTCCCCAGTTCACTGACAATGGTCGGCCCTGCCGGACCAATTACGGTGCCTTCAATCGCTGACAGAAATGTCGCGAGCAACAGCCCCGTCAAGATGAAACTGCGCTTCAAACCTCCAGTTGCATTCACACAAACCCTTCTCTCTTCATCCTATATAATTGGTACGTTAATTTACACCTCTACTACGAACCAGAACAAGCTTCCAATCGCTGTTATCCCCAGATTTTTTCTTCTCCTCTCTATAGGAGAAATCCGGTGATAGCGTATGCTTCCGATGTAGCTTTCTTTCAGAAAGCTTTAAAGGCGATCGCTTCGCTTCTCCAGCTTTGTTCTGTTTCTTCGTTTACGTGTAAATTTAAAAGCAATTATATATTGTCTCTTTTATTTACCTTTCTTACGAAGAAACTCATCATACAACATGGAATACATCACCATATCTTTATATCCGGTGGACGTATGTTGCACCTGTCGCAGCAATCCTTCACGCGTGAAGCCGCGGTTTGTCAGGAACTCGCCGGAAGCCAGATTACGCGGATCAACCAGCGCTTCAATTCGATTAAGACCCATGGTCTCATATCCAAAGGGCAGCAATGCGGAGAAAGCCTCCGTCATATAACCATGTCGCCAATAATCACGTCCCAGCTCATAACCGATCTCACCCCGGAATGCGCCTTCAAGCTGCCATGTGTTAAAGCCACAGCTACCGATGAGCTTGCCTGTTTCTTTGAGTTCGATCCCCCAGCGGATAGCATCCTCTTCTCCTGCCATTTGGTTGAGCAGTCCAATCATGTCCGCCGCTTCGCTTGTCCCAATCATGGGTGCAAGATTCATGTAACGGGTCACCTCGCGATCTGACCAGCATGCGAACATTTGGGCCGCATCTCGGCGACGCATTTTACGCAGACGAAGCCGCGCAGTCTCCATTTCGGGAATTCTTCCTTTGCATTTATACATATAAAGACACTCCGATCCGATCTATCTCCGCAGACCATAATATTCACTAGTCATCTAATCATAACCTGCGCCGAATGGCAACTGTTCAGTCATGCACACACGTCAAAAAACCGGGCCAATTTCGCTCCCGGTCTTGATGTACGTTTGGAACAATTCAAGTTTGAGTGAATTACGGAATCATGGCTTGTCCTAATGAATTTTAAGCTTTGGACGTTTTCTTGCCCTTCCCCAGTAATTCATCGCTAACCCGGCCAAACACAGCCGTAATTTCCTTGAATTCTTCGATGCCAGTCCCGGTCAGGCTCCATTGGTCCCCGTGGGCGGTCAGGAAGTTCTCCTGTGTCAGGTGTTCAAGCTCCTGCTTGATCTCCCGCTCTCCAACGCGATATCCCCGTTCTTCCAATAGGGGCAGTGCCTCGCTAACGTTCAAATCCTGATTTTGCGCGAAATGTAGTAGATGAATCCGTACAAAAAGATTCTGTACCTCTGCATGCATAAGCCAAGCTCCTTCCCGGGTTATAGCCCTCCGTGGTTGCTAAGTAATTACCCCACGTAAGAAGCTGAGAAACAGGAGGATTCTTCAGGGATTCCCTTCCCTTTCCGAAATCCTCCGCTTGACTAACCGCATCCTCTGCACTATCTTGAAAATAAGTACCATTTTGCTCGGGAGGGTGATTTACCATGTTTCAAGCTGTTTCCTATGAAGGAACACGAAGTGAGCAGCACACCGCCGTCCTGGGACAGTTAAGTGCTCTGATCCGCGATGAACCTAGTGCGATTGCCAATCTGGCGAACGCTGCTGCGCTGCTCAATGTATTTATGACCGACACCAATTGGGTCGGCTTCTATCTGTATGATGGAAAAGAACTGGTCCTCGGACCATTCCAAGGACTGCCTGCCTGTATCCGAATTCCACTGGGACGTGGTGTATGTGGCACATCTGCTGCGGAAAAACGTACCCTGGTCGTTGATGATGTTCATGCCTTCCCAGGCCACATTGCCTGTGATGCAGCATCGAACAGTGAGATCGTTGTACCGATTATCAAAAACGGCGAACTTTACGGGGTGCTGGATATCGACAGCCCGATCAAAAACCGTTTTGACGACGAAGACCGCGTCTTCCTGGAGAAAGCCGTAAGCCTGCTCACAGAGCAGTTGGAGGCAACCATACCCCTTTAGGAAATGATGAATAAGGTGATCGGAGTCTCATCACACACGATGATGATGAACCCGTAATAACAAAGAGCGCAGTCCTCTCAGAGGTCTGCGCTCTTTGTTATCCATTATGATTCACACCCATGTTCTTGCTCGCCCATGTTACTTTATGCATCTAGGATAATTCATGTTCCGCTTTAATCATCATCCCATCCCGCAGGAATTCAGCCAGCCTCGGGTGGTAACCATCATACATCTGACGGAAATTTTTATGCTCTACATACAGATTGGCCAAATCCCGATAGATCTCAGCGGTGGGTGTATAATAACCTTTGATCCATTCAAGATGCCTGCCAATAATCTGTTGTACTTTTGCACTACCGGGCTCCAATCCGTCCTCAATGGCCTGTTGCAAGTCCAGATGAACTTGATCAATTTTCGCCTGGGAATCCAGATAATCTTCTTTTGACTTCAACTCCTGATTTTCAGGTAATGTGGATGAATTGGAAGATTGGATGTCGGACCTCTGAGAACCGTCTGTCTGCACATGGTTCATATTATTAGTGACTACAGCTTCAGAACCCGATTCATTCAGCAACTGGTGACGCCCCTTATTTACAAAACCGATATAAAGATCATGTTCATCAATTTCCTGTTCACCTTGCAAATGAGAGATCGTTTTGTCCAGTGTCTGAATCAATCCATGCAGACGGAGTGCCTTCTCCAGAATATCAATGCGATGTTGCTTCATGATGCGTATGACATCCTGAGGATTATCCCGGAGCATCGGGGCAATCTCATTCTCCTTCATACCTACTTCCTTACAGAAAAGGATTTGCTGGAGTCTCAGCAATTCCTGCTTTTCATAATAGATGTCCTCATCTATATCCCCAAAAGCCGGATTCAGAAGACCTGTCTCCGCATACTGGCTCAGTTCGTTCAGACTTACGCCTGACATTCCCGATACGTCAACCATGGAATATGCCATTTGAATACACCTCCTGCCTGTCCTGCAACTCCAGAGTTCAGGCTTAATTCATACTGCATTGTATTTGAATAATGAGAGAATATAAGACTTTCGGCAATGCTATACCGCTTCATTCCGCTCGTGCTCTGGATGGGTACATCATGCTTCGGTGATATGAGCGGCGTTTGGTCAGTTATGTTGCGGTATGTTAACTATGTTATACCCGTCTCATCAGATGTGAACCCGCAGTCGGCGAAGAATCCGCATGTATTTTTCTGATATATAAGTTCAACCAAATAATATTAACACTGGCCACTCGATGACAGAATAACCTTCCGATCACTGTTATCCCCAGATTTTTTTGATTCCCTTTTTAAAGGGAAAAATCCGGGGATAAAGGCGAACACTTCGTTTCTTCTGGTTATTTCTGTCCTCTCCTTTATCAGTGTAAATATTTTGTTGAACTTATATAATTTCTATGATCTCCTATAAAAAAAACCTGTGCCATTATTCTGGCACAGGAGTGTGTGGTTATGTTTTCATTGGCATACGGTATATTGAGTAAAATAATGGAAGAGAATCACCCTTTGTTAAACATAACAAATTTCAATTCCGTCATTTCCTCTACAGCATATTTTACACCTTCACGTCCGATACCACTCTGTTTCACCCCACCATAGGGCATGTGATCCACTCGGAACGTCGGAATATCATTAATCATAACTCCGCCTGCTTCAATCTGATCGACAGCATGGAGGGCGGTATGGATATCGTTTGTAAATACGCCTGCCTGAAGCCCGTATATCGAATCGTTAACATGTTCAATACCCTCTTCAACGGAATCTACCGTATTGATCACAACGATGGGTGCAAACACTTCCTGACAGGATACCTTGGCATCACGCGGAACGTTAATCAATACCGTTGGACGAAGAATGCCTCCTTCAGCTTGACCGCCTGCTGCCACCTCAGCCCCTGCCTGTTTGGCTTCTTCAATCCAGTCGAGTGTACGCTGTACATCTTTGGAGGTAATCAGCGCAGAGACCACCGTATCCGGGCTCAGCGGGTCTCCGACCACCACTTGTTTAGCCGCTTCAGCGAAACGCCGGATGAATTCTTCCGAGATGTCACGATGTACGTAGATTCGCTGTAGCGAGATACATACCTGTCCCTGATACGTGAAAGCACCGGTCACACATCGAGGAACCACTTTGTCCAGATCTGCGTCCTTATCCACAATCACCGCTGCATTCGACCCAAGCTCCAGTGTCACGCGTTTGAGTCCTGCTTTGCTACGAATGCTCGTCCCTACCGCTGGACTGCCTGTAAACGTAATATGAGCAACACGGGGGTGCTCTACAAGCACATCACCAATGGTTTTGCCATCACCACTCACCACGTTCAGTGCACCATCCGGCAATCCGGCTTCCTGAAGCAGATTAGCGATGTAATAGGAAGACAGAGGCGTCTGCTCCGCAGGTTTGAGAACAATCGTATTGCCCGCTGCCAGCGCTGGACCTACCTTGTGGGCTACCAGATTCATTGGAAAATTAAACGGTGTAATCGCACCGATGACACCTAGAGCTTGCCGCATCGTATAACCGATACGTCCTTCTCCACCTTTGGCTGCATCCATCGGAACCGTCTCTCCGGTCAGTCGCTTGGCTTCCTCAGCGGCAAAACGATACGTTTCCACCGTCCGGTCAACCTCGGCCAGCGCTGCGGTAATCGGCTTCGCCGCTTCAAGCGCTATGATTCGCGCTGCTTCTTCCTTGCGTTCTTCGAGCATGGAGGACAACTTGTACAGAATATCTGCACGCTGATGTGCAGGCATCTGGCGCATTGCCTTCCCAGCCTGAACGGCAGCTGCAATAGCAGCCTCCGCTTCCTCGGCTGAAGCCGACGAGACTTCTGCGAGCGTTTCCCCGGAGTATGGTGCTTGAAGTGTTTTATAATCTACGGATTCGGTGGGTTTGCCACCGATAAACAGATGTTGTTTTTTCATATGCTGCATCCTCCATCCTTTTAGAACCTATTGAACTAGAGAAAAGAATATTACACTGCCATTTCGATGACAGAACAACCCACCAATTGCTGTCTCATGTAAAAGTTCAGTTTAATTTATATAATCTATTTATACACTATTTCCGTGCCATCAACCCACTACGGTATTCGGCAATCATAGCTTGTAACGTACCTGATGAGCCATTGTGGCGATCTTGAGCTATTGCATTATAAAGGATTTCACAACCTATTTAACCGTCAGGACGGGGCATTCTGCATGTTTTAACACGCCATGACTGACACTGCCCACGATCATCTCTGCGAGCATACCTTTCCCGCCGGTACCCATCACAATCATTCCACAATCTCGTTCACGCGCCACACGGCAGATCTCATTAACGGGATCACCTGCAATCAGCAGTGTTTCATACGCAACGTCCCGTCCAGACAGCTGTCTGGTCACTGGTTCTATAATATGTTGCCCTTCTTCGGCAATCCGAGCTTCCAGATCAACACCCAATGCAGGTTCATTGATAGAGATAGCCGGATTCACATGCACGATCAACAGACTTGCGGGATGTTTCATATCTTCAGCCAGGATCAGTGCTTGCTCCAAAGCCTTATGCGCATGATCCGAACCATCAACAGCAACTAATATACGTTTCAACATTGCAATTCCTCCTGTGAATTAATGAGATGTAATGGCGGAATCGATATCCCGCAGATGATGACGGCGCACCAGCAGTACCACGACTCCAACCAGAACCATTAATGCACCAAAATAAAACGGCGTTTCCGGCAGGAACCACTCGGACAATTTACCCGCAAGCCATGGAGCAAGTGCACCACCCAGGAAACGAACGAAGCTGTATGCAGCAGAAGCAACAGAACGCTCTACAGGTGCAGCTTCCATAACAGCCGTTGTAATTAACGTGTTGTTAATCCCAAGGAAAACCCCCGCTACAATGACTGCCACAATAACGGTAGTTGGTGAACCCATCACCGTACCTACTGCCATAACAACCAGATCAATCGCGAACAATGTAAGCATGACACTCATGGACGGAACCGATCCGAATCGGCGTTGTAATCTTGGTGCCACGAATACCGACGTAATCGCCAGCATCAGTCCCCAGCCAAAGAATACATAACCCAAGCCGTGCTCATCCAGATTCATGACATATGGTGAATAAGCCATCAAGGTAAAGAAACCAAAGTTATACAGGAAGGCGGTAATCGCCAATGTTTTCAGTGAAGGATAACTTAATGCTTTAAACGGATCGGACAAAGAACTGCGTGTTTTCGGTTTGGCCATCTTGGGCAACATAAATGTAATGCTGATAAAGGCAATCGCCATCAGAACAGCCACGCCATAAAACGGGCCACGCCAAGAGATGGAACCTAGCTCACCACCAAGCAACGGTCCAACCGCAATCCCGAGACCAAGCGCTGCTTCGTACAAAATAATCGCTTTGGCTGTCCCCGACGTGGACAGTCCCACGATTGCAGATAATGCCGTTGCGATGAACAAGGCATTACCCAGTCCCCAACCGCCACGGTAACCGACCAGTGCACCTACCGTGTCTGAGGTACCGCCGAGGAATGAGAAGATAATAATCAACAATATACCGCTGAGCAGCGTCCACTTCACACCAATCCGGCTGGATACGACACCTGTAATCAGCATCGCTACACCGGTTACAGCGTTATAACTGGTAAATAGCAGCGACACCTGGCTTTTCGAAGCATGCAGCTGATCTGCAATCGCGGGCAGGATCGGGTCAACCAGACCCAGACCCATAAAGGATATGATACATGCAAAGGCAACCGCCCATACCGCTCGTGGTTGGGATAACAGGCCCCCACGTGATGACGGCAATTCGTCCGGTAATGATGGCTCTCTTTTCATACGTAATTCCTCCTGTGAATAATTTATGTGGTGAAACTTTTTATTTGAAAACGACCGTGAAAATAATGAAAACATTCTATACATTTTCAGAATTAGAGGTAACAAAACGGCACAAATGACACCGAAACATCCGGTGTTTGTACAGGATCGCTATAGGTACTATGGTGCTCACTCCATGTAGCGATTATGTGTATACAGTTTTGTTTATTAAATATTAGATGCTTTCGGTTAGCCGTCTTCATCACCCTGCGGATCATGTGCCTGTAACTTCTGAATACCGCTCCGAACGCGTTCACGCAGCTCTTCCAGTTCAGTCTGCACGGCATGTATGCTCTGAAGTTTCTGCTCAATCAGTTGCAACTGACCATCCAGCGTTGTTTCCATCGCGGTAAGCTTCTCGATCCGTTCTCTTACTTCGGTCGTCTGCTGGTAGTCAAAACGTTGTTCGTTCAAGGCATCTGCCGTTGCCACATAGGTATGTAACTCCTGAAGGGAGAATCCAAGTACCTCTTTGGCGCGAACCACCTTTTTCAGATAATCGATATCCTCCCGAGTGTACAACCGCGTCCCGCCATCTGTCCGCTGAGGTGAAGGCATGACACCAATCTCTTCATAATACCGAATGGTTCGCTTGGTCAAACCACATTCCTTGGCTACGTCGTCGATTTTATATAAACTCATTTCCCTCACCTCTACTTCTTTTTATATGTCTATAATGTTATGTACATAATTATATATAATATTAACGTTAACGTCAACGTTAGATTTTGTGTATGAAGTCTTAGCGAGTTGAACATCGACTTCCATTCTCTATCTTCAACAAAAAAAGACCCGCTTCACACGCGAGTCTTCCTCTCTACACTATTCATTCATTTTACCTTAAACGTTCTGCTCATTCTGTTGCTGTTGAGCACGCTGCATTTGCTTCAACCGGCCTTCAACTCTGGTAAACAATCTGAACGTATAGAATCCTGTAGCAACCAGACTCAGAACCAAAGCTCGTACATCTGTAAGCCAGAAACCGATAATGCCGAATATCGTGATAATCACACCAAATTGCATCATCAGATTGGCGCTATAACTTTGCGCTTCGTCCCATAACTCGGGATTACTCATTGCACGCGGGGTCCGATAACCATATATTCCGTTAATCATTTTCGGTGGTTTTTTGAACACCATCAACCCCAGAATGAAATAACACACTCCAATGATGATCCCTACTACTGCTCCTGTCAAAACGTTCTCCCCTTCACTGTTGTCTTCCATAGAGCTGCTTACACTGACACTCCGGTGACAGAATAACCTGCCGATGTAGCTTCACTTCTTCAGGTTATCTCTGTCCTCTCCGTTCTCGTGTAAATGTCTAGTTAGACTTATCTACATAAAAATATAAAAACGGCTCTACGTATATACGAAGAGCCGCCTGGATCGTTTCGTAAACTTAGATATTCTTCACACGAAGTACACGCATGGCGTTCAGGACAGCCAGCACCGTGACACCGACATCGGAGAATACCGCTTCCCACATGGTAGCTATGCCGAACACACCAAGTAACAGGAAGATCGCTTTAACCCCCAGAGCAAACGCAATATTTTGCCATACAATCATCCGTGTACGCTTCGCAATGCGGATTGCACTCGCAAGTTTTGACGGTTCATCGGTCATGATGACCACATCAGCCGCTTCAATCGCGGCATCTGAACCAAGTCCACCCATCGCCACGCCTACATCGGCGCGCGCCAGCACAGGTGTATCGTTGATGCCGTCACCGACAAACACCATTTTTTCCTTCGGAGATTTGGCAGCTTCCAGTTGCTCCAGTCGTTCGACTTTATCCTGTGGCAACAATTCAGCGTAGACCTCATCCACACCCAGCTCGCGTCCTACCGCTTCACCTACGGCTTTGGCATCACCTGTCAGCATGACCGTTTTGCGGATGCCGAGTTTCTTCAGTGCCTGAATAGCAGCGGCTGCATCGTCCTTCACTTCATCAGCAATAATTAGATGACCAACATATGTGCCAGCTTCAGCCACGTGGACTATCGTTCCGGCTGTTTCTGGTGTGGTATAGGATATACCTGCCTGCACCATTAATTTGGCATTGCCTGCAAGCACTTCCCGACCATCCACACTCACCTTGATCCCGTGTCCAGCAACCTCATCATAACCTTCAACACCTTGCGTAGGAATGGCCTTGGCCCAAGCTGCGCGAATGGATTCGGCAATCGGATGATTGGAATTGGCTTCGGCAATGGCTGCAAGCTCCATCAGTTCTTCTTCCGTGCGTCCACCTTCGGGACGAATGGCTGTTACTTTGAATACACCTTTGGTTAGTGTACCCGTTTTATCAAAAACAACAACTTTTACATCGTTCAACGCTTCAAGGTAGTTACTGCCTTTGACAAGAATCCCGTTACGTGAAGCTGCTCCGATACCACCAAAGAAACCAAGTGGAATAGAGACCACGAGCGCACAAGGGCATGAGATAACCAGGAAGACCAATGCACGATAGATCCAGTCAGCAAATGTTGCACCACTAAGTATCAACGGCGGAACAAATGCAATCACGGCTGCAAGGATAACAACAACCGGTGTGTAATAACGAGCAAATTTACTAATAAAATGTTCTGTTTTCGCTTTCCGACTGCTCGCGTTCTGCACCAGGTCCAAAATCTTGGATACCGTTGATTCACCAAACGTTTTGGTTACTTCAATCGTCAACATACCATTTTTGTTCACAAATCCACTCAGTACATCACTTCCGGACTCCAGCTCACGAGGTACGGATTCCCCTGTCAGAGCAGAAGTGTCCACCATGGAACGCCCAGCTCTAACGATACCATCCAGTGGTACTCGCTCTCCTGCTTTCACGACAATACGATCACCAATCCGTACGTCTTCCGGAGATACACGACGGGTCTCGTCACCCGAACCCGTCAGGATATTCGCGTAGTCCGGGCGAATGTCCATGAGTGACTGAATCGACTTACGTGACCGATTAACCGCCATGCCCTGAAACAGCTCCCCGAGCTGATAAAAGAGCATGACCGCTACCCCTTCCGGATACTCTCCAATGGCAAAAGCACCCAAGGTAGCGACGGACATCAGGAAGTATTCATCGAATACCTGACCGCGGATGATGTTTTTGGACGCCTGGAGCACGATATCTCCCCCGGCAATCAGATAAGCGAGCGCATATAGAGTAAACTGTGCCCAGCCCTCCAGCGGCGACCAGATTGCGGCTGCGAGCAACACAGAACCTGTAGCAAGACGAGCAAGTAACACTTTTGTCTGTCCTGCACCATGTTCATGTGAGTGGCCTGCATGGGCATCATCATGGGTATGGCTGTGATCATGTCCAGCATGACCTCCGTGCTCATGTGTATGACCATGTTGATCATGACTATGCGAGTGTTTGCCATGTGAATGTCCATGATTATGTCCGGCATGGTCATGACTGTGGTTATGCGCACCAACTGCACTCCCTGTATGGGTGTGCACATGTCCGTTCACGTGTTTTCCTTTTTCCGAAATGCGAATATGCGGCTCCAGCCGAAGCACTTTGCGCTTTGCTTCTTCCACTACCTGTTCATCCATATCGGAAGTGGTGTGTAGCGATAGTGTTTTGGTAACAAAATTGACAGAGCATTCGTTAATGCCATTAATTTTTTTGACGCCATTCTCAATCTTCAATGCGCAGTTCGCACAATCCAGTCCATCAAGCAGCAGTTCCCTTTTCACCTGTTCCTGTCCGGTTCCCATGTGAATTCTCCCCTTTGCAGTACAAAAACGATGTTATATTTCAATTGCATTCAATATATGAGCACTCATTCATATGTTTGGTTACCCCTATTATATGCACGCCTAAACATGAGTGTCAACAATCGTTGTTGATTTTTCATACAGATTATGCTAATAGTAATCATTTCGCTTTAGGCGGGTTTTGGATATAATAGAGCTATAGTTGTTAACATAGGCGGTGATAGGAAATGGAACAACCGGTTAAAGCACCAAGCGAATGTGATGCAGCCTGCTCAGGCACTGAAGCCGACGTGCAGACGATTCGCACTTCACTCATAGATCGGGAGACCTCTTCCGAGATGGCAGATTGGTTCAAGGCATTCAGCGACCCCACACGTCTACGTATTATTGATGCGCTGTTACAGAAGGAATTATGTGTTCATGACCTGACGGTTCTGCTCGACATGGGACAGTCGGCCATTTCACACCAGCTGCGTTCACTCCGCAACATGCGGATCGTCAAGCGGCGCAAGGAAGGCAAGACCGTGTACTACTCTCTGGATGATGCTCATATTGAGCAGATTTTCCTGCAAACGCTCCAACATATTAAACACAGCTAGGCAGCAGCCAAGCTTGTTCATGCAGAAGAACCCCCGCCTCTCGGCTGTATGCCGATGGACGGGGGTTCTTCTTGGTAAGGGTACCGTTTTATACAGGATACAAAGTGACTAAATCTTCTGATTAACTATCTCTTGGAGCTTGCCACTTCGGTTATAAAAGATTGTTCTTGTTCGGGTCGTACAGGCCCGATCTGTCCTTAAACCAGTTGAAGATATGTGATACACATACTTTGAGCACCGCGTATCCTGGAACAGCGAGCAGAATGCCCACGACTCCAAACAGATTACCCGAAGTCAGAATGACAAAGATAATCGTGATAGGATGAATCTTCAGCGTTTTGCCCATGATCTGTGGTGAGATGAATTTACCTTCAATTAACTGTACGATCGTCCATACGGCAACCATTTTCAGCAGCATCACCGGAGAAGTGACGAGTGCCACGATCAATGCTGGTGTAATCGCAATTGCAGGTCCCAGATACGGAACAACACTTGTGAACGATGCGATAATTGCAAGAATCAATGCATAATCCAGACCAATGACCATATAACCGATGTAGAGCAGAATACCGATGCAGAAGCTGACGATAATCTGTCCACGAATGAATGAACTGATCTGGTGATTGATGTCTTCCAGCACATGCATTGCGCCCGTACGGCTCTTGATCGGCAGGAAAGACAGAATTTTCGCTGGCAGCTTCTTGCCGTCTTTCAGCAGATAGAACAGAATGAATGGAACCGTTACGATAGACAGCACGGTCTCAGTGAAAGCTCCGAGGAATCCACCCAATTTGGTCCAGGTCGAGTTCAGAATTTCAGTAGCCTTTTGGGAGATTGTTCCCCACCAGTCCTGCGAATTCAGATTCACCGTTTCCTGGAACTGACCGAACAATTTACTGCCCGTAAGCTCCTCAAACTGCTGTTTTACCGTCTCACTGTAGGTTGGGAAATTTTCAATCAGCCCCACAATCTGGTTACGCACAACCGGAATGACCGCCAATACTACGACTGTCAGAATGCCTCCAATCGCAAGATACAGGATCAGAATGGACCAGCCCCGCTTGATTTTCCACCTTTCCATCACATCCACAATCGGATTCAGCAGATAATAGAGTATGCCTGACAGAATAATAGGTAACACAATGGTTTTGATGAGTACTGCGAGCGGATGAAGAACAAAGGATACTTTGGTCAGAACCATCACGTTCAGTCCCACCAACAGCAGAATCAGCAGAAATAGAACAAACTTGTTGTTAAGAAAAAATCGCTTGAACCGCTCCGGCCAAACGCGGGGTTGCTCAGGTTGCTCCATAGGCGTGTCGTCCTCTCTTATGACTCTTAATCAAAACTAAACTATAAAGCTAAATAAATGCCCACACACGAAAAAAATACCTTGTACAAGCCAACATATGTATAACACTCTGGATTTATACGTATGGTGCTGTTTAACCGTTTCAAATTAAACCGGTAAAGTCATTTTACCCCAAAATGAGTCTTCTGCCCCACACGAATCATTTGCAAATTCTCCCTATTCAAAAACGGCTCGCCTCCCTGGGAGACGAACCGTAAATTTATAGCTATACCCTACCAATAAGCCAGCTTTTATGCTGAAAAATGAAGATTAGGCTTTTCCCGCTAATTGTGCGATTAACTCATAGGAATGCAGACGTGCCTTATGATCATAGATCATCGACGTAATAATCAGCTCATCTGCCTGCGTCTGCCGAATGAAAGATTCCAACTGTCCACGTACGGTTTCTGGTGAACCATTAACAGCTGCCTTCAGCGTCTGCTCAACACCAGCTTTCTCACGATCCGTCCATTTGCCTTCCATCTCTGCCGGAGGCTGTACCAATCCCGTTGTGCCGCGAATAATGTTCAGGAACTGCTGTTGCATCGTTGTACCCAGCCATGCTGCTTCCTCGTCTGTATCCGCAACAACAGCATTGACACCAACAATCACATGTGGCTCCTTCAAGCTTTCAGATGGTTGGAAGTTGTTTCGATACGTCTCTAATGCAATCCGGGTGTAATCGGGCGAGAAGTGGCTGGCAAAAGCAAACGGCAATCCCAGCTGACCTGCCAGACGTGCACTGAAATCACTGGACCCCAAGAGGTAAATTGGAATATTTAATCCTTCTCCAGGAACTGCGCGAACAGGCGCATGATAAGATGTCGCCGAAGCATCAAAGTATGCTCTGAGTTCTGCCAAAAGCTCAGGGAAATCTTCCCCACTGTTCAGATCTTTACGTAGTGCAAGCGATGTACGGCGGTCACTACCTGGTGCGCGACCCAGTCCCAGGTCAATTCTGCCAGGATAAAGAGATTCCAGAGTACCGAACTGCTCAGCGATGACAAGCGGTGCATGGTTAGGCAACATGATGCCTCCTGAACCCAGACGAATCGTTTTGGTTCCACCAGCCAGATATCCAATAACAACCGAAGTTGCGGAAGAAGCAATACCCGGCATGTTGTGATGTTCAGCTACCCAGTAACGGTGATATCCCCAACGCTCTGCATGCTGTGCCAGATCGAGACTGTTGCGTAAAGCATCAGCAGGTGTTGCACCCACAACGACGGGAGCCAGATCCAGGATGGAAAGCTTAACGTCATTAATATGTTCTTTATGGGATGAAGCCGTATTTTCTGTAGTCATTATCGTTTAATCTCCTCGATGATTATATTTTTGTATATCCAGATATATAGATTAATTAAATCACAACTGGATATGGTGATGTGTTCATAAACTAGCCGTTTACATCCGGACGGAATCCCTGCCTGCATATGCATCCTAGCTTCCGTTCCGGCATCCGGCTTATAACTCGTTCTGTACGTACTCGGCAAACTGACGTATCGTCTCCTCGTTGCGCCGATAATACGTCCATTGTCCTCTGCGCTCGGAGAGCAGCAGCCCTGCCTTGAGCATAGTCAGCAGATAACTGGATATAACCGACTGAGCCAGTCCAGCCTTCAGTTGAATCGTGCCAACACAGATTCCGTTCTTGCCACCATCCGGATGCTGAGATAGTTCCAGCGGTGGGAAGTGTTGCTCCGGGTTTTTGAGCCACAACAGGATTTGTCTACGTGTCTCGTTCGATAATGCTTTAAATATAAGTATAGGTTCCATGGGTACGATTATACCCCCTTTCATCCATTTTGCAAACACATGAACAAACAAACCGACTCATGATCGAGTCGGTCTGGTATCATATGGAATCCGTATCTGGATTCAACATCCATATTAGAAATTGGTTGTAATCGTCTGTTTAACCTGATCCAACATGGCTTGATATGCGGGTGCATCCAGGTATCCAATACTACCGAAGAGCAGATGATCTACGGCTTCAATACCTACAAAATCGAAGATGCCTACGTCTGAAGTTAATTTCAGTCCAGCAGTCATGCCAATCTGATCATAAATTTCACTTGGTGTACCATGTGTGTTGATGATGAGTCCTTTTTTGCCTGTCAGCAATTTCTCAATTCCCGCTTCACCTGCTGCATATGCAAAACCATAGGCGAATACACGGTCAACATATCCTTTCATAATGGCAGGAAGACCTGTCCACCAGATCGGATAGATGAATGTGATAACTTCTGCATCCGTAACAAACTGTTGCTCTGTTGCGATATCCTGTGGTGTCTGTCCTGCACGCATGGAAGCTGTGTCAGCTTCAGTCAGTACGGGTTGGAATCCAAGTTTGTACAAGTCACGAACAACCACTTCATGTCCTTGAGCTTCGAGAGCTTCTACAGCAGTATTGAGGATTGCGTTATTCAAGCTGTCTGTGTGCGGGTGAGCATATACGATAAGATGTTTCATGGTGTGAATCCCTCCAGGTTTGGTTTGAGTTAGGTTGCAAAAATGGGGTTACATTGATACATTCCATATACATAGATATCTATGTATATGATTAAAAAAATATTTGGTCTCCTCTGCCTCCACCCCAGTCAAATCTGGAAGGGTTGCAGACAGAAGAGTTCATTCATTATAACTTTCGGACAATAATGGATAGCAAGCTCTCCAATTGCTCCGACTGTTCATCGGACAAGCTACTATAGATGATGTCATTAATCTGCTCTGATACCTGATGGAAGATCGGTTCGAGTCGCTTCCCCTGTTCGGTTAGGCGAATCATCGTCACTCGGCTATCTTCGGCACTCTTGCTGCGTTCAACATAGCCAAGCTTCTCCAGCTTGTTGACCAGTACCGTTACCGTTGGTTGCGTGCGTTGAACACGTTCAGCCAACATCTTGATCGACAGCGTCTCTTCCCGGTACAAGAACATCAATACATCTCCATGAGAAGGAACAATCCCTGTTACCTCATGCTGTTCCAATTCGTGTACAATCCGTTTGTTGACATGGTCTCTGATTCTTGCAATCAGTGCAATTGCGTTGTATTTAGGCATGACCTCATTATACATAGACATCTATGTATTTTCAAGTTCTTTTTATAAAAAAGAAAAACAGCCCTTTCCATCCTGCTAACATGTGGAAAATATCGGGCTGTTTCGATTCTACTTTGATCCTGATCTATAATGTTAGATCTTAGCTAATCGTTTTTTGAATTCATGTTGGATTCATGCTGAATTCAGTTAATCCATTGCGTGATTTTCTCAACGGATTGTCGGGACTTCTCACGCTGGGGCTCCTCTGCCCGATAACCGAAGGCTGCCATCATAGAGACGCCCCATGCGCCATTTTCCAGCAAGCCCTCTTCTTCAATAATAAGGTGGACGCCCTCACGGCTGAAACCTTCGATTGGACAAGAATCAATCTCGATCTGAGCTGCCGCCGTCATCATGTTGCCGAGTGCAATATATGTTTGTTTAGATGCCCAGTCGAATAATGATCGTGGATTATCCAGAATCTTCTGGTTATTTTGAAACTTTCCATAAGCCTCACTTGTTAGCTCAAATACGTTATTTGGCATTCCCTTTGTTTCCTTCAACATGTACTCCGCATAGGGAGAATTATAACTGGCATCTGATCGGGCCAAAATAACAACAAAATGGCTTGCTGTAGCCAATTGCTTTTGAGCGCCGGAAGAGACTTCGGACAGACGCTTACGCAGGTTTGGATTTTGTACAATCAGAAACTTCCACGGTTCAAGACCAATGGAACTTGGAGATAATCTGCCTGTTTCCAATATAAATTGGAAATCCTCATCCGAGATTTTGCGGGTATCATCAAATATCTTTGTTGCATGCCGGAAATGATACGCCTTTAAGATGTCTTCCTTTGTCTTTGACTTTGCTGTAACTTCCATGGAGCTCCACGTCCTTTTATATATTTTTTTTATGTTGAACAATAATGTTAAAGTGGTTTCATCTCAAGTATTAGTTTAGGACCTATGTGTATAAATTAAAAGTACGCACATTATTGTTTCTTGGTTTATAAAAGTAAGTATTGAATGAAAGACAGCAATAATCCACTGGGCACATACATGGCCCTAGTGGATTATCTATTACTCTTTTCTTTTAAATCTTGAAATCTTGAACCAGCTTATTCAGATTTAATGCACTATCCTTGACTTGATCAGATTGTTTAACTACTTCCACAGATTGCGCAGCAGAAGCGACCATGTGTCCTGCGATTTCCTGACTGGATGCGGCTGATTGTTCACTGGCTGATGCAATTTCGTGAATGGAGCCCACTAGTATTTTGATATTTGCAGTCACTTGTTGTGAGGTTGCATTGAGATCTTTAACTGCATTGGCATGATCAAGGGAATCGACATAATACTGTTCAGCTGTATCCTCCAATAATTTATAATCTTTGCCAACCTGATTGAACATAAAGGATAGCAACTCTTTAGCATTCGAGGACAGATTGGTCACAGACTGCATAACTTCTTCCGTGACCTGCTGAATTTGATCGGCAGCCTGTCTGGAATCATCAGCCAACTTTCGAATCTCGCTTGCAACAACCGCAAAACCTCTACCTGCTTCTCCAGCCCTTGCAGCTTCAATGGATGCATTGAGTGCAAGCAGATTAGTCTGCGCCGTAACATCCAAGATAGATTGAGATAATATACCAATCTGATCTACAGCTGTTGCACGTTCCAGCGCTTCTGACATCTTCTTACTCGTATGATCATACATGTCTATGGCTGCTCGGCTCGATTCGCGGGCTTCCTGCTTCAACTTTTCAGCCTTCGTGCTGGTCACATAGGCGGACTCTGCTTGTTTAGATGTCTGTTCCGATATATATTCAGCTCCCTGTTGCATCTCATTAGCCGAATGATTCATATTTTCCGTATGGGCTGAAGCCTCTTCCATTGCAGCAGAGAGCTCTTCAACTGTAGCTGATACTTCACGAATTCGTTCATTCAGACCAGCCATGTTCTGGTTGGTAAGATCGCTAACCTGGTTGATATGATGAGATTCCTGAACTACACCACGAATGACATTTGTTGTGGAATCGCTCATTGTACGAATAGCTCGTGCGATGACACTTATCTCATTATTTCCCTGTGTTAGATGCGGATCTAAGGATGCCGTTAAGTTGCCTTGTGTTATTTCTTCACAATAACGGGTGATAGCTTTCATTCGTTGACGTATACTGCGAATCACTACAAATGAAATAAGAATGAGTGCTGCAAGTGAAAACAAAAGAACCGAACCAAGCACCAATGCTCGCTGCTGAATTACTTCCTGTGTATCCGCATAGAGCTTGGCTGACTCTTCTTCGTTATGCGCACTCAAAAGGGTGATCGTCTCCACAATCGCTGTACTGCTTTTGTTAATTCTTCCTCTCTCTTCACTATCGTAGGTGCCCGACATCTTTTTGGTATCCATGATTTGCTCAATATCCTGATAATATGTATCCATCTTTGCTGCCAAATCTGCAAATATCTCTTTTTCTTTGGTATCCAATGTTCTTGCTGAAAATTCATTCAAGCCATCCGTGATACTCTTCTTACCTTTCTGAACCTGATCGTACTGTTTGTCGGTATACTCTGCATTATCAAGAACCTTTGTATAATTGGCGCGCATATTATAGAAATTACTTTTCAATTCAAGAACATTGGTTTGATGCTGGAAGCGGTCATTATAGAGGATGCCTTGTCCCGTTTTTGCTTCGTTCATTCCGAAAATCCCAATCAGAAAGACAGTAAACAAGCCGATTAGACTAATTACAGTCATGATGACCATCGTTGTTGTTAATTTCATATTTTTGAGTTTATTTCCTTTCTTATTTTTTGGCTTAGACTGAATTGACATGATTATTCCCCCACTTTAAATAGTAGATAGCCTTATATATCTTATATCTATATCGTATGTATCCATATTGTTTGTTAGCATTTCAGGAAAATCGACTTTATTCATTTAATGAGAAAAGTAATGGGAGACAACAGAAAAGCCGCCAGGATATAATCCAGCGGCTTTTCTGTGAATATGAAACGATATCTGTTCGACCTATAGTTGCTCCATCCACTCATTTTCAGAAATGACGGTATATCCTTCTTGTCGCAGCAATGCTGAGGTGACACCTTCTCCAGTTACCTTGTGATTGGCAAAATTCCCATCATAGATCATCTGTGTACCACAGGACGGACTAAACTCCTTCAGTACCACACAAGATACATTCAATTCTCGCGCCCATTCAAGCGTCTGATAGGCTCCCTTGATATACAGCTCTGTGACATCCTTGCCACTTTTCTCGATCACTTTTGCAGTGCCTGCCAGTACGTCCTTACCCGTGCCACCAATAATTTCAGCCGGTTCCCGTGGAGTGGAGAATCCGCCAAGCAGCTCCGGACATACCATCTTAGCCTGCTCCTGCTCCACCAGCTCCTGAATCTTCTCATCCAGGCTCGCTGTTCCATTGTAACGGCAAGCTACCCCTGCCAGACATGAACTCACCAAATATTTCATCGTTATCTCCTTATACACATTCCATCTATGAAGTAAATTGTACCATATAAGATCAAGCTCTATAACTCGCCTCTGGTGATCATCTTGATCCGCCCATCTTCCCTGTATTCAACCTGAAAAACATCCTTGCTCGACTCCAGTTCAAATGTGACCATGCCTGGATGGTCAGGATTACGGTGAAGTTTATACGCTTGAAGATCCATTTTAAATATTTTTTTAATTATAGGTTCTACTTCTCCTCTAAGAAGAGACTCCTGTATGTTATATAGTTCCTGATAATAAGCCTCTATTTCTTCCCAGTCTGCAAAGTCTTGCTCATAGTGATTAGCATCCCCAACCGTATAACCCATGCCCGCTTTTCCTTCGGTCATCTGTACAAAGTAGTTATCTTTAAAGGAAAAAAAGACTGTGTCCTTACCGAGTTCATCATCTTTGCTTCGGCTTGCTCTTACCAGATCAAGATTAACTTTACCAGACAGAGCCTCAATCGCGTTTCTGGCATCCGCCAGCGCTGCCTGAGATACCTGATCAGGTCTAAGGTCGCCTGTGATCGAAACAGCCTTGTCCTGATGCCATACAATCTCCCCATAACCATCGCCAGTCTCATTCTCTAACGCTAATGTCGTATGTGATATCGGCTCCAATTCCCCTTGCTTCATACTCACAAAACGTTGGACTGATGCAGGTTTAAGCGTTGGAGTGCTGCCTATACTTTGCAAAAGCGATGGAACTTGACGCAGATAACGGTGTTCCAGCTCGCTTGGCTGCATCTCACGTCTCATTCCTACTTCACGCAGATTTCCTGTTGTCGCATCGAGCCATATCTGTGCATACTCCTTCTCACTTTCATTTCCAGCCTCTACATATATTCTGCCGGACACAGGCAAGTCTTCCACTTTCGTAATCTTCAGCTGTTTACCCAGATCATCTCGCATCGTAGTCGCAACATTTCTTTTCATTTTGTCGGTTAGCAGATTTGTGTTCAAACCATCGGATAACTGTAACGCTGCTGTCGGATAGACCTGCTCGATCACGGGTTTCACCAGCTGTCCATCATCCCAGATCCATAGGAACAATCCAGCAGCAATAACCAACGCACCCGTGCCGGCAACAAGAGGCCCTCTTCTAGGGCGACGCTTGTGTGACGCGTTGTTCACTTGCAGTCTAAACAGCCTGGATAACCTGGAACTCTCCTCTGGCCTATCTCCCTTGCTTCCCTCTTCCGACTTCTTCATCCACTCCACCTGTTGAAGCACCTTTCGCTTGTGATCCTCTGTAAAAGGGGACGAAGCAAACGGTCCCTTCCGGATTTCCTTCTCCCATTGCTCATCCTTGTGTCTCATTTTCTTCGCTCCTCCCATTGTTTCCGTACCTTATCCTTACCTCGGGATAGTCTGGATTTTACTGTGCCTGAGCTGATTTTCAACATCTCAGCAATCTCACTCGTCGTAAGCTCATACTTCAGATTCAGCAAAAGAATCTCCCGAAACTTCTTTGGCAACGCCAGAACAATATCCCAGATTTCATGGATATGCTCCTTACGCATCACTTCCATCTCGGCCGAAGGATGTGCAGGCTGCTCTGAAATCATGACTCTTTGGCTCGAACCCCCACGCTCTGTTTCAATGGGTAACGTCTCTCCCCACAGACTGCTACGAAAAAATCTGGATTTTCGATATGTAAAAGTGGTGTTTCTAGTAATCGTCAACAGCCAGGTTTTCAGTGAGCAATCTCCACGATAATGAGCGATCCCCGAGTACGCCCGAATAAATACTTCCTGTGACAATTCATCTGCCTGTTCGGCACTTTTGGTCAGAAAATAAGCGTAATTCCACACGTCATTTCCGTAGTCATCCATTATGCTGCTAAGTGTGTAATTGTCTATGGTCTGAGCCTGTGCCAGTAATTGATCATCCAACTGTTGTTCACCTCACTTAATATGACTGAGTCTAATGTGGTTTGGTTCCCTGTTTTGGACATTATTTCTTATTATTGTAGCAAAATAAAAAAACAGCATGTTCAACATCGCTGAACACGCTGATTCCTTCAAGTTTGCTTAGTTAGAAATCTCTATCAGAAAGCTTTTAAGCGAATGCTCCACTTCCTCAGTTTCTTTCTGCCCTCTGGTCTAACGTATCATTTTCATCGTTATACTTTCACCGCAGCAATCATCAGAAACATCGGTCTCCGATTTTCGTCTCGCATGCCAGGAACCTGTTCAATCATCTCCGGTGATGGTTTGGATTCAGCCACCTTTTGAATAGCAAACCCCGCCTTAATCAGTTCATTGAGATGTGTTGCCAGAGTGCGATGATATTTGACCACATCCTGATTCAGAAAGTTCGCCATACGCTTGCCTTCATCGTGGTAATTATCCACGGGCCAGTGAAGAATCTCACCTGTGAGTCCGTAATGCCAATCCTGCGCAGCGCGAGCGGTGAAGATGGGATGTTCGGAAGATAGTACAAATGTGCCCCCTTCTACGAGACAATCATTGATCTTAGCGTACACCGTGTCTAACCGTTCAATATAATGCAAAGCAAGTGAACTGATCACAACATCGAATTGTCCCGGTACAAAATCAATATCTTCAATCGCCAGCTGCTTGTACTCGATCTGCGGATCGTCCGTCATTTCACGAGCACGCTGAAGCATATTTTCAGACAGATCCACACCGATCACTGAACTCGCTTGTTGCTCTCGCGCATACCGGCAGTGCCACCCAAAACCACATCCCAAATCCAACACACGCTTGTCCTTCAAATCAGGCAAAAGAGTCTGCAATTCATGCCACTCCCCGGCTGCATCCAGCCCTTGAACGGAACGAGCCATCTTACTGTAGTTATTGAAAAACTCAGCTTCATCGTATTTATTTTGTTTCATCAAGAGATTCCTCCCGCCTTATAAAATATCCACCTACTCTATCACATAAACGATATTTAAACGCAAAAGTTGCCAAGAGAATTCATGGCGTGTTATCATACAGAACGAACGTTCAGTATTATTAAATACAGAATGAACATTCAGTTTACTAACGGAGGTCATTATGAATACGAATTGGACGCATCCATTGGAAGGGCAATCTGTAGGTAAAGCTTTTATAAGTTACCTCGTGCCTTCTGTATTAGGGATGCTGGTAGTTGCTTTTAATTTTATTATCGACGGCATTATGGTTGGACACAAACTGGGTTCTACCGCAATGGCCGGGATCGGCATTGCCTCACCTGTCTACACGCTCTTTGTTGCCATGTCGCTGTGGATTGGTATGGGCGGGGCAACGTTGTACTCCAACGCTATGGGTAGAAAAGATATCACTTCAGCCAAACAAATTTTCACCAAATCCATTATGCTCATTATGTTAGTTACGGTAGCCATTGGATATGTTGCATTTACATTCAAAGACAAATTGGTATACTCCCTCGGTGCAAACGCCGAGACCTTCCCGTTTGCTTCAGACTATATGAATATCATGTTATTGTTCGGGTTTGTTTTCACCATCGAGAATGCACTCTCTATCTTTGTACGAAACGATGGGAACCCCAACACGTCCATGTACGCTCAGATTACGTTTGCTGTAGCCAATATCATCATCAATTATATAACATTATATGTACTTGAATGGGGTGTAAGCGGTGTGGCCCTCGGTACAATTGTATCGGCGTCTCTTGCGCTACTTGTTCTGTTCACTCACTTTTTCAAAAAAACAAATAATCTCACGTTCACCCGGTTCAAGTGGAACAACAAACTGCTGGCTTCCCTGCTGCTCATTGGTTTCCCCAGCTTTCTGGCTGAACTTGGCATGTCGGTCTTCTCTGTCTCTCACAATATCTCCATGGACCGCATTGCAGGCACGGACGGTGTAGCATCCTTTACCGTGTTGAACTATATTCATGGTGTTGTATTGTTGGCTTTCCTGGGTCTGGCATCCGCTGCCCAACCTCTGATCAGCTATTATCACGGTGCCAATCAGATTAAACGGGTACAACAAACGATACGTTTAGCCACTAAAACAGCTCTCTCATGCGGTCTGTTGTTACTGGTTGTTGTTCAGATCGGTGCACCTTATTTCGTGCAAATCTTTGGAAACTTCAGTAGTGGCGTAACGGATAATGCCGTTTACGGATTACGTATATTTACATTTGCCTATGTGTTTATGGGTATTAACTTTGTCATGAGCACCTATTTCCAATCTGTGGGTAATGCCAAAATGGCCATCTGGATTACAGCTGCGCGTGAAATGATCATCATGATTGCGTTGATTGCGATCCTCCCTTCATTCTTTGGTGTCACGGGTGTGTGGCTTGCCGTACCGCTGTCCGAAATGCTGGTTCTCGCAACCATAGCCCTGTACTATAGAAAACGATCCCTTACGGATCGAATAAACGCGTTGCAGTCTGAATAACGTTAACAGATAATAACAGCAACAGATAGAAGATCAATTGAACGTAGATAAAATGTAGGTAGACCTCATAAATAATCTAATAAACAAATTAATAAAGCCCTGCACGATCAATATAGATCGGTCAGGGCTTTTGTTTTATCCTAAATTTAGATGGAATTAGATACGTATATCCAATCGACCATTGCTGTCTGTCGTTGCGTTTGCAATCTCCTTAGGGGTAGCTACGCCCATTCCATTGGATGGTGGTTGGGCAGGTGGAGCCTCCTTCGTAGCAGTTGTACCGGCTCCTTGAGAGCTTTGCTGTGCAATCTGTGTCTCAATCTGTTTGATCTGCTGTTCACGCTGTTTGGTCTTTGTCTCCTTAGTCTGTTCATCGTCCTTGCTGGATTGCACTTTCTCCAGTTGAGCCTCAAGCTTCGTCTTTTGTTTCTCCAAGCTACTTGAATTGTCCGAACTCGAAGATGTCGATATGTATGATGTAGTGGAGCTGGCTGTAGAAGATATATTCATTATGATTCCCCCCCTCTTTACTTAGCTTCACTATACCCTATCCCACTGAAACGTACGTTAAATTCAACTGAAAGGTTGCTGAAGGAGCTAAGAATAAGAAGTCGAACAGATGGAAATATACCTACCAGCATTAATAGTCTGATCAATAATATTGGAAGTCTTCATATAAGTGAAGAATCTTAATTTCGTCTCATCTGTAAGTTAGTTGTTTGCCAGTGTAAAATAGTAAAACAAAAAGAAACACTCGATATCATCAAGTGTGTCTTTAGATTGCTTGGCGGCGTCCTACTCTCCC
>ENA-OVGQ01001103-OVGQ01001103.1-human-gut-metagenome-genome-assembly--contig:-NODE-1103-length-31321-cov-6.214162_pt1 | contig 31321 bp, 20 predicted proteins | sample MGYA00237774_ERZ505427 | MGnify/ENA primary metagenome ERZ505427 (study PRJEB26158, sample SAMN06016404) | human gut metagenome | biome: human gut; feature: ankylosing spondylitis patient; material... | reverse complement strand
GGACGAAGAGGCCGCGGGTTCAAATCCCGCCAGCCCGACAACTGGACCGGATTGTTGAGAAATCAGCAATCCGGTTTTTCGTTTCCTGTCCCAACAATCAAACCAAGCGATCGAACAGCGGTAAACAACCCGCCGCACACAGCGACAAACCACATCACGGCAAGCCCCCGTATTTGTTGGCGGACCACCGTAATATATCGCTCGAATCAATCGATTGCCGCACTGTTTTTGTAAGTAATACTGAAGTAATTAGAGGAACCATGAAGAAGAGTCTGCTTGCACTGGCTTCGGGCGCGTTCATTCTCGGTGCCGCCGAGTTCGTGATGATGGGCATTCTGCCGCAGGCCGCGGCCGCCACCGGCGTGGACATCCCCACCGCAGGCCATTACATTTCCGCGTATGCGATCGGCGTGTGCTTCGGCACACTGATTCTGGTATTCGGCCGCAAGGTGCCGCCGAAGGACCTCATCATATTGTTTATGGTGATTGCCTTGGTGGGCAATCTGGCTTCCGCATTCTCCGTCAATGCCGCCATGCTGGTCGTCGCGCGATTCGTCGCCGGCCTGCCGCACGGCGCATTCTTCGGCACAGCCACACTCATCGCCAAGACTCTGGCGGAGGAAGGCAAGGAGGCGCAGGCCGTATCCGTGATGGTCACCGGACAGACCGTGGCCAATATGCTCGGCGTACCGGCGGGCACCTTGATGGCCGAGTTCCTTTCCTGGCGTCTTGCCTTCGGCATTTTGGCCGCTTGGGCGGCAATGACGATTGTGCTGGCGTCGGCGTGGATTCCGTACGTTGCACCGATTAAAGACGCGGGCATCGCCGGTCAGTTCAAGTTCCTCACCCGCCGTGGCCCGTGGGTGATTTTGGCCGCCGTGTTCACCGGCAATGCCGGTGTGTTCTGCTGGTGGAGCTACGTCTCCCCTTGGCTGCAGAAAACCGGCGGATGGTCGTCTTCCCTGGTGCCGATGCTGATGATGCTTGCCGGCTTTGGTATGGTCATCGGCGGTCTGCTTGGAGGTCGTCTGACCGACCATTGGAGGCATGCCGGCGCGGCCGCAATAGGTCAGTCCATCTCCTGCCTCGGCTTGTTGCTGGTGCTTATCACTCCGGGTAATCAGCCGATGACCGCTGTACTGACGTTCTGGATCGCCATCGGATTGTTCTTTACTTCCGCTCCACAGCAATTGCTGATGACCGAAGCCGGCCAGGGCGGCGGCGAGCTGATCGCCGGCGCGGCTGTACAGGTGGCGTTTAACTTCGGCAATGCCATCGGCTCGATTGTCGGCGGCGCGATGCTCACCACCTTCTCGATGAACTATCGCTATACCGGCCTGGGCGGTATGCCGCTGGCTCTGCTTGCCGTAGGGCTGCTGGCCTTCTACTCGTGGCGCTGCGAAACCGATACCGACGCCATTCACCGCTTGCGCGAAACCAAGGTGGACTGAGACCAAGCTCACAGCAAACTCCCTGACGTGTTTGTTCACAGTATTAATAGACTGAAATCAGACACGATTCAGGGAGGTCTGGCGGTATGGATGAGGAAGCACTGCTCAAACAATTCGCCGCGCAATTCGCGCATGGTCCAGACGATGCCGACGACACCGATGCGGCGGCCGCAGCACAAGGTGCCGATTCCACGGCGAACCAGGTTGCGGACGATGCCGATCAATCGCCCGCAACCTTTGATACCCAACAATTCCTGAACGGACTGGACGCGATTTTCGATCGCCACACGGCCGCCACCGAAGCCGGCCCGTACTTGGAACAGGCGATGGTGGACGCGGAAAACGCCGGCGACGAGGCCGGACTGCTCACCGTGCTCAACGAAACGATGGGCTTCTATCGCTCGCAAGGTCGGCACAAGGAGAATCAGTGGATTGTGCAGCGAGCGCTGGAACTGGCCGCTCGTATGGGCTTGACCACCGGCACATCCGAGGCGTGGGCCACCACGCTAATCAATTGCGCCACCTCGATGCGCGCGGCCAAACAATACGATCAGGCCGAGGATTTGTATCATCAGGCGCAGAGTGTCTGCCGGCATTCGCTGGCGCCCACCGACCGTAGGCTCGCAGCACTGCACAACAATCTGTCGATGCTCTACAGCGAGACGAATCGGCCCGACAAGGCGGAACTGGAGTTGCGTGAAGCGCTGCGCATTATCGAAGCCTCGAGCGTGAACCCGGACGCGGATATCGACGTGTCCAGCTCGCACACGAATCTGGCGTTGACCCTGCTGACCGAACACAAGTTGGAGGACGCGCATTGGCATGCAGCCAAGGCGCTGGAAATCTATCGCACCGGCCATCTGGAACATTCCGCGCATTATGCCTCCGCACTGGCGGGCTTCGCGCAGGTGTGCTTTGCCGAGAGACGGTATGCGGATGCGGTTACTGGATACCGGCATGCGCTGGCCGTGATCGAGGAATGTTACGGCAAGGACACCGATTACTGGCGTATCACCGCCGACAATCTGCGGCAGGCCGAGGAAGCGGCGGCGCAGGCCGGGGTGACGGTTGACAATGCAGGTGTTGCCGGCGATGCAGGCGCGCTGCCCCAGTCCGGCTCGCGGCTGCCGAACAGCCCGGCACAGGGCAAGACCGGTGCGAACGCGGCATCTTCCCCATCCACCGTTTCGGTGTCGACCGGTTCTGCGGGCGCGGCCGAGGCCGTTTCCGCATGCCCGGTGTCCGGACTGAAGCTGGCCCGCGCGTTCTGGACGCAGATGGGCAAGCCGATGATTGCGGCGAAGTATCCGCAGTATGCCGGGCGTATCGCCGCCGGTCTGGTGGGTCATGGCTCGGAATGCTACGGATTCGATGATGCGTATTCGCAGGACCACGATTTCGGCCCGCGCTTCTGCCTGTGGCTTACGGATGAGGATTACGCGGCGATCGGCGAGCAACTTGAGGTCGATTACGAGGCACTGCCGCGCAAGTTCAGCGTGGATGCGCAAGGCCGCGTGACGTTCGAGGCGCATGCCAGGTCCGATGCTTCCGGAGCATTCCCCGCCGCAGGTGCAGGCTCCACCGTCATACCCGATGCGGCAAACGCACCCACCCCCGGCACCGCTACGCACGATACCGCCACTGCCGAGTCAGGCGCGGCGTCCTCTGATGTGGCGGAAGCGATGACGACTCCGATTGATGCACCGCTCTCCCCCGTCACGCCGCGCGCACAGGGCGCGAATCGCCGTGACGGCGTGTTCCGCATCGGTGACTTCTTTGAGTCGATCACCGGGTATCACACTGCGCCGGCGCAGACCGCGCCGCATGAGTGGCTAATGCTTCAGGAATCGACCTTGGCCGCCGCCACCAATGGCGAGGTGTTCGCCGATCCCACCGGTCTGTTTTCCAAGACGCGCCAAGGGTTCAAGAACATGCCCGACGATGTGCGGCTCGCGCTGATCTCCAAGCGACTCGGCATGATCGCCCAGGCCGGTCAATATAATCTGCCGCGTTCGTTGAAGCGCGGCGACGGCGCGGCCGCATGGCTGTCCATCCACGAGTTCGTGCAGGCCACCGCCTCGTTGGTGTTCCTGGTTAACGTGCCGATGGTGGTGGGCTATATGCCGTATTACAAGTGGCAGTTCGCAGCATTGCGCAAGCTGTCTGGCTCGATGTTCGCGCTGTTGCCGAACGTGGGCGAACAGTTGGAAACCGTGATGCGATTGAGTTCGGCAGCCTGCTATGGCGGGGCCGGATTTGGCGAAGGCGGCAAGGGCGCGGCTCCAGCAATCGAGAAAATCAACGATATTGTGGAGCAGATTGCGGTGGATATCGTCAAGGAACTCAAACGCGAACACCTGACCACGTCCGGCGAGACCTTCCTCGAATGGCAGCGCCCGTATGTCGAGGACCACATCGCCTCTGATGATCCGGTGCTTAAAAGTTTGTAGATTCAAGCTCCCTCTGCCACGGCTTCGCCGTGCCACCTCCCTCATCAGAGGGAGGTATCAGTGAAAGGAACGTCGATGACCAACGAACTGACTGATGATGAACTGCGCGAGGCTATTGTGCGTCATGAATGGGATCAGTTCCAGCGCACCAACAATGAGGGTGGACGCGCGGCATGCCAAGGCAACTGGCCGGTGTTCCACCAGATGCGGTTGGCCCAGTTCCTCACATGGGAGCGGCCATTACTCACCAGCTATGCCGCTGATCTTGACGCGGCCGACCACGTGGGCCGCAACCTCGTAACCGAAAAATACGGCCGCATGATGGCCTCCACCGCACCGGAAAATTTCACGAAGAACATAGAGCCGTATATTCCGCGTCTCTCTGAAGAGCGCGCGGCCCGTCAGGAACAGGTCATCGCCCAGCAGGTCGCCTGGGCCAAGGATTTCCGCGAGCGCTACCCCAAGCTCGGCGAGGCGATGCGCGCACTCACCACCACCGAAGACACACCATCTGCCACCTCATTCGAAACCTATCTGCGCGGCGAGCTTGGTACGTATTCCGACCAGACCTTCGAACGTTACGAAGCGATGATTGGCGAGCGCGCCGCAGCCAGCCCGCAACGCAATATCACTGAGGAAACCTTGTTGCACACAGTCCAGCTCGGCGGTTTCGACACCTTAGAGGAGGCCGAAGCCTCCCAAGCGTAATACTCAGCCATTCACTGTGTATCGGACACCCCGACTGATGTACGTCGGCCGGCCATACCCAGGCCAACGCAATCTGCCGATCGCCCCACACCCAGACCACCAACGCAGCCTGCCCGCCAGGCCCCATTTACCAGCGCACATCGGCAGAATTACAGCGAGAATAGGCCCCAAAATGCCAGTGTCATCAGTGTGGCGAGAGTGCCGAGCGCTACCATCACGCATATGACGCGCCGCACACCGACGATATCGGCGCGGCAATACCAGACACGTTCCATTTCCCAAGCAAACAGCACCACCAACAGCATGGTCGCTATTCGCAGCACCACCCATCCGACGGCAAACAGCCGCGGTTGAGGCATAACCAATACAGCCGATACGCCTACGGCGCTCATATAGCCGTACAACAGCCCAGTAATCACCATCACCGCTGTGCCGATACCGGCAGATAAGCCGGCAATGCCGTGCAACATGCGCCGCTGGGCGGCCCCCAGCTCACTCGGCGTCGCATGCACGGCCCGCACAGTCGCCACACTACGTCGCCCGGCCAGCAACGTCTGTAGCCAAGAAAACACAGTCAAGCCAATACCTAATATCGCCGCCATCACGATCAGCACGGGCCCTGCCACCATCAGACCGGCCAGCACGCCAAGCGAGCCGACGATACCGGATCTGGTACGTTGCGGCGCGGCGAAGCGCTGGTGAGGTGTCGCACCGGCGACTTGGGGCGTTGCCCATCCATCGGCTTTGGTTCCGGCAGTCACACCGTTCACCCAATTTTCCAGCGCTTGCGTATAGCCTTCGGCCAATGGCAGGTTCGGGGTGAATAAGCCCTCACCAGCCCGCATCTGATGGTTGCCGGCAAAATAGCGTACGGTGACGTTCTCGTTGCCGGACTTGTTGGCCGTAGCGATGATCCGCTGCGCCCCCTGTTCGATGGGCATGGCCGTATCGTAGGTGCCGTAGTTCACCAGCACCGGCATGGTGAGGGATTTCAGATACCGGTCGGCATCAAAGTCGGCATAGGCTAGATCAAATGGCGCGTAGTCCAGCGACATCAATTTGGCCATGTCTTTGACCACGGGCTTGGGCGCGCCGGCCTCATGCGTATAGGCGCTGACAGCCATGGCCATTTGCTCACGTCCATTGAACACCGGTGCGGATGTAAGTACGGCAAAGGCAATGTCTTGCCGTTTCGAGGTTAGAATCGTGGCGATCCAGGTGCCTTCGGATTCGGCGTAGATGCCGGTTTTGGCGGGGTCCACGCCGATTCTGCCACGCAACACGTCGAGCGAACGCCCGTATTCGCGAGCAAAACGCGGGTAGTCGCGATGCAGCACGGTGTAGTTGTCGTTGCGCTTGGCCGGCACCAAGGTCACGATACCGGCAGAGGCCATGGCGTTGGCGATATCGCCGAAATCCTCGGCACCACTGGTACCGGACCCGTGAATGAACAGACAAGCCGGGCGTGGCCCGGGAGCGCCGACCGGTTCACGTAGTACGGCGGGTAGCGTGACGCCGTCGCCGGTCTTGATGGATAGTCGGGTTTCACGCGTACGATATCGCCCCTCGTGGGGAATGTTCGCATGGGCAGGGGTGATGGTGGTGTCGGCAGAAGCGATAACGATGTGCTTGGTGTAGGGCCGTGTGTTCCATTGCGGCATCATCGCCCAGCCAAGTGTGGCGAATACCAGCGTCATCGCCATCGCGGTGACGATGACGTTCGCTACCCGCCGCACCGAAATCCGCTTCATAGTTACTATGCCTCCCCCCATCAGCATAGAACGGTCGGCTCTTATCGGTCGGCTCCCGTCATAATGTGCTTCTACTGGGACCGTAATGCAATGGTTTGTAACGCTATTTTCTCTTCTTGACGGCACCGACTATGGCCCATACAACGGCCACTATTACCAGAATCAGTCCCACTACGGCGCAAATAATAGCCGTCAGCAATTGCGGATTCGGCGAGAACAACGAAATCATCCGATCCGGAGATATGTACCCGAAAACCAGCGCGATCACGCCGATAATCACGCCTAATAGTCCGAATACCACAGTAGGCGCGCTGGTGCTCTGTTTCTGGATGTTCTTGGCACTCTTGACATCCTTAGCATTCTGGACGTTCTTGGCGCTCTGGACGTTCTTGGCGCTCCCCCCAGGCTGGCATGGTTTGCCGGCGGTCTGAGACTGCCCATAGGGAGGTCGTGCTGAAGATGCTGCGTACATCGGCACATCATCGGCAGATGGAATCGGCCCACCATCTCCCTCCACGGCATCGGCAACTGTTTCCAGGGCAATCCGATCTGTGGTTGGTTCGATGGGCGATGGAGAGGCAGCTGTTGCCTGCGTATCCACATCCGAAACCGACGCATCCGCATGATTGTCGGGGACGGGCAGCACAGCCGTTTCGTCATCATCCGCTGCGGATGGCAGCACCGTGGTATCGGTTCGGTCATCGACGGTCACCATGGTTGTGGTCGCGGTGGTCGCGTCGGTTTCGGAAGGTATGGCCGTGGTCGGTGTCGCATCCTCGATGGAGGCGAATTCCTTGGTTTCATCAGTCATGATTCCATCTCCTAGTTGCAACGGCTTGATCATTCCGATTGTTCGGTTGTGTTCTTGCTTGTACTGTTGCCGTCGTATATATCGGCAAGCGGCTGGAACGTAGAGCCTTCCCAATCGGAGGCGTACACCACGTTGACACGTGCTTCCACCACATAGGGAATATTGATTTTTAATTCTGGGCCGTTGTCCGGCATGGCGGATTCCTTATACAACCATTCGTGATCAGGCCCATTGGTGGCACTTTCAGCTTCGAAGAAAACAAAGCTTGGACCCATGTAGTTGTTGTATACCATCTCGTATTTGCCGCCAACGTCACTCGAAGTGGAGTAGTAGGAGTCGGCGGTGCCGAAGGCGTAAGTGCAGGAATCCGGCAGAACGATATGCACTTGCGCCTGTGTTGCGGCTATGGTGATGGTACCGACCGGGCAATTACTGATGGAAGTTTTGCCATCCAGCATCTTCACCGTGTGCGGTCCATGTGTCTTGTCCCAATCGGACCAATCAATGATTGCCTGATCGGTGTTGTAGTTTTCACCGCTGAACGCCACACCTTGCTGCAATGTTTCAAACGTGGCATCGCTGGCATCGGCAACGAAGATGCCATCCTTTTGCACATCGTTCATGCCGTCGCTGTTTCTCGCACTGACAGATTGGCTCAGTGAAACAACAGTATTGATGCCGCTGGCACCAAGATCACGGTAGTACACGCCATACGTGCCTGAAACGATGGTCATGCAGAGCGCGCATCCACCGGCAACCAGTCCGAGAGGAATCAGACCACCGGTACGCCGTCCTCTGAATCCGAGAATGATGACCACCAGCCCCATCACTATGCATACTGCGGCAATCCAGATGGTGCCCAGACGCATAATGCCGATAATGCCCATGTCGTTTACCCAAATCAGTCCCATCAGACCGGCAAAGGAGAGGAAGGTAAGGCCCAGTATGCTCAAGACCACGATTGGGCCCGCCGGCTTGCGGCGCTTGGACTCGGTGGGGGCATAGGCCGTCGCATTCATACGGTCGGGGGCAAACGGCCCGTTGGGTACTGTGCCGGGCATCGCGCCGGGCACAGTACCCGGCATCACGCTGGGCATCGACTGATAGACAGGCTGTGAAACAGGCTGTGAAACACTAGGCGCGGTTTGTGAAACAGGTTGTGAAACAGGTTGTGGAAAAGGTTGCGGAGCTGAATACAAAGGAGATTGAGGTACTGGTTGCGCGGCTGGATATGAGACAGGCTGTGGAGCTGGATATGACACAGGCTGTGAAACCGATCGCGGCGCAGATGCCCCGAATCCGTACCCTTCCTGCTGGCGAATGCCGCTTTTGGCCAACAGCCATAGCGCTAAGGCGGCGAGCGCAATACAACCCCACCCCGCACCTGGAATCACGATTGCCACGGCGAGGAACAGGAAGCATCCCAGACAATTCCAGTCCCATTGGCCGGCAATGAGGTCCTCGGCCAAGATGTGCCCATCGCGTACATCCGGCATCAGAAACCAGCCGAGTGCGTACAGAGCTGCGCCAAAACCGAAGAACAATGTACATACAATCACCAACGCACGTACTAATGTGGGGCTCCAGCCAAGCCGTAAAGCGATGCCGCTGCATACGCCGCCGATCCACCGGTCGTCGCCGCGAACCAGTCCACTGGATCGCACCCAAGTGAAGAAGCGTCGCGATGTCTTGTTTTTTTGCGGACCAGGCTGCGGCTGCGGCTGATATGGATTCGCGTTTGGATTGCTCATGATTCCATTACACCGCCCGACCACTGCCACAACGCTCGGGGAACACCCTGATTGTTCCCTGAACACCGGGTAAAACCCCGGCCGCAACGCCCTGAGCGCGGCACAATAGGAGTATGACGTCATCTCCCGAACCATTGCTGCCCGCGCGCATGCCGTTGATGCGCCCCCGGCAGGGCCGTTGGCTCACCGGCGTGTGCAAGGGCATCGCCCTGCACTTGGGCATCGGCGTGGCATGGGTTCGGATTGCGTTCATCGCACTGACCGTCCTCTACGGCGCAGGCATCATCGCTTATGTATTCCTGTGGGTGTTCATGCCTGCCGGAGACCAGGTGGCGGCTGCGGCTCGCACAGTGCCCGTTAATCAGGCGCCGCTTGCGCGAGGCAATCAGCCACTTGCCGCTCATGACGACGAATCGGCTGCCGCACCGGAATCATTGTCCGAGGCCATCCAACGTGCTCCGAAACCGGCCGTCGTGGCATTGGCCGGTTTCGCGTTGATGGCCACTGGACTGTTGCTCACCAGCACCGGTGCGGATGTCCAGATTGTGTTTCCGCTGCTGGTAGGGTTGGGCGGCATCGCACTGGCATGGATGAATCTTAGTCCGCGAGGCACGCAGCTGTTGTCTATGTTGGGCGGCATCGCACTGATTTTCATGGGATGGGCATTGTATGTGCATAATGTCAGCATTCCTGGGTGGGGCACCTCTCCTCGACGCATTGTTGCCAGCGGATTCGTGATGATCGTCGGTATCGTGGTGGCGGTGATGCCGTGGGCGAACGCGATGCTGCAACGACTCACCCACGAGCAGGCATTGAAGGAGCGCGAAGAGGAGCGCGCGGACATGACCGCCCATCTGCATGATGGCGTGCTGCAAACGTTGGCGCTGATTCAGCTGAACTCCGAGGAACCGACCACCGTATTCGCCCTGGCGCGTAGCCAAGAGCGCGAGCTGCGCGAATGGCTGTATCAGGAACGTTCCACATCGGATCGTTCGGTGGGAGCCGGATTGAAGCAGATCGCCGCCGAGGTGGAGGACGAGCACGGCAAGCCGATTGAGGTGGTCACCGTGGGCGACGCGCGGCCGAGCGCCCAGACCGATGCGCTGCTGGACGCCACCCGTCAGGCGTTGGTCAATGCGGTCACGCATGGCGGCGAGCCGGTGTCTTTGTATTGCGAGGCCAGCGACACGATGGTTGAAGTGTTCGTGCGCGACCATGGCGAAGGCTTCGATATGGACGCCATTCCGCCCGACCGGCTGGGCATCCGCGAATCGATTATCGGCCGCATCAAACGGCGCGGCGGTACAGTGGAGATAGTGTCCAGGGCCGGCTGGGGCACCGAGGTCAGAATGCATATGCCGATCGCGCTGAAAGCGGCGCAGGGAGAACATCGATGAGCGAGAACGAGACAGCCAAGATTCGTGTGGCCATGGTCGATGACCATGAGATGTTCCGTGCGGGCGTAATCGCCACGTTGCGCGATTCCTTCGATATCGTCGGCCAAGCGGCGGACGTGCCCGGTTCGGTGGCGATGATCGCACAGACCAAGCCGCAGGTGGTGTTGCTGGATGTGCATGTGCCCGGCGGCGAGGGTGGCGGCGGTGCCGAGATCCTCGCCAAATCGCGGCCCTACTCCCCCACTACCGTGTTTCTGGCATTGTCGGTTTCGGATGCGCCGCAGGATGTGGGGTCGGTGATTCGCGCCGGCGCCCAGGGCTATGTAACCAAGACGATTACCGGCGCTGATTTGATTTCATCCATCAAGCAGGTGCATGAGGGCTATGCCGTGTTCTCGCCAAAACTGGCCGGTTTTGTACTTTCGACCTTCCAGGGTGTGCCGGCGGCGGGGTCTGATGGCGGCGCTGATGGTGCGGCACGGGCTCATGATGAGGAGCTGGACCGGCTGTCCGCCCGCGAGCAGGAGGTCATGCGGCTGATCGCGCGTGGTTACACATATAAAGAGGTGGCGGCCGAACTGTTCATTTCGATCAAGACGGTCGAAACGCACGTGAGCTCGGTGCTGCGAAAGCTTCAGCTTTCGAATCGCACCGAGCTCACCCGCTGGGCCGCCGATAGGCGCATCGTGTGATGAACGACAGATGAGCTCCCTCATCAGAGGGAGCTCATCTGCTCATATCACTCCGCGTCGCGGAAACCGTTGGGGTTCTTGGTCTGCCAGTTGAGGGAGGAGGCGGCCATGTCGTCGATGGTCAGCTCGGCCTTCCAGCCAAGCTCCTTCTCCGCCTTGGAAGCGTCGGCGTAGCAGGCGGCGATGTCACCGGGGCGACGCGGCTTGATCGCGTACGGAATCGGATGACCGGCAGCCTTCTCGTAAGCCTTGATAACCTCAAGCACGGAGTAGCCGTGGCCAGTACCCAGGTTGTAGACGAACACGCCTTCCTTGTCGATGTGGTCAATGACGGCCACGTGGCCCTTGGCCAGGTCGACCACGTGGATGTAGTCACGCACACCAGTGCCGTCGGGCGTGTCGTAGTCGTCGCCGTAGACCTGGACTTCCTTGAGCTCGCCGACCGCGACCTTGGCCACGTACGGGGTGAGGTTCGCCGGAATACCCTTCGGGTCTTCGCCCAGCAGGCCGGACTCGTGCGCGCCGACCGGGTTGAAGTAGCGCAGCAGCACGATGGTCCAGGACGGATCGGCCACATGCACGTCGCGCAGAATCTGCTCCTGGAACAGCTTGGAGGTGCCGTACGGGTTGGTGGTGCCGCCGGTCGGCGTCTCCTCGGTGATCGGCAGTTCCTTCGGCGTGCCGTACACGGTGGCGGAGGATGAGAAGATGATCTTCTTGACGTTGTGCTTCTTCATCACCTTGAGCAGCACAAGCGTGGAGTACAGGTTGTTGTCGTAGTATTCGATCGGCTTGGCCACGGACTCGCCCACGGCCTTGAGACCGGCGAAGTGGATGACCCAGTCGATGTTGTTTTCAGCGAAGACGCGTTCCATGAGCGCCTCATCGCGCACGTCGCCGTCATAACGCTTGACCGGCTTGCCGGTGATTTGCTCGACGCGCTCAAGCGCCACGGGCGACGAGTTGCCGTAGTTATCTACGGAAATAACGTCGTAGCCCTTGTTGAGCAGTTCGATGTCGGTGTGGGTGGCGATGAATCCAGCACCGCCCGTAACCAGAACAGTAGTCATATTCCCTCCTTTGGAAGGACTTGCCTTCGGTTTTTCCTTCAGTATTGAGCTTACTTCACTTGACCTGTTTCACCTAGCGGCAAAACCAAGGCTTTCGAGGAATGTTTGCGTGGTGGCTTTCTGCTTGAAGACGGCCGTGTTGCCGAGGATGCGGTAGCAGACGCTGCCGAGCTCGTCGTGTACGGCTTGGCGGATGGCCTCGCGGTCGTGGTTTCCGGCCAACGTTTCAGCGAGTTCGCCCCATTCGAGACTGAATTCGCTGACTTCATCGGGCAAATCGCGGCCTTCGGCGAGCGCCTCTTCGACAATGCCGAGCTGGTCGACGAGCCGTCCGGGCAGAATGAACAAGCCTTGGGCCTCGATCAGTCCGATCGGCTCCTGCTTGACCGGCCAGTATTCGGGGTGTGCATGGAAAATACCTTCCGGGTACTCGTCGCTGATCGCATTGTTGCGGAAGATGAGACTCATCTCATAGCCGCGTTCGGTGATGATCGCGCTGGGCGAGAGGGCGGATTGGCGGTTGCCATCCGCGTCATGGCTGGCGATGCCGTTCGCCGCGTCGTCATAACCGACCCATGCCTCGCGGATGATGTCGGATACGTCGATGATGCTCTGGCGACTCTTCGACACCACGCGCACGGCGGTGCCGGGCCAGTCAAGGATTTCAACCACGGCGTCCGGATAGTCGGCAAGTGTGAAGGCGGCCCAAGTGGCGGCCTTGTGCATCGGCAGCAGTTCGCCGCCGCCCTGGTAATGGTCATGGGCGAGCACCGAGCCGCCGATGCGAGGCAGCGCGGCGTTGCATCCGAGGAAGTATCCGGGGAAACGGTCCACGAAGTCGAGCAGATGGCCGAAGGTGTCGCGGTCCACATGCATCGGCGTGTGGTCGGTGTTCACGCAGATGCCGTGCTGGTCGAAGTAGCCGTAGGGCGAGAACTGCCAGAACCATGACTCGCCGCCGAGCGTGACCGGCAAGGTGCGCAGCGTGCGCTTGTCACGTCCGGCGAAGCCCTCGTTCTCATGGCAGATCGTGCACTTCGGGTAGCCGCCGGCCACGGCGTTGCCGGCCGCCGCCTTCTTCATGTTCTTGAATTCGGGTTTGGCGAGGTTGATGGTCACCGTCAGCCCGTGCGAGTCGAAGCGCGGGTTCCGGTCGAGCTGGGCACGCTTGACATAATTGTTGGCCACACAGTAGTCGTAGAACCATTGCATGGCGGCCATGCCGCCATCCCGGTGCTCGACGAGCAGGAATCGGTCGTCGAGATCAGCGGGGTTGGCGGAGAGGATGCCCATGATGGTGTCGGCGTAGGCCGGGCCTTCCTCCGGCTTGAAAAGGCCGGCGGTTGTGGCGGCGGCGCGGAAGGCGGCGAGCAGGGGGTCGGGGGTCTTTTCGCCATAGGGGGCCTGGCTTCGGCTGCCAACAATGTCTTGGACTACGTCTGACACTGACGCCGCCGACGTTGTGGTTTTGGGTCCGGGGTAGGAATCTAGGCGGAAGAGGGCGAAGATTTGGTTGCGGGTCCAGTCTGCGTTGCGTGGGTCAAGGTCAAGATGGGCCAAGGCATAATCGATCAGGGCGTCGATGCTGGCGTATACCTCGGTCAGCTGATCGTTCATTGCTCTGCCTCCATCATGCTGGTTCGGGTATGGTTCGGCTGACGGCTCACCTGGCAGCCTCCATGATGTCGGCTACGATGGCGCGGGTTTCGCTGGCCTTCTGCTCCATCTCCTGCACGAGTTTGATCTGGGTGCGGGTGCGCACCAGATTATGCTCGGGGTACTTGGTGGCAAAGTAGATATCGCCTTCCAAGTAGTCGGCGAGAAAGCGCATGCCGCATTCCATGGTGAGCAGGTTGCCGCTGAACGGCAGCAGTTCGGCCTCGCGCGCGGTGATGCTGCCGCGTAGTTCGCCCACGAAGCCTTCCGTGTAGGCGCGGAACAGCTCGGTGCTGAAATGCACCTTGCTGAGGTCCTTTTCGTCTTCCAGAGCAGTGGACGCACCAAAGCGTATGGAATCGCCGAAGTCGAACAGCATGGAGCCGGGCATGATGGTGTCGAGATCGATGATCGCACGCGCCTTGCCGGTGGTGGCGTCCATGAGGATGTTGTTGAGCTTGGTGTCATTGTGGGTCACGCGCAGCGGAATCGAACCGTCCCTGAGCCCATCCATCACGACGGCATACTGGTCGGCGTGACTCAGATAGAAGTCGATTTCCGGCTGGCATGCGGCGGCGCGGCCGAGCTTGTCCGCGGCGAGGGCGGCCTTGAAGTCCTCGAAACGATGCGGGGTGTCGTGGAAGTGGGCGATGGTTTCGGTCAGCTGGCTGGCGTCGAATTCGGACAGGAAGTTCTGGAAGTCGCCGAATGCGCTGCCGGCTTCGCGGAACACGTCCGGGTTCGGCACGAGGTTGTAGGACACGGTGTGTTCGATGAACTTGTAGACGCGCCATGCGCCGCCATCGATCTCGGCCCAGGTGGCGCCTGAGGTGGTGGGCACAATGTCCAGCGTCTCTTTGCCCTGAGCCTTGAGAGTGGAGGTGACCAGTTCGACATTGCGCATCAGATTCACCGTATCGGGGAAGATGCTGGTGTTCATCTGCTGGAGGATGTAGCGGGGGCCGTCCGTGGTCACCAGATAGGTGGTGTTGATGTGGCCGTCTCCGTAAGGTTCGATACCGGTCACGGCACCTTCCAGCGCAAAATGCGAGGCGATGCCGAATAAAACTTCATTGCTTTCAGTCATGATGGGTCCGTTCTCCAAAACGTGGGATCAGGCTTCACGCCAGGCGATACCGCTGTCAGGCAGGTCGAAGTCCTCGGTGGTGCCGTCGGCCAAAGTCACCGTGGTCTTCTGCGGCTGATCGGTGTTGTTGATTACGCAATACAGCCCTTGCTCGGGGAAGTGTGCCACTTCGCATTCCGGATTGGACGAGCTCCAGGCCGCATACTTGTCTTCGTTGTGGGAAGCGTAGAACAGCACGCGTTCCAGCAGTCGGGCGTTGGCCGCCGAATAGGGCAGGCCGGAGATGTACACGCCGCGGCCCTTGCCATAATCGTTGGTCGCGAGCTGTACCTGGCCGCCGTCCGCGCGCAGCAGGGTCACGTTTTCATTGACCGGATACGTGTTGAGCACGGGTTCGCCGAAATCGATGCCGCCCAACGGCTTGATGGACTGGCCGCCGCCGCAGCCGCTCAGCGGGATGCGGTAGCCGGCCTGCTCCCAAGCCTCGCGGGCCGCCGGGTCGACCGGCACATCGGCGGTGATGAAGTGGTCCGGCACCACCGGCGGGAAATACTTGTCCACCGAAAGGGTCTGATAGCGCTCCTCGTCCACGCCAATCACGTCGGCCAGCTGGAAGAACCGGCCCGTTTGGAAGCGCGGTGCCGAGCTCGGCTCGCCCACGCCCACGAACGCGCCGCCGCCACGCACCCAGGCGCGCACGGTTTCCACGAGCTTCGGGTTGGTCCACACATCGCCGCCGGTGAATGCGGTGTCGACCGGGCCGCCGTTGATGATTACGTCGATATCGCTATCGATGCCATGCGCGAGTACGTCGTCGAAGCTGATGAACCGCACGTTCACGCGCATGCCGGACAGGGATTCCAGAATGCCGTAGTAGGAGTAGGTCTGCTTGTTGGGCAGGGCGTGTGCCACGGTGAACGCCATCCAGGAGCGCATCTTGCCCCAGGAATTCAGAATCGCCACGTTGAGCTCACCTTCGGCGGCCACCCCACCGGTGCGGTCGTGGATGTCGCGGAATTCGTTGGCGATATGGGTCACCGTGTCCACGAACTTCGGGAACTTGGCGGCCAGGGAGAGGTAGCCGCCGTAGCCCATGCGGCTGATCGGCGAGCGCAGGATCGCGCGGCGGGCCTTGCGCCAGTTGTCGAGGCCTTCGATGCTCGGATCGTTGCCCTCGTAGAACGTGTCGGGGAAGAAGTACGGCAGGAAGCGGCCTTCGGTGTACTTGACGCCCGGAATATCGGCGATCATGCGGGTGGTGGTGCCGTCGCCGATGGAACCGACCACGGCGTCCAGGCCGAGTTCGTCGAATCCGTCCTTGTACGGTTCGGTGCCGATCCACTGGTCGCCGAGGAACATCATCGCCTCTTTGCCGGCGGCGTGGGACATGTCGGCGAGCTGCTTGACGTTTTCGCGCACGAAGCCGGAGAGGAAGTCGATCCAGTCGCGCTGGGCTTTTCTGGGCACGCGCCATGCGGAGTTGTAGGCACCGCCGTCCACGAAGTCCTCCGGGCGCAGGCGGTAGCCATACTTGGCTTCGAAATCATCCAGCGCACGCGGGCTTACGGTGCAGGCGCAACCAAACCAGTCGACGACCTTTTCGCGGCGCTTTTCATCGAACAGGAGCGTGAACTGGTAGAAGAACGTGGTGAATCGCACCACATCGGTCTGCGGGCTGTCCTTAAGCCACTGCTCGAACGTGTCGAACACGAACTTGCGGGTGGCCGGATGGTAGATGTCGAACGGGATCTCGTGTTCCTTGTCGCCCCAGTCGTTGGTCAGATGGTTGTACATCTCGACCGGGTCCCAGATGATGTAGGCCAGGAAACTCACCGTGTACTCATGCCATGCGGCAACGCCGCTCACATGCACGGTGTCCTCGTCCGCGTCAAGCGTCCAGTTCGCCGAATCAACGACCTCGCCGGTGGTGCGGTCTACAACCTCCCAATACTTGTGAGGGTCGGCATCACGATTCGGCTTCAGCTGCTCAGCGAAGAAGCTTTCCATCAGCGGAATATCAACCGTATCCGATTCGGCGAGAATGCGATCGGTCAGCAGATACACCTGTGGCGTCTCATCCATATGCAGCGTAATCCACTCGTTATGCGCGCGAGTCGGGAAATACGCATTGTAAATCTTCTTGCCCAAGGCAAGCACAGCCTCATCCAGATGCGTGCCATCGGAGTTACGAATGGCGTCTGCTCCCCACAGTTCGGCAAGCTCCTTGGTCTTCTCCGCAAAATTCTCCTCGCTAGGCAAGGTGAAGCGGCCGGTGCTAGTCATAGTCTCTCCTTTGAGGACATTGATTATTTTTTTGGATAATTAAATTGTAAACAATATATGCATATAAAACAAGAATCCGACACAACCGTCGGGCGTCCAGGATCCTGACTGTATAAATCCTTGAGAGTAGCCCCACGGCAACGCCGGAAGAGCGAATTGAACATCACCGGAGCTTCCCGGTCAGTTTCACCGACAATCTCATGACAAGAATCAGGAAGGCTCTGGATCGGTATGGTTGCGTGCTACTTATTGTTGAGAAGCCGTCCGGCGCCGGAAGGAGTAGCACGAGGCACCGGACGGCGGGAATTATTGGTCTTAGGCTGTCCGCTTAACGCGTCGCCTTCGGCCCCTGCAATTAAGGACTCGCCTACGGCGAGACTCAATGCTGCCTTCGCTCGGCTACCGCCTCGCTCGGGCCGACGCTACAGACAGCCCACCGGGCTGTCCGCTTAACGCGTCAGCCCTTGACCGCACCAGCGGCGAGGCCGGCCTGCCAGTAGCGCTGGAGACCGAGGAAGAGCACGATCACAGGCAGCACACCGAGCAGAGCACCCATCATCAGAGCGCCACGATCAGTGAAGGTAGCCAGAGAGACCATGCCGTACAGACCCAAGGTCACCGGCTTCAAGGTGTCGGAAGAGACCATCATCAACGGCAGCAGGAAGTTGTTCCAAGTGGCCACGAACAGGAACAGGAAGATCGTGACCATTGCCGGAGCCAGAATCCTCAACACAATGGTGAAGAAGATGCGAGCTTCGCTTGCACCATCGATACGCGCCGCCTCAAGCAGCTCGTTCGGCACTGAGGTCTGCGCGTATACGCGGCCCAGGAAGAAGCCGAACGGAGAGACGCAGCACGGGATGATGATGGAGAGCATCGTGTTGGTCAGGTGCATGGCATGGAAGATGGAGTACTGCGGAATGGTCAGCAGAGCGGCCGGCATCAGCATGCAGCCCATAATCACGCCAATGGCAAGGTTCTTACCCTTGAAGTTGAACTTTGCGGTAGCGTATCCCGCCATCACAGCCACGAGCGTACCCACCAGAGCGGAAACACCCGAGTAGATCAGGGAGTTCAGCACCCAGCGCCAGAACTGGCCACGGGTCCAACCAATCAGCGTGCCATAGTTCTTGGCGATGGCGGCAGGCAAATCGCTCAGACCCACGGCGAACCACAGACCGTTGCTGCCGGTCATCTGGCTCGGCGTCTTGGTCGAGGCGATGATGGCCCAGTAAATCGGGAACAGAAAGTAGATCAGCGCGAAGACCAGAACAACGATGGTGATGGTCTTGACCAGCGCGGAAGGCTGCATGGAACGAGGCAGGTCGTTGGCATGCTTGTCGCGAATCCTGTCAGCCTTCTTACGAGCGCGTGCGACCGCGCGGGATTCCTTATCAGTAGCTTCTACGGTGCTCATTCTGCGTTCACCTTCCTTTCAACGAGCGTGTAGACCACGGCGAGTACGCCAGCGATCAGTGCCATAACGATGGCCACAGCGGATGCAGGTCCGTCACCACCCGGGGTCAGCGTGCCCTGCGAGGTATTGAGGGCCATCATCATTGGCGTGTACGACTTGGAAATGCTCGGATCGGAAATCGACATCACCTGCGGCTCGTTGAACAGCTGGATGGTGCCGACGATGGAGAGCAGCATGGCAAGCAGGGCGGCTGCACGCACGTTCGGCAGCTTGATCTTCATGGCGATCTGGAAGCCACTGGCGCCATCGATGCGTGCGGCCTCGTACAGATCGTGCGGAATGGCCTGCAGTGCGGCGAGGAAGATCAGCATGTTGTAGCCGGTGAAGGTCCAGGTCGTGATGTTGGCCATAGAGCCGAGGACCACATTGTCGCCGAAGAAGTTCACCTTGATGCCGATGGCGGCAAGTCCCTTAACGATAGGGGAAATCTGGCCGTTGTAGAGGTACACCCAGATGATGGATGCGACCACGCCCGGAATGGCGTACGGCAGGAAGTAGCTCAGACGGAATGCGGTGATGTGCTTGACGATATAGGAATCGATGAGCATTGCCAGAGCAAGTGCCGCGATGATCATGACCGGCACCTGAATCACGGTGTAGAGCACTACCCTGCCCACGCCAGCCCAGAAGTTGCCGGAAGTAATAACGTATTGGAAGTTCTGAAGTCCGACGAACTTATCGACCAGTTCCCCGCCGCCGTATGCGCCACCGCCCGTGGTGACCTGGCGGAAGAAGCTGGAATAAATAGCCCAAATGATGGGAAGAATAAATACCAGAGCGAACAGGATGCCAAACGGTGCCATGAAGGCCCAGCCGGTACGATTCTCACGCTTCACAGCATCAGAAGCCTTTGGCTTATCGGCACGCCTGGCGACCCCCGTCTTCGCCGTTTTTGTTGTTGCAGTCATAGGGAAACCTGTCTTTCAAAAGAACAGTGAGAAATAGAAAGTACGTAATGCAGTTCGAATCGATGCAGTCAGCTCAAACACAATTAATGACGAACCGAACTCGAGTAAAAGGAAAGGCCGGAGTGTTGAGCTCCGGCCTTTCGATGTGTGGTTGAGGATATCAGCGGCTGGAAGGAACCCTAACCGTTAATGTCACTCGGAAACAGACAGGCCGAAGTTCTTCAGCGTATCCACAGAGGTGGTCTGTGCGTCGGAGAAGATGTCTGCAACCTTGCCGGAGCCATCGGTGGCCTTGGCGGCGGTTTCGTTCATCTTGGCGGCGACTGCGGAGAAGCCAGGCATGTAGGTGAAGTCACCCATGTTGTTGTTAGCGGTCTTGAATTCCTTCATGATGTCCTGACCACCGAAGAAGGTGGACCACTCGGAAGGAGTCTCAGCGTCTTCAGTGGTAGCAGCCGGCACGAGGCCCTGGGAAACCAGATCAGGAACCTGGGTGTTGAACCAATCCAGGAACTCCATTGCTTCCTTCGGGTGCTTGGAGTTCTTCAGCACGGCCACGGCGGAACCACCGTCAGGGCCGGTCTTGCCAGCGTTGCCGAACCAGTCACCGAGCTGAGCGACCTGCCATTCGCCGGAGCCGGTGCCACCGGAGGAGGTCATGAACAGCGGGGCTTCCCAAGCGGCGGCCACAGTACCGATCAACGAGCCATCCTTGATGGATGCATCGAAGGACGGATCCCAACGCGGGTTGGTGGTGGCTGCCTTGGCGTCGAGCAGCTGCTGGTAGAAGTCAGCGGTTGCCTTGGAGCCATCGGTCTCGGTGTTGACGACCCAGGAGTCGCCCTTCACCTTGTACCAACCACCGGAGGCGCCAGCCAGACCGGAGATCATGTTGCCGGCCTCATCAGGCTGGTAGGACATGATGTACTTGCCAGCGGCGGCAGCGGTCTTGGCAGCGGCGATAAACTCATCGGCGGTCTGCGGAATCTCGGTGATGCCGAGCTTCTCGAACTCAGCCTTGTTGTAGAAGTAAACCAGCGGGCCGGTGTCCTGCGGCAGGCCGTAAGCCTTGCCGCCAACCTGAACCAGGCTGTACGGGCCGGATGCGAAGTCGTTCTTGTACTGCTCGGCATACTGGGTCACATCCTGCAGCAGACCCTTGGTGAAGACCTCAGGCAGCTCGGCGTAACCGACCTGAGCCAGATCCGGAGCCTCGCCGGACTTGACGTCGGTCTCAAGCTTCTTGATCATGTCAGAGGCCTTACCATCGAACTTGGTGGCCTTGACCTGAATATCCGGATGCTGCTTATTCCACTTGGCAACGATGTCGTTGACCAGAGTCATGCCCTCGGAATCCGGCAGACGGTGCATGTAGGTGATGTTGACCACGCCACCATCATCGGTGGTCTTCGTGTCGCCGGCAGTGTCGCTGCCGCAACCGGCCAAGCCCATTCCCATTGCTGCTACCGCGGCAAAAGCAGCCACGATGCGCTTATTGCGAGATACCATATCTCTACTCCTTCGTAGTGAAATCATCATCTCAGTGTGATGACTGATTACTAATGTATGCCCTCATTCTTTTATTGTCAACTTAGCTAACAATTACCGCGCGTCCCGTTGAGGCGAGTAGCATTAAACCGGTTCGATGCTCGATTGTGCGAGTTTGTTCATTTCATTAACTCCCCTTACAAAGCAACGTACTTTTGGTCCACCGGTAGGCCTAATGAGATATTGGATAGCGGCAACAATCCAAGACGTTAGCTTGCAATCGTCCACCGCAAATTGCAAGCACTTGCCAACATTATCGGTTTTCAGGTCGCCGGCGCGATACCCGACCAGGGGGCACCGCACCTTAATGAGACGCTACACGAGCAGTCTCAGCAACTGGTAGAGCTGCCACAGGCTACGCACGTTGAAGTGCGTGCCGTCAACCGTGGCGTTCGCCTCGCCATCGCCCATATGGACGATCACGGTGCGCCCGTTCACGGTCAGACTACCGTGCATCGTGATATGATTCATCTTGCAACCTTGTTGATTAAAGGCGCAAGCCGGTAATCAACGCAAAGGCCCGATGCTGCAAACGTCGGGCCTTTTCTTATCGGCTCACGCCGATCGGCCCGTCATATCAACGGGGACACCGCATGTTACGGCATCACAAACCAATATATCAGCACCCCGGCGGCAATCAAGAAGACAGGTTCCAGAAAAAGAAAAAAGGGCCTGGGCATGTTGCCCAGGCCTCGGTTCGCGGACAGGGCGAGATTCGAACTCGCGGAGGGTTGCCCCTCAACGGTTTTCAAGACCGTCTCTTTAGGCCGCTCAGACACCTGTCCTGATGCGCGTTCACACGCGCAAGTATTCATTATACAGAAGGGAGGGATGTTGATATTCGGCAGTGCGGTCGGTCTTGGATTCGCCTGCTGGCTATCAGCGATCTCTCCCTCAGTAATCTCTCCCTCAGTCAGCTACGCTGACAGCTCCCTCATCAGAGGGAGCTAAAGCACGATGAGACTCAGGCCTCCCACTTCGTGGGCTCGATAACTTCCTTGCCGCCCATGTAGGCGCGCATGGCCTTCGGGATCTCGATGGAGCCGTCCTTCTGCTGGTGGTTCTCCATGATGGCGACCAGCCAACGGGTGGTGGCCAACGTGCCGTTCAGGGTGGAGACCGGGCGGGTGCCGCCGTCTTCCATACGCTCGCGGATGTTCAGGCGGCGAGCCTGGTACTCGGTGCAGTTCGAGGTGGAGGTGAGCTCGCGGTAACGGCCCTGGGTCGGCACCCAAGCCTCGCAGTCGAACTTACGGGCGGCGGAGGAACCGAGGTCGCCGGCGGCGGTATCGATGATGCGGTAGGGCACCTCGACCTTGGCGAGCATCTCCTGTTCCATGGCCAGCAGGTGCTCGTGCTCCTTGTAGGAGTCCTCCTGCTTGGCGTAAACGAACATCTCCACCTTGTCGAACTGGTGGACGCGGATGATGCCGGAAGTATCCTTGCCTGCGGCACCGGCCTCGCGGCGGTAGCAGGAGGACCAACCGCAGTAGCGCAGCGGGCCGTTGCCGAGGTCGAGGATCTCGTTCTCGTGCATGCCGGCGAGCGCCACTTCGGAAGTGCCGACCAGGTACTGGTCATCGGGCTCGCGCAGACGGTAGATCTCGTCGGCGTGGGAGTTCAGGAAGCCGGTGCCGCGCATGACCTCGGGGCGCACGAGCGTCGGGGTGATGGCCAGCGTGAAGCCGTGCTCTTCGGCCTGGTCCACGGCCATGGTGAGCATGGCAATCTGCATGCGGGCCACCTGGCCACGCAGGAAGTAGAAGCGGGAGCCGCCGACCTTGACGCCGCGGCGCATGTCGATGCCGGCCACGCCGGTGCCGAGGGTCAGGTGGTCCTTGGGCTCGAAGCCTTCGGCCGCGAAGTCGCGAATCTGGCCAACCTTCTTGACGACCACGTAGTCGTCCTCGCCGCCTTCGGGAGCTTCGGGCTCCACGATGTTGGAGAGCTTCCACATGGCGGTGGTGTATTCCTCGGCTGCGGAATCGGCCTTGGACTTGTATTCGGAGACCTTCTGGGACAGTTCCTTGGTCTCGGCGATGAGCTTGGCCTTCTCGTCCGCCGGGGCGGAGGCGACCTTCTTGCCGATTTCCTTCTGCTGGGCGCGAGCCTCTTCGAAGGCCTTCAGCGCCTCACGACGTGCGGTGTCGGAGGAGAGCACTTCGTCGACGAGCTCCACGGACTCGCCGCGCTTGCGCTGGGATTCCTTGACGATATCGGTGTGTTCACGGATGAATTGAATATCAAGCATGGGCACCAGACTAGCCGCGTAAGCAGACACCGACAATGGCCGAATGCGCGGGAGTCACGCGGAAATCACAGGGAAGCCCGGGAAAGTCCGCGGACGGGTCCACCCGGCCAATTTCGTCAGATGAGACGCGATTGAACCATAATCACGCCCCACGGGGCTGTTGCGTGCAGGAAATGTTCACGTACGGCGCACCATGGCCGCAAACGACCTCCCCACCGATAACAATAGGAGCCATGCCTCAGCCTGCCCTCACCGTGTTTCTGATCATCGCCGCAATCGCCATTGTGGTGGTGCTCATCGCCGTCATCGTCATCGCTCTGCGCGCGCAGCGCCGCCGCAAGCTGGCTCAGACGCTGGAGAAGCGCCGGGACGACGAGGTGCAGTACGCCTTCATCGTGAATCCGTCCAAACCGCAGGCCGAAGCCCGCAGGCTGCATATCCAGAGGTTCTGCGAGGCCAAGGGGCTCAATCGCATCCGCTTCTACGACACCCAGCTTGACAAGGACGGCAGGGTCTGCGCGCTTGAGGCGCTGGAGGACGGCGCCGACGTGGTGATCGCGGTCGGCGGCGACGGCACGGTGCGCACGGTGGCGAGCGCCGTCTCCGGCACCGGCCATGCGCTGGGCATCATCCCCATCGGCACCGGCAACCTGTTTGCCCGCAATATGGGCGTTCCCGTGGACGATATCGACGCCGCGCTGACCGTGGCCACCTCCCACGGCTCCCGCCTGGTGGACATGGGCCGTCTCACCCTGCTCGACCACCCGGAGGACGACCACGGCCACGCCTTCCTCATCATCGCCGGCATCGGCTTCGATGCGGCCATGATCGACGACACCAACCCCGAGCTCAAGGCGAACATCAGCTGGCTCGCCTACTTCGTGGGCGGCGTGAAGAACCTGTTCGCGCCGAAGTTCCGCGGCACGCTGACAGTCACCAGCGCCGACGGCTCGACCCACACCATCAAGAATCTCGATTTCCGCACGGTGATGGCCGGCAACTGCGGCCAGATTCCCATGTTCTCGCTGATGCCGGCGGCATCCTATGACGATGGTCTGCTGGACTTCGAAATCATCGACACCACCGGCGGCATCCTCGGCTGGGCCAACCTGTTCGGCGACGTGGTGCACCAGACGATCATCGGCAAGCCCGAACAGAACCCGCTGTCCACGAACTCGACCATCGAACAGGTTCAGGGCGTCAGTGCCGAAATCACATTGGAAAAGCCGGCCAAAGCGCAGGTGGACGGCGACATGCTACCGGAGACCAAACATATTCGTTTCTCAGTGGATCATCGCGCGCTGATCGTGCGCGTACCCGACGCCTCCGCGCTGGAAAAGACCGCACAGGCCGCTGCCTCAAACGCCACCTCGGATTTCGCCGAAATGACCGGCACGCTCGAGCCGATTCGCTGATCCGCTACGATGCGTGGCCGGTGACTCGGGCGACGTGCATTGCCAGATAGGCGGTTTCGTCGTCGCTGATATCCGTGTCGAGGCGCAGTTCGAGCAGGGAGGCGATGGTTCGCGCGCATCGTAGCGCGGCGGGATAGGACTCACGAATCACCTTCATCACCGGTGCCGGCTCATCCGTCAGTTGCTGGTGCTGGTGGATGCGTACGAACAGGTAACGCAGATGGGTGATGAACCTGCCCACATTCACGGAACTGCGGTCCAACGTGATGCCGTAGCTGTGGTCGATAATGTCAAGCAGTTGCTGGATCACGCCCGTCATCGTATACGTATAGGACAGGTCGCCGGTGGCGAAGCCGGCGTTGACCAGATGCATGGCAAGCGCGGTGGCCTCGCCGTCCGGCAGCGTGACGTCGAGCCGCGCATTGAGCGATGCGAGCATCGCACGCCCCTGCGCGTATTCCTGCGGGTACAGGTTGCTCACCTCGCCGAGCAGCGGGTAGGTGATGTCGATGCCGCGCCGCACCCGCTCCACCGCATTCGCCACGTGGTCCGACAGGGCCATGACCAGCGTGGTGCTGCCGGTCTCGCGCTCCCCCAGTCCGGCTTCCTGCATGGATTCGACGACCACGCGGATGATTTCGGGCGGAATGTCCGCCAGCATCTGCGCCAGATGGTCCGGGTCACGCCCGTCCGACGGCACGAAGGTGCGCACGACTTTCGACTCGTCGACCGTCTGCCCCGGCTTGGCCTGGAACCCCAGTCCACGGCCGGTGAGAATCACCTCACCGCCGTCGCCGCCTTTGGCGAGCACGACGTTGTTGTTGAACACTCGCAGTATTTCCATGGCATCCTTTCGCAACGTCATTGTTCCACATCGATGATCGGGCTGCCGGCTGATACGGTTTTGCAGTCACCGCCGTTGTTGTCGCCGCTACCGTCGCCGATCAACGGCGTGACCACGGTCAGTTCAGCGGCGTTGACCACCGTCACCACCACCACAACGCTGTGCCCGGCCGCCGCGACTTTGCCGAAATCCACGGTGGCCAGTGGCTCTCCCGCCGCGATCCGCTCGCCTTTAGCCACGACCACAGCGAATCCCTCGCCATCCATATCGACGGTGTCAATGCCGATATGAACCAGCACCTCGATGCCGCCATCGGTTTTAATGCCGAAGGCATGGCCGGTTCGGGCCACGGTTTTCAGCATGCCACTGACCGGTGCGAGCACGGCTGTCTCACCGGTCGTCTCCGGCACGACGCCTACGCCCTCCCCCAGCGCGCGGGAGGCGAACACCGGATCGCCAGTCGCTTCCAGATTCATCAACCGGCCGGCGACCGGCGACAAGATGGCGTTGGAGTCAAGAGCCCGATCAGGGGCAGCCCGCGATGGAGAATCTTCCGCAGACTCCACATCCGACACGGTCGTGTCAATCCCCCTCGCCATATCCTGCGGGCGTGCGTTCTCGCCCGCCGAGACCATCTGCGCCTCCGTGGCGCGCGGCGGCGTACGGTACCCGAACAGCACCGTCAGCACCATCGCCATTACAAACGCAACGGCGATGGACAGCGCGTACACCCACATCCGATCGAACACCGGAATCGTCAGCAACGAGGAGAAGGCGAATGCCGTAGTCGTAACGCCCCGGACCATCTGGCCGGATGGCAGCACGGACGGGAACAGCCAGCCGAACACCGCGCTGGTCACTCCGCCGGCCGCGCAGCCGGCGAGCAGCCAGCGGTAGACGCGGCGGTGATGCAGATGGATGCCGTACAGGCTCAGTTCCGAAACGCCACCCAGCAATCCCGCGAGCAACGCCCCCACCGCGGTCTGCCGCATGGCCGAATCCTTGCCGCGTACGGCCAGCACGAGTACGCCGGCGGTGGCACCGAAGCAGGCGAAGTTCCATACACCCATCGGACCTTGGACGAAGTCGTAGCCGAGCGTCTGAATGTTCATCAGTATCAGGGCGTTCAACGGCCAGTGCAGACCGAGCGGCACGAGAAACGGGTAGAGCATCGGGATGATGAGCGCGAACAGGAATGGCACGTGCGCGTTAAGCCATGCTGTGGCCGCTCCCAGCCCGCTGCCGAGCCATATTCCCAGAGGCCCGATAACCAGTATGGTGAGCGCAAAAACGACGACCAGTGAGAGGAATGGCACGAACACCAGCTGTACGCTGTCGGGAATGACGCGCTTCAGCCCGCGGTAGACCACGGCGAGCACGGCGGCCATGAGCAATGGTACGAAGATGTTGCCACTGTAGTCGTTGAGTTGAATCGGTATGCCGAACGCCGACACGGTGCAGGTTTCGGCGCCGAATACGGCGGTGGCCGAGCATTGAATCTCCCCGGAGAGAGCGCTGGATACGGACGTCCCGGACATTCCGGACATCACGCCAGTAAGCTGCGGGGTCATAAGCGCGGCCATAATCGCACCGCCGAGCCAAGGGTCGACGTCCAGTTTCTTGGCCGCATTGTAAGCGATCATAATCGGCAGAACGGTGAACACACCCTCCCAAATCGCCTTGAGTAGTATCCAACCGGTGGACGTCTCGCCATCAGGCACAATGCCGAGTGCAACGATCACGTTGACGATGGCGATGACCAGCGAGGCACCGAGTAGCACGCCCAGAATCGGGCGGAACGAGTCGGACAGGTAGTCGAAAAACGCGGCAGCCCGGGCACGGACGGCACTGCCCCACTCGCGGATGGTACGAGGCATGAAGTGACGGGATGTATTGGCTGGGCCGTGACTCTGCTCGGTGTCGGTATCGCGCAATGGTGCGACGTCGTCGGAAAGGTTCGGCGCGGACTGCGCGGGTTGCGTGGGCTGTGTGGATTGCGCTGACTGCGCGGGCTGCGCTGGCTGAGTGGGCTGCATTGACTGAGTGGGTTGCGTTGACTGCGACGCTGACTGCATCACTGCCGATGGCAATTGCGCTGCCGGCATCAATCGCGCCGTCCGCAGCCGAACGATCTGCTCGTACACCGAGGCGACCGCTCCGCCGATGATGACCTGATAACGATTGCCGGCTCGCGGGAATGCACCGAGGACTCCGGGGATGGATTCAAGACCGTGCTGGTTGACATGGCCGGCATCGGCCAGTTCGAAGTGCAGTCGCGTGGCGCAATGGGTCAGGCTGGTAATGTTCGCGGGGCCGCCGACGGCATCGACGATGCGCGCCGCAATCACTGCAGGCGTTGCGTTCGATGCGTTCGCCACGGTTCCTCCTTGCTGCCGTATGCCACTGTGTTCCATTATCGGCGCTGGGTGCCCCAAAAGCACGGCAATGCCGGCAAAGCATCGCGAAACGGCAACTATGCGCTACGGTGCTCCGCGATGGTGTCCCGCCATAATGTTCCGCGATGATGCTTCGCCACACCCGTTCTCCGTATTTGCCGCAGCGCCCATTCCGACATCATTCCACCATGCAGAATCCTGCAATCGTTGTCAAAAATCATCGTTTTTTGCTGCCTATTCGGAGTGTCGCGACTGCGGAAGTCGTATTCTATCTTTCACACACGTTGCGTAGCAGGGTTGTTACTCAAAACGAGGCAAGACCTGGAGCGACGTGGAATTTGCGTATCGTAATATGCGAATTCCACGTTGTTCCAGGTCTTTTTTTGTTTTCGGGCGACTTCAGACAATCGAAGCCTGACCTTGCACGCGGCAGAGGGGCCACGCAACAGGCGCGGTCCGTCAACGGCGAAAGGACAAGGCAATGACGACGACAACGGCATCACCCGTATCGAAACAGACGGCATCCGCGGCGCAGGAAACCAGCGCAACCGGGGCGGCGGCCACCGCAATCGAAACCATCGAAACCGGCGTGGCCGGAGTGGCGGGCGCGGCCACAAACGCGGCAGCCAACGCAATCGAGGACCTCGAAGCCGCCGAATCGCACGGCTTCTCCACGCGCTTCCCGCTCAACAGCGCATTCATCTTCACCTTCGGCGCGCTCGGCGGCATGCTGTTCGGTTTCGACACCGGCATCATCTCCGGCGCCTCCCCGCTTATCGAATCGGACTTCGGCCTGAGCGTCTCTCAGACCGGTTTCATCACCTCCTCGGTGCTGATCGGCTCGTGCGCAGGCGCGCTGTCGATCGGCGCACTGTCTGACCGGTTCGGCCGCAAGAAGCTGCTCATCGTCTCCGCGCTGCTGTTCCTGCTCGGCTCAGGCCTGTGCGCCTCCTCCACCGGATTCGCGATGATGGTGTGCGCCCGCATCATCCTGGGTCTCGCCGTCGGCGCGGCCTCCGCCCTGACCCCGGCGTACTTGGCCGAACTGGCGCCGAAGGAGCGTCGCGGCTCGCTGTCCACGCTGTTCCAGCTCATGGTCACCTTCGGCATTCTGCTGGCCTACGCCTCCAACCTCGGATTCCTGAACCACAACCTCTTCGGCATCCGCGACTGGCGCTGGATGCTCGGTTCGGCGCTGGTGCCGGCCGCCTTGTTGCTGCTCGGCGGCCTGTTGCTGCCCGAATCCCCGCGTTATCTGGTGAACAAGGGCGACACCCGCAACGCCTTCAAAGTGCTTACGCTGATTCGCAAGGACGTGGATCAGACCCAGGTGCAGATTGAGCTGGACGAAATCAAGGCCGTGGCCGCACAGGACACCAAGGGTGGTGTGCGCGAACTGTTCCGTATCGCTCGTCCGGCGCTGGTGGCCGCCATCGGTATCATGCTGTTCCAGCAGCTCGTGGGCATCAACTCGGTGATCTACTTCCTGCCGCAGGTGTTCATCAAGGGCTTCGGCTTCCCTGAAGGCGACGCAATCTGGGTGTCGGTGGGCATCGGCGTGGTGAACTTCGTGAGCACCATCGTGGCCACGCTTATCATGGATCGTTTCCCGCGCAAGGGCGTGCTGATCTTCGGTTCCATCGTGATGACCGTTTCGCTCGCAGTGCTCGCCGTGATGAACTTCGTGGGCGACGTGGCCGTGCTGGCCGTGCCGACGATGATTCTCATCGCTTTCTATATCCTCGGCTTTGCGGTCTCGTGGGGCCCGATCGCCTGGGTGCTTATCGGCGAGATCTTCCCGCTGAGCGTGCGCGGCATCGGCTCCTCCTTCGGCTCGGCGGCGAACTGGCTGGGCAACTTCATCGTCTCCCAGTTCTTCCTCGTGCTGCTCGATGCGTTCGGCAACAATGTGGGCGGCCCGTTCGCGATTTTCGGCGTGTTTTCGGCCCTGTCCATCCCGTTCGTGATGCGCTTGGTGCCCGAGACCAACGGCAAGTCGCTGGAGGAAATCGAGGAGGAAATGACCAAGCGCTAGACAACCGGCACAAAAGTTGACAACTCTTAACATAATCGTACCCAACGTGGCGAAAAAACGTGGCAGAATAGGGAGCATGGTAGCAAACAATGCGGGTCAGCCCGCCACCCCAGCAGATCTGATCAATGTCGATGAGGTTATCGGCAAATACTATGACCTCGTCCCCGATCCCGAAGTCCCCGAGCAGCGTGTCATCTTCGGCACCTCCGGCCACCGCGGATCGTCCCTGAAGACCTCGTTCAACGAGGCCCACATCATCGCCATCTCCCAGGCCATCGCCGAATACCGCAAGAAGGCCGGCGTCACCGGCCCGCTGTACCTCGGCTCCGACACCCACGCGCTGTCCGGCCCGGCCAAGAAGACCGCCATCGAGGTGCTCGTCGCCAACGGCGTGCACGTACGCGTCGATTCCCGTGACGACTTCGTGCCCACCCCGGTGGTCTCCCAGGCCATCCTGACCCACAACCGTGCGGCCGACGGCACCCAGCGTTTCGAGGGCGAGGGCCTCGCCGACGGCATCGTCGTCACGCCGTCCCACAACCCGCCCACCGACGGTGGCTTTAAGTACGACCCCGTCACCGGCGGCCCGGCTCCGGCCGAGACCACCAATGCCATCGCCGCTCGCGCCAACGAGCTGCTCGGCGACTTCAAGTCCATCAAGCGTGTGCCCTACGAGGAGGCCATCAAGTCCGAGTACGTCGAGGGCTTCGACTTCCGCGAGCACTACGTGGACGACCTGGAGAACGTCATCGACTTCGACGTGATCCGCAACTCCGGCGTGCGTCTGGGCATCGATCCGCTCGGCGGCGCTTCCGTGAACTACTGGCCGCTCATCAACGAGAAGTACGGCCTGAACATCGGCGTGGTGCGTCCTGAGGTCGACCCGACCTGGCGCTTCATGACCATCGACCACGACGGCAAGATTCGCATGGACCCGTCTTCCCCGTACGCCATGAAGGGCCTGGTCGACGAGCTCAACGCCGGCGCTTGGGACAAGTACGATCTGGTCGGCGGCACCGACCCGGACGCCGACCGTCACGGCATCGTCTGCCCGAACTGGGGCGTGATGAACCCGAACCACTACATCGCCGTGTGCGTGGAGTACCTGTTCGGCGGCAACCGTCCGGGCTGGCCTGAGGGCGCAGCCGTGGGCAAGACGCTGGTCTCCTCTTCCCTGATCGACCGCGTGGCCGCATCGATCAACGCGAAGGTCATCGAAGTGCCGGTGGGCTTCAAGTGGTTCGTGGACCCGCTGTTCAGCGGCGAAGTCGCCTTCGGCGGCGAGGAGAGCTCCGGCATGAGCTTCCTGCGCAAGGACGGCCGCGTGTGGACCACCGATA
>ENA-OVGQ01001096-OVGQ01001096.1-human-gut-metagenome-genome-assembly--contig:-NODE-1096-length-31474-cov-5.427385_pt1 | contig 31474 bp, 26 predicted proteins | sample MGYA00237774_ERZ505427 | MGnify/ENA primary metagenome ERZ505427 (study PRJEB26158, sample SAMN06016404) | human gut metagenome | biome: human gut; feature: ankylosing spondylitis patient; material... | reverse complement strand
AATCCATCAAGCGCAAGCTAAAAATTTTTGTCGTGTGCTTGACATACGGGTGCCGGAGATCGTGATACCTGATCTGTCTCATTCCCTTTGCCTTGAGCAGTTTCGGAAAACTCTCTGTGACGTAGTGGGGCTTGATCAGATCGCCAATCTCATTGACACATACATACTCAAGATAACATTATTCTTTGCTGGGTCATGCATGAGCAATACATCATCGATATAATGATTGTAACAAGTTCGAGTAACACGAAGTCAAGAGAAAATTTGAGGTGCAGCCATGTATTATACGATCAGGCAGATGGCAGAGATGTTCGAGGTCACGGAACACACTCTGCGGTTCTACACAGATAAGGGATTGCTGCCCTGTGAACGGGATGGCGGAAACCGCCGGGTGTTCAATGAGGAATCCGTCAACTGGATGCAGGGCATCCAATGTCTGAAGGGCTGTGGAGCCTCCATTGAGGACATTCAGGTGTATTGCCGGCTGTGTCTTGCGGAGGAATCCGAGGAAAACCTGCGGGCAAGGTACGCCATTATCCTGAAGCAGTGCGAGGAAGCCTATAAGCGTGTGGAGGAAGCAAAGGCAACCGCAAAATATATGGATGACAAGGCAGCGCAATACGCGGCGCTCCTTGCCGGTCCTGCCCCGGATGATACCAACCCGAAGAACTGGACGGCAGCAAATCGTCCGAAGCACAAAGCAGAGAAACTGTGATGGATACGTCGCACGTTTGTTTTCCTGCTTGATCCCTGCTCTCTCGTGTTCGGATCATGCACGCAGCCGCTGACGCGGCTCGCGGGGGGGCGTTTTGTCTGCTGTGCCGGAAAATTGCGAGGTTCTCACCTCCCTGTAAAAACATTGGGGCTGCAGCGATTTTGTTTCGCTGCAGCCCCGTTATCCGGCATGGACAAACCTGGCCTGAGGGAAGCAGGCCTGTATGCTTATGCCTTTTCTGCGAGAGACTTTCTGTATTTTTCGCTTTCCCAGTTGGCGATGAAGCGCTTTGCCGCTTCTCCCATTGTGGACACGGTATAACCGTTTTCGCGGATCGTATCCATGATGAACGTGACCGCCGTCAGCGTCTCCGCGACGACCTGTGCGTTTTTCTCCTTCATCCGCAGCAGGACTCTGCCGGTCCTGAACTCGACGGAGGCCTCGCCCTCTGCCAGCTCCGGCTTGTTTTCAAACAGTGTGCCGATCAGGAAGACCATCTGATCCGGGTACAGCGGAGACTCGATCAGCGTCCGGTAATCATACCGGCCGCTCTGCAGCGCCTCCGTCAGGGCCGGTGCGTCGACCTCGTAAAGTCCGTCTGCGATGGGCTTTACCGCGACCTTCGGGAAGGAATCTCCTGCCTTGCCGAACTGGGCGGCCAGCCGGCCGTTCGCGTCGGCGTTGATGCGGAGGCATTCGTCCGCGCTGTCGGAGTGGACGATGATCCCGTGGTTCTGCATCAGGATCACAGCCGGGACGCGGCCCGTCGCGTGCTCCACACGCGCAAGCTCACGGCGGATGGCGAACGTCAGATTTGCGCCGGGATCCGTATACGGCACCCAGCCCCAGCTGTAATCCGCACCGGCGAACGCCTTTTCCGCGATCTCGCGGCAGGCGGTCGAGCAGCAGGCGAAGTTCGCGTAGACGCTGTGCGTGTGGCAGACAAATTTGCGCAGGATCGAATGGAAGCCCGCCTCCACGGACGGACGCAGCGTGGGCAGGCCCTCGATCTGCTTTGTGTTTTCCCTGGCAAAGGCCGAGCCCTGCTTCTCCACGTCTGCAAGCTGCTCTGACTCATTGCCGTAGTAGAACCGGCGCAACGCCTCGTAGTCCAGCACCGCGTAGGCCGTCTCCGGCGTGATATCCGACAGGCAGTAGCCGGAGGCCTTGATGCCCATCAGTCCGCCTGCAAGCTTCGCGGACGTGTTGCCGCCGCCGCCCTGCACATAGTCGTTCCGTGCGCCCGCGCACTGCGACATACGGGAAAACGCCTCCAGATCCGCCGCATTCTCTTTGATAAAGGAATTCATATCGTACCTCCCTGTTATGGCTGCGGCCCGGCAAACTGCCGGGCCGCGCTGTGTTTCCTGCTTTTTCTCAGCCCATGGGCTGCGCGATGGTCGTCATGATCCCCAGCGCGCGCTGTCTGGCATCGGCGCGGGAATACTGCACGGCGACCGGCTGCGTCGATTCGACGACAGCGGCATACGGCGTATCCATCGGTACACCGGAGCCGTCCGCGGTTCTGGCCTCATCCATGCGGATGTGGACATTCCGGCGGGCCGGGCAGCGCTGCGGCGCAAGCTGCATGGGCTCGCGGTCTTCAAAATAGAGCGTGATGGTCAGCCCGGCGTCCTGATCGTTCGTGTTGAGCACACAGATGGCCTCGTGGCTCTTGATGGGACCCTCGATGCTTTCCGACGGATAGTACATATCCGAGATCAGCCAGCGGCTGTAAGTCGTTTCCTGCATAGTATCTCCTTATTTCGATTTGCTGTTGGCTTTTTTACGGAGCACATCGACAATGACGGCGATGACAATGATGCTGCCGGTGACCATACGCTGCGGACCGGTCGGGATCAGCAGCAGGTTCATGCCGTTGGCAATGACACCGATGAGCATCGTGCCGATGACCGTGCCGATCAGGCTGCCCTCGCCGCCGCTCATGGACGTACCGCCGATGACGACAGCCGCGATCGCGTTCATTTCATAGCCCTCGGCGTTCGTCGGGACTGCCGAGTCCAGGCGGGACGTCAGCAGCAGCGCCGCGATGCCGCAGCAGAAGCCGGAGAACGTGTACACGATCAGCTTGATGGCCTTGACGTTGATGCCGGAGAGTCTGGCGCACGACTCGTTGCCGCCGACTGCGTAGACATACCGGCCGATGCGGGTGAAATGCAGCACATAGTAGGCCAGGACAAACAGCGCGATCATGATCAGCAGCGCAACGAGCGGAATGCCGCGGACGCGCCCGGAGATCGCGAGGAAGCCTGCGGGCAGCGTATAGATCGGCTGACCGGCTGTGACCGTGTAGGACATACCGCGTGCAAGCTCCATCATGCCGAGCGTCACGATAAACGGCGGCAGGTCAAGCCCGGAGATCAGCACGCCGTTGATGAGGCCAAGCAGGCTGGCGCTCAGGACCGCGATGATAATGGCCGGAGCGACGGGGATGTTCCAGTTCTTCATCATGATGGCGACAAACATACCGGTCAGCGCGGTGATCGAGCCGACGGACAGGTCAATGCCGCCGATCAGGATGACGAAGGTCATGCCGATGGCAATGGTGAAGTTGATGGAGATCTGCTGCAGGATATTCAGCAGGTTGGTCTGCTTCAAAAAGGCCGGGGATGCGATAGCCATAATGACGCACAGAACCAGGAAGGCAAGCAAAATGCCGAGAATATTCAGAGATTTGATACTGCTTTTGAGAGAACGTTTCATCTTTATAGTGTCCTTTCCTGCATCAGACAGCGGCGCTGCCGCCCGTAGCCAGATACATCAGTGATTCCTGCGTGAACTGTCCCTTGCGCTCCTCGCCGGTGATGGCACCGCGGCACATGACGACGATCCGGTCGCAGATGCCCATGAGCTCCGTCATTTCCGAGGAGATCACGATCACGCATTTGCCTGCTGCGGCGATCTCGTTAATAATATTGTATACCTCGACCTTCGCGCCGTTGTAGATACCGAAAGTCGGCTCGTCGAGGAACAGGACCTTCGCGTCCGACATCAGCCACTTGGCAAGAACGATCTTCTGCTGGTTGCCGCCGGAAAGATTGACGACCTTCTGCCGCAGGGACGGCGTTTTGATATGCATCTTTTCCACGTAGTCCTGGCAGCTCTTCTGTTCCCTGCGGAGGTTCAGCTTTCCGCTGCGCACAAAGTCGCGCAGCGCGGCGATGGAGATATTTTCCTTGCAGTCGCGGCAGAGGATCAGGCCCTCTGTCTTGCGGTCCTCGGTGACAAAGCCGATGCCCGCGTTGATCGCGTCAAGCGGCTTGCGGATCACGGCCTCTTTGCCGTCAATGAACACACGGCCCGCATCCTTCGGGTCGATGCCGAAGATGGCCCGCGCCGTCTCCGTCCGGCCTGCGCCGACCAGACCGCAGATCCCGACGACCTCGCCCTTGCGGGCCTCGAAGCTGATGTTGTTCAGGATGCCCTCGCGGCTGATCCCCTCCACGCGGAAGCCGACCTCACCGATGGGACAGTCGCGCTTGGGGAACTGCTCCTTCAGATCGTGTCCGACCATGCCGCGGATGAGATCGTCGATGGTGATATCGCTGACGTTCACGGTCGTGATCGTCTTGCCGTCGCGCATGATGGTGGCGCGGTCCGCGATCTGCATCGTTTCTTCCAGACGGTGCGAGATATAAATGACAGCCACACCTTCGGACTTCAGCTTTGCGATGGTCTTGAAGAGCTTTGCGGTTTCTTTATCGGTCAAAGGCGCGGATGGCTCGTCCATGACGATGACCTTGGCCTGATGATTCAATGCCTTTGCGATCTCGACCATCTGCTGCTGCGCAATGCCGAGACTGCTGATCCTGCTTCTGACGTTGATATCCACCTCCAGCGAATCGATAATGGTCTGCGCGTCGCTGTAGACGTGCTTCCAGTCGATGCACGCGGGGTTTTTCATCGGAAGCGAGCTGAGGAAGATGTTTTCCGCAACGCTCAGCTGCGGAACAAGATTGAGCTCCTGATAGATGATGCTGACGCCAAGCTCCTGCGCCTGTCTCGGCGAGTTGATCTGGACGGGCTGGCCGTCGAAGATGATCTCGCCGGCATCCTTCTTATATGCGCCGGACAGAATTTTCATAAGCGTGGATTTCCCTGCGCCGTTTTCGCCCAGCAGCGCGTGGACCTCGCCGCGCTCAATGCTGAGGCTGACGTTGTCAAGCGCCAGAACGCCCGGGAACCGCTTTGAGATGTCCCGCATTTTCAGTATTTCAGACAATTGGCATTCTCCTATCACACGATGGCGGAAATTTCGATTCAGCGGGGATATGCAGCGCATATCCCCGCTGGAGTATCAGAGTGAGCGATGCGGATTATTCAAAGGTTGCCAGATACGCGTCGACATTGTCCTTGGTGATGACTTCCGTCTCGATCGTGAAGAACTTGTCAACAGTTTCGCCCTTGAGGATCTTGTCGATCATGTTGACGCACTCCTCGCCGGTCTTCAGACCGCCGATGGACAGCGTGCACATCAGGTCGCCGGACTTGACAGCTTCCGCCGCGTTGGGGTTGCCGTCGAAGGAGAAGACGAGCTGCTTGCCGTTGGCCTGCTTGACAGCCTGCACAGCGCCGAGGCTCATTTCGTCGCAGAGGCCGAAGAAGGCGTCGATGTCAACGGACTGCATCATGTTGGCAGCTGCGTTCATGCCCTTTTCACGCTCCCAGTCGCCGCTCTGAGACGCGACAACATGGATGTTGGGGTACTTCTCGGCGACGCGGTCGGAGAAGCCGCCCATACGGGCCGTGGTGTGCTCGGAGGGCAGACCCTCGATGATGGCGACATTGGTTTCGGCGCCGTTCACGACCTCGGCCATGTAATCGGCGACCTTTGCGCCGCCCTCACGCTGGTCATAGGTGACATAGCAGTCGACCTTGCCGTCGGCCAGCTCGTCCTGAACGTTGAACATGACGACGGGGATCCCGGCCTCGTTGGCCTTCTTGACAGCGGTGACGATGGCGTCGGTGTTGATGGCACAGATGATGATGCCGTCAACGCCGCGGGCGATCATGTCCTCAACCAGCTGGACCTGAGAAGCATAGTCGCTCTCGGAGTCGGGTGCGGAGACGAGCAGCTCATAGCCCAGAGCCTCTGCCTGCGGCTTCGCGCCGTTGATGCAGGATGCATAGTACGGAGAGATCATGGCAGGGGGAAGGAATGCGATGGTTTTCTTTTCAGTGGATTCCGTGTTAGTCTCCGCGTTGTCCGCGGGCGCCGTGGTGGAGTCTGTCTTGGTGGTGCCTGCACACGCGGCCATAAGGAAGACCATGCACAGCGCAAGCATCAATGCGAGAACCTTTTTCATTTGTTTTTCCTCCTGATTTTATTAAATGTACAGCCTCTGGCTGCTCATTACGGTGTGTTTTCGCCTCGGGGTGTTTTTATTCTAGCACGCCAAAACCCGTCGAAACTAGTAAAATGCGTTTTAAAGCTGGGCAATTCGTTTTTATCACGTACAAAATCAAGCGCAAATTTTGTCTATATTGCCCAAATACTTACGTTACTTTACTGGATCAGGCAGCGGGTCGTGCCGGTCGTCAGCAGCTCGTCGAACTGCTGCAGCAGCAGCTCCGGCGCCTTGATGTACGAATTGATCGTGTCGCCGCCGCGATGGTTCGTCAGCGTGATATTGTCGAGCGTGAGCAGCTTGTAGTCCTTCGGCAGCGGCTCCATCGGGAACACATCGACCGCCGCGCCCATGATCCAGTGCTCCTTCAGCGCGGTATACAGCGCCTCCATATCGACCAGCACGGCGCGCGCCGTATTGACGAGCACTGCGGTGGGCTTCATCTCGCGCAGCTCCTGCTCGCCGATGATCGGCGGGTCGCCCGCGCCGATGCGCCCGTGCAGGGTAACAAAATCGCTGCGGCGCAGAAGCTCCTCCTTGCTGACCGGCTCGCAGCCGGCTGCTGTGACGGCCTCTGCCGGGACGAACGGGTCGCTGACCAGGATCTTCGCGCCGAAGACCTGCAGCCGCTCGGCGACCAGACGGCCGATGGTGCCGAAGCCGATGATGCCGACGTTTGAGCCGCGCAGCTCCGGAATGGCTGCGGAATCCGGGTATTTCTCGATCCATGTGCCGCTGCGCAGACCGCGGTCGGCGCGCGCGATATTTCTCGATTCCGCGATCATCAGGCCGATGGCGTATTCCGCGACGGCGATGGCGTTGTGCGCCGGGCAGTGGATCACGCTGACGCCGTGCTCGTGTGCGGCCTTCAGGTCGATATTTTCCACGCCTCCGCGTGCCGAGAGGATGTAGCGGAGCTTCGGCGCGGCCTCAAACACCTCGCGCGGGATGGTAAACAGATGGCTGAGAATGACCTCCGCGTCCTTCAGACGCTCCAGCTCCTCCTGCGTGGGCAGGAACGCGCGGGAACCGCCCGTCTCCATCCTGCGCACGACATTGCGGAGCTCGTCGCGCTTTTTCGTCACGTCCCAGTCAAACGAATCATACGCCGTGACCCACGATGCGGACCGGATCGTCTCATCGAAGACCGAGGCCGGGAGAAGAAGATCTCCAACTGCAACTGCTTTCATAATGCTCTGCTCCCCTTTCTGTTCAGCCGGTCGAAAGACCGCCGTTGACATTGATTTTTGCACCCGTGATATATCCGCCCTTGTCCGAGGCAAGGAACACGGCAAGCTCTGCGATATCCGCCGTGTCGCCGAAGCGTCCGAGCGGCGTGGACTGCAGCCATTGCGCCCGGCGTTCCGGCGTCGCGTAGGCGAGCATTTCCGTGTCGATGCGTCCGGGCAGGATCGCGTTGACGGTGATACCGTCCGGCCCCAGCTCCTTTGCAAGGCAATAGGTCAGCCCGAGCAGCGCCGCCTTGGACGCGCCGTAGTGTACGCCGTGCGCGGTGCCGTTGAGCGCCGCCTGCGACGAGAGGTTGATGATGCGTCCGTTTTTGCCGCTTTTTTTGAGATACGGCGCCGCTGCGCGGCAGGCATAGAACGCGCCGTCCAGATTGATGCGCATGACGCGCGACCAGTCCTCATCGGTAATATCCTCGATCAGCGCCTGCGGGAACACGCCCGCGCAGTTCACCAGAATGTCGATGCCGCCCAGCGCCTGCGCGGCCTGCGTCACAAACCGGTCAACATCGGCGGAAACGGAGACATCCGCCTGTACCGCGATGCAGCTGCGCCCCATCGCGGCGATCTCTTCCCGGAGCTGCTCCGCCTCTACGGTGCTTTTCCGGTATGCCAGCGCGACGTCCGCGCCGTTTTCTGCCAGCAGCAGGCAGATCTCCCGGCCGATGCCTCTGGAGCCGCCTGTTACAACTGCTTTGCGTCCTTCCAATAGCTGCATATCTCAGTTTCCTCCTGCCTGATGAAAGCTTGGGAAATCCGGCTTGAGGTGCCGGTACGTGCTGCGGAATAGCTCGAATTTTTCCTGATAGACCGGGATCCATGCCGCGACCGGATCGACCGTCTCGCGGATGCGTACCAGATTGGCCGCCGCCTCCCGGATGGAGGCGAATTCACCCTCCGCGCAGCTCAGCACGGCAAGCATACCGCCCGGCGCACCGTGGCAGGACGCCGGAATTTCGATCGGCATTCCCGCGACGGACGCTTTGATCTGCATCCAGATCCGGCTGTTGACCGAGCCGCCCACCGCGCGCAGCGTCCGCAGCTGCGCGCCGCTGGCTCTGGCCTCGGTGATGTTGTCCATGAGTGCGAAGGCCGCGCCCTCCTCGGCAGCCCTGATGATCTCCGCCTGCGTCGTCGCGCAGGTGATCCCCGCAAGCACGCCCTTTGCGTTCGTATCCCAGATCGGGGCGCGTTCGCCTGCCAGATACGGCAGAAAGATCAGCGGACTCGGCTCCGGGCACTGCGCAAGGATCTGCGCGTCGAGCTTTTTATAAATGGCCGGGTCTGCCCGGTCGCAGAACGTGTCGCGGTACCATTTGAGAACGCCGCCGGTCGTGCTCATGCAGCCGAGCAGCAGGTGCTGCTCCGGGACGACGCTGTACATATACGTCAGATTCGGCGAGGTATGCGGCCTGTCGGAGCCGACGAGCAGCACGGACGAGGTACCGGACATTTCGACCGCGACGCCGTCGGCGGTCACTCCGCCCTCAAGCGCTGCGGCAGCTCCGTCCACGGAGCCTGCCAGAACCTCGGTCCCGGCCCGCAGGCCGGTCTGTGCCGCAGCCTCCTGCGTGACGGTTCCGATCACGTCGACCGGCTGGCTGACCGGCGGGAACAGCTCTGCCGGTACGCCGTAGGGCTGCAGCAGCTCGCTGCTCCAGCAGCGGTGCAGGACGTCATAGCACTGCGTAATACTCGCGTGCGTGGCGTCGAGCGTGAAGCTTCCGGTGAGCCGGAGGTTCAGATAGCCGTTTGCCTGCAGGATCCATCTTGTTTTTTCATAAAGCGCGGGCTGGTTCTGCTTGAACCAGAGAAGCTCACTGTAGACGTAGAACGGATCGGCCTTGTTGCCGGTGATCCGGTAGACTGTCCCGTCGCCGATCCTGCGCCCCATGTCGATGCACTGCGCGTCCGAGCGGCGGTCCATCCAGATCAGCGCGTTTCCGAGCGGCCTGCCAGCCGCGTCCACCGGCAGCATGGTCGGTGCCTGTGAGCTGACGGCGATCCGGCCAATTTCACCCGTGCGCACGCCGGCCTTCGCCGCGGCAGCCTGCAGCGCGAGGATCATGTGCCGCCACCAGAGCTCCGGATCCTGCTCATAGCGGCCCGCGCCGGTGCACAGCGTCTCATATTCGCTGTCCGCTTCCGCCAGTACCGTCATATCCGGCCGTGCGATCATGCATTTGACATTGGACGTACCGATATCGACCGCCAGAATATACTCGCTCATCGCCGCCCTCCTTTTATACGATTCCGGAATCTTGCCATTCAGCAAAATGCACATAAATAATTTTGCATTTTTGTACACCATGCAGAAATCGAGAATTTTCCGGGTGAATTTGCGTGAAATTCGAACATTTTTCGTCGCAATACATTTATATTGATATTGCAGGCCTATACCAGAAAGCAAAAATAATTCTGTATTTATTTCATTTCCTGTGATATTCTAAACTATATACCACTTCATTCTGTTTGTCATCCATTTATCTTGTTCTATTATTACAGTATATTGACATAGGTGGTCAAAATGGCTATACAAGTTTTGGAATATCATCACGGGCTTGAGCCGCAGTCCGTCTGGCGCATGGTCAACTCCAACCAGTTTGCCCCCGTCGCCATGCCGGAAAAGTCCATCCCCTATGTGCAGGAGCTGGGCGATTTCTACGCGTCATCCAGCTTTTACACGAAGCGGCACTCGCTCGTTTCCTATCTGCTCAAATACACCGTCAGCGGCGAGGGCGTTCTGGAATACGGCGACAGCCGCTATACCCTGCGCGCCGACGACGTGTTCTGGATCGACTGCCAGAAGCAGCAGTACTACTATACAGCGCCAGACACCGGCCACTGGCACGTGCTCTGGATGCACTTCTGGGGCGAAGCGTGCGCGCGGTATTACGAGCTGTTCATGCTGCAGAACAAGGGCTCGCCCGTCGTCTCGCTTGCGGGCGACACGCAGGTGCAGTCGCAGCTCAAGGGGCTTCTGGCCTCCTATTCCCAGCAGGGCGCCAACGTCATGCGTGACATTCAGGCCTCCGGCACGATCTCCAGCATTCTGATCTCCTGCATCAGCGCCACCATGCAGAAGAGCTTCAACGCCACGCCGCAGCTCATCGTACAGGCCCGCGACTATATCTCGCAGCATTTCTGCGAGGATCTTTCGCTCGACCGGCTCAGCCATGTGCTCGGCATCAATAAATATTACTTTGTCCGCCTGTTCAAAAGCAGCACCGGCTACACGCCGAACGAGTATATCATCATGGAGCGCATCAACCACGCCAAGGAGCTTCTGCGCTCGACAGACCTGACGATCAACGAGGTCGCCGACGAGGTCGGCTTCCACAACCCCGGCCATTTCATCAATCTGTTCAAGCGTTCGCTCGGCATGACGCCGGGGATGTACCGCTCCTTCTGGGGCCAGGGTCAGCGCCGCAAGCTGGAGGGCAGCGTCTGAACGCACAAAACCCCCAACCAGCCGGGCTGGTTGGGGGCTGCTTATGACGGATCGCCTTTTATGCGAATTTATTTCCCAGCGTTTCTGATCGCGGCCTGCGCGGCGGCAAGTCTTGCGATGGGGACGCGGAACGGGCTGCAGGAGACGTAGGTCAGGCCGATCTTGTGGCAGAATTCGACCGTGGACGGGTCGCCGCCCTGCTCGCCGCAGATGCCGAGCTTGATGTCCGGGCGGGTCTGACGGCCCAGCTCCGCCGCCATCTTGACGAGGCGGCCGACGCCTGCCTGATCGAGCTTGGAGAACGGGTCGGATTCGTAGATCTTGCGGTCGTAGTAGGACGCAAGGAACTTGCCCGCGTCGTCACGGGAGAAGCCGAAGGTCATCTGCGTCAGATCGTTCGTGCCGAAGGAGAAGAACTCTGCCTCGTTGGCAATGGCGTCGGCGGTCAGCGCGGCGCGCGGGATCTCGATCATGGTGCCGACCTTGTAGGTCATGTCGGAACCGGCTTCCTTGATGATCTTCTTCGCAGTCTTGTCGATGACGGACTTGACGAAGGCCAGCTCCTTCTCCTCGCCGACCAGCGGGACCATGATCTCCGGCGTGATCTTCCATGCCGGACGGCGGCTGCGGACAGCCAGCGCGGCCTTGATGATCGCGGCGGTCTGCATCTTGGCGATCTCCGGGAAGGTGACGTCCAGACGGCAGCCGCGGTGGCCCATCATGGGGTTGAACTCGTGCAGGGAGGAAATGACCTGATTCAGATGCTCGACGGTCAGGTCCATTTCCTTGGCCAGCGCCTCGATATCCTTCGGGTCGGTCGGGACGAACTCATGCAGAGGCGGGTCGAGCAGACGGATGGTGACCGGGCGGCCCTTCATGGCCTCATAGATAGCCTCAAAGTCGGCCTGCTGGATCGGCTCGAGCTTGGCCAGCGCCCGTTCGCGCTGCTCAGACGTTTCGGAGACGATCATCTCACGCATGGCCTTGATGCGGTCAGCCTCGAAGAACATATGCTCGGTACGGCACAGTCCGATGCCCTCTGCGCCGAAGGCGGCTGCCTGCCGCGCGTCGTGCGGGGTGTCGGCGTTCGTGCGGACCTGCAGACGGCGGAACTTGTCGGCCCAGCTCATCAGGCGGTCGAAATCGCCGGAGATGGTCGCGGCAGCCGTCTTGATCTTCTCGCCGTAAATATTGCCGGTGGAGCCGTCGATGGAGATCCAGTCGCCTTCCTTATAGGTCTTGCCGGAAAGCTCAAAGGTTCTGGCTTCCTCGTTCATCTTGATGGCGCCGCAGCCGGAGACGCAGCAGGTGCCCATGCCGCGGGCGACGACAGCCGCGTGGGAGGTCATGCCGCCGCGGACGGTCAGGACGCCCTGCGCGTAGTGCATACCCTCGATATCCTCGGGCGAGGTCTCCAGACGGACAAGCACGACCTTATGACCGTTCTTGGCCCAGTCTGTTGCTTTCTCGGCGGAGAAAACGATCTGACCGCAGGCAGCGCCCGGAGACGCGGCGAGGCCCGTGCCGACGACCTTGGCCTTCTTCAGGGCGGCAGGATCGAACGTCGGGTGCAGGAGAGAATCGAGGCTCTTCGGGTCGATCATGGCGACGGCCTCTTCCTCGGTGATCATGCCCTCGTCCACGAGATCGCAGGCGATCTTCATCGCGGCGGCAGCGGTGCGCTTGCCGTTGCGGGTCTGGAGCATGTAGAGCTTCTTGTCCTCAATGGTGAACTCCATATCCTGCATATCGCGGTAGTGATATTCGAGCTTGGCGCAGATATCGGTAAACTGCTTATATGCCTCGGGCATGACCTCGGCCAGCTGGTCGATGGTCTGCGGGGTGCGGACGCCGGCCACGACGTCTTCACCCTGCGCGTTCATCAGGAACTCGCCGAACAGCTTCTTTTCGCCGGTGGCGGGGTTGCGGGTAAACGCGACGCCCGTGCCGGAGGTATCGCCGGTGTTGCCGAAGACCATGGACTGGACGTTGACGGCGGTACCCCAGTCGGAGGGGATGTCGTTCATGCGGCGGTAGTAGATCGCGCGGGGATTGTCCCAGGAGCGGAAGACGGCCTTGATGGCGCCCATCAGCTGCATTTTCGGGTCCTGCGGGAATTCCTCGCCGAGCTTGTCCTTGTATTCGGCCTTGAACTTCTCAGCCAGCTCCTTGAGATCGTTGGCGTCGAGCTCGGTGTCGAGCTTCACGCCCTTCTTTTCCTTCATCTCGTCGATGAGCTGCTCAAAATACTTCTTGCCGACCTCCATGACAACGTCGGAGTACATCTGGATGAAGCGGCGGTAGGAGTCGTATGCAAAGCGGGGATTATTGGTCTTCTTGGCGAAAGCGACGACGACCTCGTCGTTCAGGCCAAGGTTCAGGATGGTGTCCATCATGCCGGGCATGGAAGCGCGTGCGCCGGAGCGGACGGAGACGAGCAGCGGGTTGTACAGATCACCGAACTTCTTGCCGGTCATCTCCTCGAGCTTTTCGACGTACTCCATGATCTCGGCCTCGATCTCGGCGTTGATCTGGTGGTCGTCCTTATAATACTGTGTGCAGGCCTCGGTCGTGATGGTGAAGCCCTGCGGGACCGGCATGCCGAGGTTGGTCATTTCGGCCAGGTTCGCGCCCTTGCCGCCGAGCAGCTCGCGCATTTTGCCGTTGCCCTCGGAGAAAAGATAGACGTACTTGTGAGACATTTGGTAAACCCCTTTCCAGTGTTGCGGCTGGTCGCCCTTTGCGCCGCCGCCATGTCATTTTTTATCCTTCAGATTCTTCAGACAAATACATACTATACCATATTTCCGGGGGTTTGCAATCTAAAAAGTTTTTATTTTCTCTAAAAAAATGTCAGATTTCGAGACAGCCTGCACCTGAAAAACTGGCAAAAGTGCCATATCAGCGGCAAGAGAGCGCAATATCAGAAATCATATTGTAAAAAACATTCATGATTTGCAGCGATTTCCTGATCCGCACGTGCAAAGCCCGCAGCCGGGCGTTATCCGGCTGCGGGCGGCTTTGCCTTGGGGATGCGGATGGTCAGGACGATTTCGCGGTCTGTCTCCTGCCGGTCGCGGCTGGCGCTGACGCCAGCCGCGCGGACGAGATCAAGCTGATGGTCGATGGAGTTTAGGAACACACGCACGTCGCGCAGGACAAACGTGCCGAGCTCGCGCCGCTGCGGCGCTTTGGGCGCGAGCCGCGCATCGATGTACTGCTCCGTTTTTGCGACCGTCCACTCTCCCTGGACGATCAGGCCGATCACGCGCAGGCGCTCTTCCTCGTCCGGCAGGCGCAGAAGCGCGCGGGCATGGCGCTCGGTCAGGTGATGCTCACGCAGCGCCTGCAGAACGGACGGCGGATGGCGCAGGATGCGCAGCTTGTTGGCAACGGCGGACTGGCTCTTGCCGATGCGGCGGGCAGCCTGCTCCTGGCTCAGATGGTACTGCTGCATGAGCTTTTGCAGGCCCTCGGCCTCCTCGATGTAATCCAGATCGCGCCGCTGCAGATTTTCCACCAGCGCCAGCATCCCGGACGCCTCCTCGTCCACGTCCGCAAGCAGGCACGGGACCTCCGTCAGTCCGGCCAGCCGCGCTGCGCGCAGGCGGCGCTCTCCCGCCACCAGCTCATACGCACCGCCCGCCTTGCGGACGGTCAGCGGCTGCAAAACGCCGTACTGCCGGATGCTCCCGGCCAGCTCCTGCAGGCCGCCGGTATCAAAATGCTTGCGCGGCTGCATGGGATTGGGCCGGATCCGCGCTGTCGGCAGATACAGGACCCGGCCAGACCCCAGTACCGACGGACTTCTCGTCTTTGGCATAGCTTCTCTCCTCTGCAAGGACTTCTGACACCTCTATAGTAGGACAAGCCAGGCGCAAAAACGCGCGAAAAACGGACGCCCGCCACAATAAATTGTGGCGGGAAATCGCCAGGAAACACAAGATGTGGACAACCGTGTGGAAATTGTGGAGAACCTGCCGAATCGTGCCGCATAAACCCCGCCGCCTGCCGTTATTTATAAAAAGAATAACGATACGGCGGCACATTCCTTGCAACATGCAAAAAAATATTGTATAATGATAAAAGATTTTTAGGAATTATGTCCCGTGGCCGGGAAACTTCGGAATTACGGTGGCCATGTGCCGAGAACAGCTACGGCTGTGACGTGAGAGCCGAGATTCAAATGAAGGGAGTTTTTTGCCATGGCCGTATTTTTTGTAAACGGAACGGAAGTCACGGTGGAGAAGAATCAGCGCCTGCTGCGCTATCTGCGCGACACGCTGCACCTGACAAGCGTCAAGGACGGCTGTTCGGAGGGCGCCTGCGGCGCGTGCACTGTGCTCATTGACGGCGAACCCATCCGCGCCTGCACACCGTTCACCGATTCGCTGGCGGGCCGTCACGTCATCACCGTCGAGGGTCTGACGGATGAAGAAAAGAGGCTCTACACCTACGCCTACGGCGAGGCCGGAGCCGTGCAGTGCGGCTTCTGTATTCCGGGTATGGTGCTGTGCACAAAGGCGCTGCTCGACCGGAACCTGAACCCGACAGACGATCAGATCCGCTATGCCCTGCGCAACAATTACTGCCGCTGCACGGGCTATGTGAAGATCATGGACGCTGTGCGTCTGGCAGCGAAATGCCGCCGCGAGGGCGTGATCCCCGAAGCGTCGGAAAACGACTGGAAGCTCGGTTCGAGCGTCCACCGCATCGACGTGGAGGAAAAGGTGCTGGGCTACGGCAAGTATCCAGACGACTGGTACCTGCCCGATATGTGCTACGGCTCCGCCGTCCGCAGCCAGTACCCGCGGGCCAGAGTCCTCGCCATCGACGCTTCGAAGGCGGAGGCGCTGCCCGGCGTCGTGCGCGTCATTACGGCGGCAGATATCCCCGGCGAAAACAAGGTCGGCCATTTGAAGCACGACCAGTATTCGCTCATCCCCATCGGCGGGCTGACGCATTATCTGGGCGACGCGATCGCGCTTGTGGTCGCGGAAACGCCGGAAATTCTGGAAAAGGCGAAGAAGCTCGTAAAAGTAACCTACGAACCGCTGCCCGCCGTCCATAACCCGCCTGAGGCATGGGCGGAGAACGCGCCGCGTGTATTTGACGAGGAAGAATCGAACGTGCAGGCGTATAAGCATATCGCGCGCGGCGACGCGGATACGGCCATCAAAAACTCCAAATACGTCATTTCCCAGCATTTCGAGACGCCGTGGACGGAGCACGCGTTTCTGGAGCCGGAATGCGCCGTCTCGTACATCGACCCGGATGGCTATGTGATGGTGCTTTCGACCGACCAGTCCTCGCACACAACGCTGCACGAGTGCAAGCTCCTGCTCGGCTCTGACAAGGTCCGCGTGCAGAACCAGCTCGTCGGCGGCGGCTTCGGCGGAAAAGAAGACATGAGCGTCCAGCATCATGCCGCGCTCATCACGTACTTGACCGGCAGGACCGTCAAGGTCAAGCTCACGCGGCCCGAATCCCTGCTCATCCATCCCAAGCGCCACCCGTTCTGGATGGACTTCACCATGGGCTGCGACGAAAACGGCATCATTCAGGGCGTCAAGGCCAAGGTCTATTCCGACACCGGCGCGTTCGCCTCTCTGGGCGGCCCGGTGCTTGAGCGTGCGTGTACGCACGCAGCCGGCCCCTATAACTATCAGAATTTCGAGATCGAAGGCACGGCCTACTATACCAACAACCCGCCCGCGGGCGCGTTCCGCGGCTTCGGCGTCACGCAGACGTGCTTCGCCACCGAGACGCTTCTGAACGAAATGGCCGACAAGGTCGGCATCACCCCGTGGGAGATCCGTTACCGCAACGCCATTCGGCCCGGGCAGGAGCTGCCGAACGGCCAGATTGTCGGCGCGGAAACGGGCCTTGTTGAAACGCTGGAGGCGGTCAAGCCGTATTATGACGAGGCCATGAAACTGGGCAAGCCCGTCGGCATCGCCTGCGCGATGAAAAACGCGGGCGTCGGCGTCGGCATCCCCGACTGGGGCCGCTGCAAGCTGATCGTGGAAGACGACGCAAAGGTGCATATCTACGCGGGCGCTTCGTGCATCGGCCAGGGCGTCGGCACGGTGCTCGTGCAGATGATCGTCACGAATACGCCGCTGACGCGCGGCGATATCGTCTATGAGCGCTCGAACACCTGGATCGCACCGGATTCCGGCGATACCTCCGGCTCCCGCCAGACGCTCGTGACAGGCGAAGCGTGCAGACGGGCCTGCGAAAAGCTCGCCGCAGCGCTGGAGACCCATACGCTTGCGGAGCTTGCCGGTCAGGAATTCTACGGCGAGTATCTTGCAAAGACCGATAAGCTCGGCGCGGACGTGCCGCATCCTGTTTCGCACGTGGCCTACGGCTACGCCACGCAGATGTGCGTCGTCGACAAGAAGACCGGAAAGGTCGAATCGCTTGTCGCCGCGCATGACGTCGGCAAGGCCGTCAACCCCCGCTCGTGCGAAGGCCAGATCGAGGGCGGCGTCGTCATGAGCATGGGCTATGCCCTGCGTGAGCAGTATCCGATTGACGGCAACTGCAAGCCCATCGAAAAATACGGCGAGCTCGGCCTGTTCCGGGCGCATGAGATCCCGAAGATCGTGCCCATCGTGGTCGATAAGCCGGGGCTCGACGTTGCCTGCGGTGCCATCGGCATCGGCGAGATCACGTCGATCCCCACCGCGCCCGCCATTGCCGACGCCTATTTCCGCTATGACGGTGAGCGCCGCACAAAGCTCCCGCTTGCCAACACGCCGTATGAAAGGAGGGGAAAGTAAGATGGCTGTCAAAAAACGCTTCCCCTATAAGGCGGCCTTTGTCGCCTGCAATGGCGGCTGCCGCGCCACGGCAGAGTGCCAGTACGGCTGCGTCGGCTGCGAGCTGTGCGTGAACGTATGCAAATTCGAGGCCATCGCCCTGAATGAATACGGCGTGGCCGAGGTCGACGAGGACAAGTGCATCGCCTGCGGCAAATGCGTGCGCGAATGCCCGCGTGAGCTCATCCGCATCCACGAATGCGCGAACCCCGTCGCCGTCAAGTGCTCCAACAAAGACCCCGGCAAGGACGCGCGGAGGATGTGTCAGGTCAGCTGCATCGGCTGCGGCATCTGTCAGAAGGTCTGCCCGGCCGGCGCGATCACCGTGACGGACAATCTTTCCCACATCGACGAGTCCGTCTGCCTGTCCTGTGGCCAGTGCGCCGTCAAATGCCCCCGCCATGCGATCTGCGACCTGCGCGGGATCCTGACGGAAAAACGGTAAAAACACATAAAAAGGCTGCCGACCGGCAGCCTTTTTCATATTCAAAGCTCCCCGATAAATTCCAGCACGCATTCGCGCAGGCGTGCGATGCTCTCCGGCAGATGGCCGCCCGGGCGCAGGCCCATGCCGAGTTCGCGGCTGACGCTCGGGCTGACCGGGAGCGTCTTCACACCGTTCAGCTTGCCGCGGAGCATCATCTCCGCCATCATCGAGATTCCAAGCCCCTTGCCGACCATGCGGATGACCGTCTCGTCGTCGACGTGGCAGGGGCGGATGACAGGCTTCACGCCGTATTTCCGGAACGCCGCGCCCACGTCGATATCGAACCGGCCATAGGGCATCAGGAAGTCCCGACCCTCGAATTCCGTGATTGGGAACGTCTCGCGGTCGTCCGTAGGATAATCCGCCGGTAAAATGGCGTACATCGCGTCGTTGTGCAGCGGCGTCCAGTCGCAGGCGAAGGCGCTCTGCCGCGCAGCGAAGATCACGTCTGTGCGCCACGCCTCAAGCAGCTCGAACGGCTCGAGTTCATGGTCGACCGTCCGCAGATCGACGTCGATGTGCGGGCAGACGCGCCGGAACCGGTAGAGGATCTCCGGCATCCAGCGCATGGCGATGCTGGCATAGGCCGCGACGCGGATGGTCTGCGCCGATTTTTCCGTGATCGCGGAGATCTGGTTCTCCAGCCGCGCGTTTGCGCGCAGAAATTCGCGGATGGCGGGCATGAGCGCATTGCCCTCCTCGGTCAGGGCAATGCCGCTGTGGTCGCGCTGCACCAGCGTCAGACCGATCTCCCGTTCCAGACTGTCGACCAGATGCGTCAGCCCCGACTGCGTATAGCCGACGACCTCCGCCGCTCTGGAAAGACTGCCGAGATCAACGGCTGTCATTAAAATTTCAAGCTTTCTGCTGTCCATGCGCCGCTCCTTTCCGGGTGGATATGACAAGGGATATGATAAACCGTCATAGAACCATTATAATCACGCGCTTCCATTTTGCAAGCCCTGCGTTTACAATCGGTTCATAAATTAAAGGAGCGCACACAAAATGACGACAAAAAAACTGACGCGCAGACAGCGCATTCTGGTCGCGACGACCCTGTTCGGTATGTTCTTCGGCGCAGGCAACCTTATTTTCCCCGTCCACCTCGGTCAGATGGCGGGCAGCAATGTGATCCCGGCCATCATCGGCTTTATTATCACCGCCGTCGGCATTCCCATCTTTGGCGTCGCCGCCATCGGCGTGACGCACTCGGACGGCTTGCAGACGCTCTCCGGCAAGGTCGGCAAGGGCTACGGCATTTTCTTCACGTGCCTGCTCTATCTGACCATCGGCCCGCTGTTCGCCATTCCCAGATGCGCGACCGTCTCGTTTACGACCGGCGTTTCTCCGATGCTCCCGGAGACTGCGCAGCCGCTGGCGCTGCTGCTGTTCTCCGCCGTCTTCTTCGCGTTCGTGCTGTTCTTCTCACTGCGTCCGGGCAAGATCACGGTCTGGATCGGCAAGATCATCAATCCCGTCTTCCTGCTGTTTCTGGCCGTGCTCGTGATCGCGGCGCTGCTGAAGCCCGGCGCGTCCATCTCGGACGTGGCCCCGACCGAGCCTTACGCCACCAAAACAAGCGCGTTCTTCTCCTCGTTCATCGAGGGCTACGGCACCATGGACGCCATCGCGGGTCTTGCCTTCGGCATTGTGGTCATCGATGTCATCCGCCGCATGGGCGTTGACAATGACGACGCGGTCGCCGTCGATGTGCTGGGTTCCGGCGTGCTGACTGGGCTTCTCATGGCGGTCATTTACGTCGTTACGATCCTCATGGGCACGCAGTCGCGCGGGCTGTTTGAGATCTCCGACAACGGCGGCATCGCCCTGACGCAGATCGCGGGGCATTACTTCGGCGGCGTCGGCCAGATCATTCTCGCCGTCACCATTACCTTCGCCTGTCTCAAAACCTCCATCGGCCTCGTGACCTCCTGCTCGGAAACGTTCGTCAAGATGACGCACGGGAAAATTTCCTATAAGCTCTGGGCGATTTTGTTCACGCTGTTCTCCTTCGCCGTCTCCAACGTGGGCCTGAGTGCGATCATCGAGTATTCCATCCCCGTGCTCATGCTCATCTATCCGCCCGCCATCGCACTGATCATTTTGGCCTTCGCGGGCAAGCTCTTCCGGCACGACCGCGCCGTGTATCTTTCGACCATGATCTTCACGTGGGCTGCGGCGATCTTCGACTTTTTCAAGACGCTGCCCGCCGGTGTGCGGACGGCCCTGCGGCTCGACGCGCCGGTCGAGCTGGCGAAACGGTATCTGCCGCTGTTCGACCTGAACCTCGGCTGGCTGCTCCCGGCTGTTGCCGGCTTTGTCATCGGCATGGCGATCCATCTTTCCAGACGCGGCCGCGCAAAATAATTGGCACAAACAGAAATTCCGTGAAGAACCGAAACTTGTACCGGTTCTTCACGGATTTTTGATTAGGGTGTATCTGAAAACTCATGATGTGACCGGCAGCGAGGGATTTTTGCGTTGCGCAAGACATTTTTTCGCAGGAATACTGACGTATTTCAAGGAAAAATGACGCGGCGCACCGCAAAAAGGCCCGCTGTCCGGGTGCGTTGGGAGTTTTCAGATACACCCTAGCGTCTCAGCGGATGGTCACAAGCTCGTAGGCATCCTGGCCGATGCCGAGCTTTTTGCCGTGCTCGATCAGATCCTGCCAGTGCGTGTTGTCATGCGCGGCATGGAAGCGGTCGCAGTCGTGCTCGTGCTTCAGATCGGTGATGGCGCTGTTTGGAAGAACCGGCTGACGGTTGATAGCCTCGGCGCAGGCCAGATCCAGCGCGACGGGGTCGGCGGATGCGAACATGCCGACGTCCGGGACAATGGGGACGTCGTTTTCCGGGTGGCAGTCGCAGTTCGGCGAGACGTCGCGGACGATATTGATGCAGTAGCTGGGGCGTCCGTCCAGCACGGCCTTGGCGTATTCCGCAATCTTGCAGTTGAGGAGCCTGACACTGGCTTGGAAAGTCGGATGGATGGCGTCCTTGGGACAGACCGCGATGCAGCGGCCGCAGCCGACGCAGTTGTTCTGATCGATCCGGCACTTTTTGTTTTCGATCTGCGGGCCGTTGTGCGCGCAGATCTTCGCGCAGGCGCCGCAGCCGACGCACAGGTCTGTTTCGACATACGGCTTGCCGTCGGCGTGCATGGCCATCTTGCCCGCACGCGAGCCGCAGCCCATGCCGATGTTCTTGAGCGCGCCGCCGAAGCCCGCTTCCTCATGGCCCTTGAAGTGTGCCAGTGAGATCACGATATCCGCGTCCATCACGGCCCGGCCGATACGGGCGGTCTTGCAGTATTCGCCGCCCGCGACGGGGACTTCAATATCGTCCGAGCCCTTCAGGCCGTCGGCGATGATAACATGACAGCCGGTGGAGAACGGGGAATAGCCGTTTAAGTACGCGGTGTCCATATGCTCGAGCGCGTTTTTGCGGCTGCCGACATAGAGCGTGTTGCAGTCTGTGATGAAGGGCCTGCCGCCGCGTTCCTTGATGAAGTCGGCGACGACCTTGGCATAGTTCGCGCGCAGAAACGACAGGTTGCCGAGCTCACCGAAGTGCAGCTTGATGGCGACGAACTTGCCGTCAAAGTCGATTTGGGAAAACTCTGATTTTTCCAGCAGCTTCCGAAGCTTATCGAGCTGGCTCACGCCGTTGCGGCAGCGGAAATCGGTAAAATAAACCTTGGATGCAGGCATAAAGGTGTCCTCCTTTTATTGTTTTTTTATCATACCGCACCCGCCGGATTTTGTCAACGCAGACACTCAAGGGATGGAAAACAGGTAATTCTGCAGGCTGAACCCCGCTGCAAAGGGCCGCATGAAGTTCCAGTAGCCAAGCCCCAGCAGGCCATATTCCGTCAACAGTCCGAACTTTGCCAGCGCACTGCGCGCGTCCTCGAACCAGACCTCGTGCGGCTGTCCGGCCTCGTCCAGATAGGTGAAATACGGCGTCTGCGCCTGCTCGTCAAACTGAATCTCCGCACCATACTGCGCCGCAAGCAGCGGGGCGGCCTCGTTCCCGATGGACTGCGCCCGCGTCGCCCCCGCCGTGAACGGCAGCGTCCAGTCATAAGCATAGTTCGGGAACCCCAGCAGAATCTTTCCCGGCTCCATCTGCGTCAGCGCAAACTCCACCACCCGCCGCACCGCCCCAATCGGCGCCACCGCCATCGGCGGGCCATAGGTGTAGCCCCATTCATAAGTCATCAGTAGAACTGCGTCGCAGGCGGAGGCGACAGCGGCGTAGTCGTAGCCCTCATAGAGAGTGCCGGGCTGATCGGCAGAGGTTTTGGGCGCAAGGGCGGCGATGAGCGGCAGGCCGTAGGGCGCAAGCAGCCCGTGCAGACGCGAGAGGAACTGCGCGTATGCCTCTGCCAGCTCCCGGCCCAGATATTCAAAGTCCACGTCCAGGCCCATATAGCCCTTTTCCTGCATCTTTTGCAGCACCGCCTCGGCAAGCGTCTGCTGAAGCGCTTCGCTTCGCAGCACGACCGCCGCCTGCGCAGCGGAAAAGGTTCCGGCTGCCGTCAGCGTCGACAGGTGCAGAAACGGCCGCACGCCGTACTCCCCTGCCAGCGCAAGCAGCCGCTCGTCGTCCATCGGCATGAGCGCGCCCTCCGGCGTGAAGCCGTAGGTAAACGGCATCAGCGCCCCGGCAAACGGCAGAATGCCGCGCAAAACGGATTCCTGCACATACGGATACGCGTACCCGCCGACAAACGCGCTGCGCGTCCGGCTCTGCTCCAGCTGCGTCACGAGAACCTGCCCCGGATAGAGCTGGTCGGAGCCGGACAGGTTCGGGTTCATCCGGAATAGCGACAGCACATCCGTCCCGGACGAGGCCGCGATGGACGACAGCGCATCCCCCGCCCGGACGGTCACAGTCCGTTCCGGGTACAGGACAAGCAAACTCTGCCCCACGGCCAGCCGGTACGGCTCCCGCAGGCCGTTATAGCGCGCAAGGAACCCCGGCGCGAGAGAAAGCGCCCGGCCGATGGAATACAGCGTATCACCGGGCTTTACCACATAGATCTGCATAGGATCACCTCGCAAAACCCTATGCGCCGGGCCGCGCTTGTGTTCCGGTATTTTATATGGTATAAATATTGTGGAAAAATCGGAAATACTAAGGAGTATGTACCATGAAACCGGAAGAACTCGGCGCATGGCAGGCGCTTTTGCAGGAGGAATTCGAAAAGCCGTACTGGCAGACGATCTCGGAGCGGGTGGACACGGCCTACGCCGCGTCGGCGGTCTATCCGCCGCGCGAGGCGCTGTTTGCTGCTTTCCGGCTCACGCCGCCGGAGGCGGTACGGGCCGTGATTCTGGGGCAGGACCCGTATCACGAGCCGGGGCAGGCCAACGGGCTGGCGTTCTCCGTGAATCCGGGCGTGAAGCTGCCGCCGTCGCTGCGCAATATTTTTGCGGAGCTGCAATCAGACTGCGATATCACGCCGCCGGACAGCGGCGATCTGACCACGTGGGCAAGGCAGGGCGTGTTCCTGCTCAACAGCAGCCTGAGCGTGGAGGCAGGAAAGGCCGCAAGCCACAAGGATTTCGGCTGGCAGATGTTTACAGACGCGGTCGTGCAGCGGCTGGCCGCGCTGCCGCAGCCGGTGGCGTTCGTCCTCTGGGGCGCGCACGCGCAGAAAAAAGCCGTGATCGCGGCCCGCAGCCCCTATCCGCGCCTCGTCCTGCAGGCCCCGCACCCAAGCCCCCTGAGCGCCTATCGGGGCTTTTTCGGCAGCAGGCCGTTTTCGCAGATCAATGCGTTTCTCGCGCAGCACGGTCAGAAGCAGATCGACTGGCAGCCATAAGGACGGCAAATCAGCCAAATTTTATGCGCAGCAAAAAGAAATTTTTTCGTAAAAAACCTTATTTTTTTCTGAAAAACAGTTGAAATCTGCGATGTTCTGTCATAGAATATGCTTGCTTGCCGCAAAGCGGCGGACAGGGAGTTTTTTCGTATGCTGCATATTGTACTGGTAGAACCTGAAATTCCGGCCAACACCGGGAATATCGCGCGTACCTGCGCCGCGACGGGCAGCGTCCTGCATCTGGTAAAGCCGCTGGGCTTCGATATTTCGGACAAGGCCGTGAAGCGTGCCGGGCTTGATTACTGGCATCTGGTCGACGTGCGCGTGTATGAGGATCTGGAGGAGTTCTTTGCAAAGAACCAGCCTGCCTGTATGCGCCTGTTCTCGACCAAGGCTCCCCGCCGCTACGACGAGGCCGATTACCCTGACGGGACGTATCTGTTCTTCGGAAAGGAAACGAAGGGCCTGCCGGAGGAGTTTCTGGCTGCGCATTACGACAGCTGCGTCCGCATTCCCATCCGTGCGGAGGCACGGAGCCTCAACCTCAGCAATTCCGCCGCCGTCGGCGTATTTGAGGCGCTGCGGCAGCAGGATTTCCCGCATCTGAAGACCGAAGGAAAAATGGCAGACTGGAACCCGTAAACAAAGCGGGCCACACCCGCGATCAAATAAGGAGGAACTACTATGAACTACAACAAAAAGTCTGTTGAAGATATCGACGTCGCCGGCAAGCGCGTGCTCTGCCGCTGCGACTTTAACGTCCCCACCAAGGACGGCAGGATCACGAGCGACAAGCGCATCGTCGCCGCGCTGCCGACCATCCAGTATCTTGTGAAGCACGGCGCCCGCGTCATCCTCTGCTCCCACATGGGCAAGCCCAAGGGCGAGGTCAAGCCTGAGCTGAGCCTGCAGGTCGTGGCCGAGCGCCTGTCCGAGCTTCTGGGCCAGCCGGTCAAGATGGCAAAGGACGTTGTAGGCGAGAGCGCACAGTCGCTGGCCGCTTCCTTAAAGGACGGCGAGGTCATGCTGCTTGAGAACACCCGCTTTGAAAAGGGCGAGACGAAGAACGACCCCGAGCTTTCCAAGAAGCTTGCCTCCATGGCTGATATTTTTGTCAACGACGCCTTCGGCACCGCGCACCGCGCGCACGCCTCCACGGCCGGTGTTGCAGATTACCTGCCCGCCGTCTGCGGCTATCTGGTGCAGAAGGAAGTCTCCATCATGGGCAAGGCCCTTGCCGATCCGGAGCGTCCGTTTGTCGCGATTCTCGGCGGCGCAAAGGTTTCCGACAAGCTGAACGTCATCAATAACCTGCTTGAGAAGGTCGACACGCTCATTATCGGCGGCGGCATGGCCTATACGTTTGTCGCGGCCAAGGGCTACGGCATCGGCAAGAGCCTGTTTGACGCGGAGAAGGTCGATTACTGCAAGGACATGATGAAAAAGGCCGAGGAAAAGGGCGTAAAGCTGCTGCTCCCGATCGATACCGTCGTCGCGGCTGATTTCCCGAACCCCATCGACGCACCTGTCGAGGTCGAAACCGTCGACGTGACCGCGATCCCGGCTGACAAGGAAGGTCTGGACATCGGCGAGAAGACCCGTGCGCTGTTTGCGGACGCGGTCAAGAGCGCAAAGACCGTCGTCTGGAACGGGCCGATGGGCGTGTTCGAGAACCCGACGCTTGCCAAGGGCACGATCGCCGTTGCGCAGGCGCTGGCCGATTCCGACGCTGTGACCATCGTCGGCGGCGGCGACTCCGCAGCCGCCTGCGAGCAGCTGGGCTTTGCCGACAAGATCACCCACATCTCCACCGGCGGCGGCGCATCGCTCGAATTCCTCGAGGGTCTCGAGCTGCCCGGCATCGCCTGCCTGCAGGACAAATAAAGCCCAGAAATATGCCGCCGGATCTTTCCGCGCATGGCCGCGTCGGCCGGACTTGACGTATAGTATGTACGCCTGCGCCCGCCTTGCCCTGCACGAAAATCTCTCGCCGGTGACGAAGTAGGGGCGGACGACCCTGTCCGCCCATCACAGCCCTTCTCCGGGCCGACAGAGCCGTCGGCCCCTACAAGACGGAACAGATAAATTGTAATTTTGATTTAGATATAGGAGACTTCACACCATGAACAGAAAATACCGCAAGACCGTCATCGCCGGCAACTGGAAGATGAACAAGACCCCGACCGAGACGAAGGCCTTCATGACCGAGTTCAAGACCATCATGCCGCGCGGCCGCTGGTGCGACGTGGCGCTGTGTGTGCCCGCCGTCTGCATCCCGGCAGCTGTGCGCACCATGCGTGAGACCCGCATCGGCATCGGCGCAGAAAACTGCAACGCCAACGCCTCCGGCGCCTACACCGGCGAGATCGCGGCCAATATGCTGCTCGACGCTGGCTGCAAGTACGTCATCCTCGGCCATTCCGAGCGCCGCGCCATGGGCGAGACGAACGCAGACGTCAACGCAAAGGTTCTGGCTGCCCTCGACAACGGCCTGATCCCCATCATGTGCGTCGGTGAAAGCCTTGAGCAGCGCGAAGCGGGCATCACCGAGGAATGGATCACCATGCAGATCAAGACCGGCCTTGCCTCCATCGGCGAGGACAAGATCCGCAAGATGATCATTGCCTACGAGCCCATCTGGGCCATCGGCACCGGCAAGACCGCCACGCCGGAGCAGGCCGAAGAGGTCTGCGAGCACATCCGTGCGGTCATCCGCAAGCTCTACGGCGCAAAGGTCGCCCGTGCGATTTCCATCCTCTACGGTGGCTCCATGAACGAAAAGAACGCCTATGACCTGCTGGCCCAGCCCGACATCGACGGCGGCCTGATCGGCGGCGCTTCCCTCGTTCCCGAAAAGTTTGTCAAGATCATCGAGGCTGCCAACCAGCCCACGATCTGAGCCTCAATACGCACACGCCCCGCTGCCGAATTGACCGGCAGCGGGGCATTTTTCTGCTTCCTCACAGCATACAGATATGGTATCCGTCTGTTTCCAGAGACAGTGACTGGAACAGCGACTCGGTCCGTTCACGGTTTTCCGGCGCTGTGCGCCAGCCGAGGCCGCAGTCTGCGGTGATCTCGCGGGGGACGGGGATGATCCTGCCGGGGAGGCCTGCCTGCCCGCAGGCCTTTTCTGCCGCCATAGCGGCGCTTGTGGTGTAAAATGTGACGATGAGCCACTGCTTTTTCTCTCTCATTGCTCTGCCAGCTCCCGGACTGCGGCGATGGCCGCGTCCGTTTCCTCCTCCGTGTTGTAATAGCCGAAGCTGAAGCGCACCGCGCCCTGCTCCACGGTTCCAAGCGCCTCGTGCATACGCGGCGCGCAGTGCGCGCCAGCCCGGACGGCAATGTCATAGTCCTCCGCCAGCGCGTCCGCGACCATGGACGATTCCGCGTCCCGGATATTGAGCGACACGACCGGCGCGCGCACGAAATCCGAAAAATCGCCGTAGACGCATACGCCGTCCACGTCCTTCACGCCCTCGTAAAACCGGCGGGCCAGCGCAAGCTCGTGCGTGCGGATGGCATCCATGCCCGTCTCCTGAATAAAATGCACGGCGGCAAGCAGCCCCGCGATGCCGTGGCCGTTGCGCGTTCCGGCTTCGAGCCGTGTGGGATACTGCGGCGGCTGTGACGGCAGGAACGTCTGCACGCCCGTCCCGCCGACGCACCACGGGCGGATGTCCACGCCCTCCGCCACGCACAGGCCACCCGTGCCCTGCGGGCCCATGAGGCTCTTGTGGCCGGTGAAGCAGAGGACGCTGATGTGCTGCGCGCGCAGATCGATAGGGAACACGCCTGCCGTCTGCGACGCGTCGACCACGAACAGCAGTCCGTGCGCTGCGCAGAACGCGCCGATGCGCGTCAAATCAAGCAGATTCCCCGTCAGATTTGAGCCTGCCGTGCAGATGACGGCTTTGGTATTTGTTTGCAGCAGCCGATCAAAATCGGCATAGTCGATACAGCCCTTCCGGTCTGCGGGCAGGAAACTGACCGAAACGCCCCGCTCCATCTCGCGGTACAGCGGGCGCAGGACGGAATTATGCTCCAGATCGGTCGACAGCACGTGGTCGCCCGGCGCAAGCAGCCCGGAAATGGCGATGTTCAGTGCCTCGGTCGAATTGGCCGTGAAGCACACATGATCGGCGCGTTCGCAGCCGAAGAGCGCGGCCAGCGCCTCCCGCGCGGCATAGATCGTCCGGGACGCGGCAAGGCTTTCCGCGTGCGCGCTGCGCCCGCTGTTGCCCATGGTTTGCATCGCGTTCACGACCGCATCGATCACGCACGGCGGCTTATGCAGCGTTGTGGCCGCGTTGTCAAGATAGATCATTCCGTCGCCCTCCCGTCAGATGGAACTATTATAATACAGAAACCGGGCGGACTGCAACGTGATCCGCCCGGTTTTTGTTCGGCTATTTCGAAAACGCGCCGCTCACAGATGTGCGTCCGTCTGTGAGGCTCGGCGCAGGCCGCAGTCCGCCGTGATAAAAAAAGTGACCACAAAGCAGTAAAACACGACAGTTGCCCACGGCCTCCGGACGGCAAGACAGAGATCCCAGACCCCGTGCAGCACCACCGGGACGAGCACCGCCAGCGCGCACAGAACCGTCCGCCCGCGGCCATTCCCCTGCTTTTCGGCCTGCTTGCCCCGGCTGAGGAGCAGTCCCATCGCAACAGCAAAGAAAAAGTGCCCCGGCACGGACAGAACTGCCCGCGATACCGCCGTCCGGAGGTCAGACTGCACGACATACAGAATATTCTCCACCGCCGCGAAGCCCAGCGCGGAGGACACGGAGTAGACCACCGCGTCGAACCGGTAATCGAACGCCGGGTGCTTCCACGCGGCAAGACGCACAGGGACGATCTTGCAGACCTCCTCGCTCACGGCGACCACCAGGAAATTGTCCAGCAGCAGATACGCCGCCGAGCGCCGGTTCAGCGCACTGCCCAGCGTCCGCGACGCAAGAAGCTGGATACCCGCCGCCGGGAGCGCCAGCAGCGCGCCTGACAACAGCAGGATACCGAGCAGCCTGCGCGGTTCTTTTTCAATGCGGTCGAGCTGATAAATGCGGACAAACAGAATGACCGCCGGAACCAGCGCCGCGAGGGACAGATAATAATTCAAAACGGCTCCTTTTCTCTATGTGCGCTGCGTCCCCGCCGCCTCCCGCAGCAGCTCCTCGGCGGATACGCCGTAGAGCCTTGCGATCGCGAGCAGATTGGATGTTGATGGGTCGGACGCGCCGGACTCCCACTTGCTGACGGCCTGCCGGCTGACACCGAGCGATTCTGCGACAAACTCCTGCGTCATCTTGCAGCGCGTGCGGTGCGCTTTTAACGCTTCGCCTAACGTTTTTACCGTCTCGGCTTTCTCTCTCCGCACCTCGCCGGAACGCAGGTATTTGAGCAGCGCCCGGATCAAAAGCACGAACAGAAATACGGTCGCGCCGAACATGCAGATGCCGAACAGTCCAAAAATCAGTGTTCTCATGAGAGGATCCATCCTTTCTGTATTTGGGATGGCTTCAGTATTGCAGAAAGCTCCGGTTGCCGCCACCAACTATCGCGCAAAAAGCGGTTGCGGCGGGTTATTTCAGCAGCTTTTTCAGATACTGCCCCGTGAAGCTCTCCGGGCAGGCGGCGATCTGCTCCGGCGTGCCGCAGGCGACGATCTGTCCGCCGCCGGAGCCGCCCTCCGGCCCAAGATCGACGATATAGTCCGCGACCTTGATGACATCAAGATTGTGCTCGATGACGAGCACGGTATTGCCCGCGTCGACCAGCCGCTGCAATACCTCGATCAGCTTGTGCACGTCCGCCATGTGCAGGCCCGTCGTCGGCTCGTCGAGGATATAGAACGTGCGGCCCGTCGCTCTTCGGGAAAGCTCCGTTGCGAGCTTGACGCGCTGCGCCTCGCCGCCGGAGAGCGTCGTGGCGCTCTGGCCGAGCTTGATATAGCCGAGGCCCACGTCGACGAGCGTGGCGATCTTATTGCGGATGCGCGGCAGATTGTCGAAGAAGGCCAGCGCCTCCTCCGCCGTCATGTCAAGGATATCCGCGATGTTCTTGCCCTTGTACAGAACCTCGAGCGTTTCGCGGTTGTACCGCTTGCCGCGGCAGACCTCGCAGGGAACGAAGACGTCGGCCAGAAAGTGCATCTCGATCTTCACAAGGCCGTTGCCGCTGCACGCCTCGCAGCGGCCGCCCTTCGTGTTGAACGAGAACCGGCCCGGGCCGTAGCCCCGCGTGCGCGCGTCGGCCGTCGACGCGAACAGGTCGCGGATGTCGTTAAATACGCCCGTATACGTCGCCGGATTGGAGCTTGGCATACGCCCGATGGGGCTCTGGTCGATGCCGACGACCTTGTCCAGATGCTCCAGCCCCTCGATGCGGTCAAATTTCCCCGGACGGGTGCGGGCACGGTTGAGGCTGCCTGCAAGCTTTTTATAGAGAATTTCATTGACGAGGCTCGACTTGCCGGAGCCGGACACGCCGGTCACGCACGTAAATGTGCCGAGCGGGAATTCCACGTCGATGTGGCGCAGATTGTTTTCCGCCGCGCCGAAGATCTTCAGGCTTTTCCCATTGCCCTCCCGGCGCGTTTCGGGCAGGGGGATCTTCTTTGCGCCGGACAGATACTGGCCCGTGATGGAGCGCGGGGCGGCAATGATATCGTCGACTGTGCCCGCGGCGATGATCTCGCCGCCGTGCACGCCTGCGCCGGGACCAACGTCGACGATGAAATCGGCGGCGCGCATGGTGTCCTCGTCGTGCTCGACGACAAGCACGGAGTTGCCGATGTCGCGCAGACGGCGGAGGGTGTCGAGCAGCTTGTCGTTATCCCGCTGGTGCAGGCCGATGGACGGCTCGTCGAGGATATACAGAACGCCGATGAGGCTCGAGCCGATCTGCGTGGCCAGCCGGATACGCTGGCTTTCGCCGCCGGAAAGCGTGGCGGCAGAGCGCGAAAGCGTCAGATAGCTCAAGCCCACCGCCTGCAAAAACGACAGCCGGGAGCGAATTTCGCGCACGATCTGCTCCGCGATCACGGCCATGGAGCCGGTCAGCTTCAGATTGTCGATGAATTTCAGCTCCTCTGAGATGGGCATGGCGCAGAAATCCATGATGTTCATGCCGCCGACCGTGACGGCAAGGCTGATATCGGACAGACGCTTTCCGTGGCACTTGGGGCACGGGCGCTCGGACATACACTCCTCAAGCTCCTTGCGCATGGCGTCGGACTGCGTCTCGGTGAGGCGGCGGGCGACGTTGTTGACGACGCCCTCAAAGGGCCGCTCCAGCGTGCCGCGCCCGTTGGCGCGTTCATAATAGATCGTGAGCTTTTCCGTGCCCGTGCCGTAGAGAATAACGTCGAGCGCCTTCTGCGGCAGCGCATCGATGGGGTCATTCAGGGAAAAATGATATTTTTTCGCCAACGCCTCAAAATACATCCGGGAGATGGAGTCGTCGCGGACGTTGTTCCAGCCGCTGGCCTGAATCGCACCCTGCAGGATCGACTTGGAGCGGTCGGGGATGATGAGCAGCG